>Ga0209382_10001510_pt1 | contig 36398 bp, 34 predicted proteins | sample SoiMetdeltSBSDD5_FD_187599 | JGI IMG/M metagenome (GOLD analysis project Ga0209382, IMG submission 187599) | Bulk soil microbial communities from a Populus tree surrounding site in Tennessee, USA - Soil MetaG P. deltoides SBSDD5 (SPAdes) (version 2) | ecosystem: Environmental > Terrestrial >... | reverse complement strand
TCTCGGCGGCGCTCGCGGCTGAAGTACACCTGGATGAACGAGATGCGCGGCTCCGTCCTGTACAGCTCGGGCGCCGCGTCGTAGAAGCGGCGCAGCTCCTCCTCGGTCGGCTCCGTCAGCCTCGCGGCGTCCTGAACCAGGAACTCGAGCTTCTGCGCCAGCCGCCGCCGAACGATCGTGTCGCCTTCGTCCAGCCCGAGCTCGCGCGCCTCGCGCGAGAGAAGCTCTTCCTTCAAGAGATTCGTGACCAGGACACGGAGCTCGTCGGCCGTCGGCTCACGCTGCCACCGGCGCACCCACGTCTCCGTGAGCCAGCGCACCTCGCCCGCGCCGACACGAACCTGACGAGCCGCCGGGCGCGCATCCGGCAAAACGGGATTGAGCCATGCGTAAGCGGCGAAGAGGAGGCCGCCTCCGGCCATGAAGTGCACGAGCGGCTCCTTGAGCCAACGCACGGAGGGAGGGTGGCTGCCGCGGCGACCCGCGTCGACTGGACCTTCGTCCTATGCCCGGAGCGGGCCGCTGACGGCAGCTACGCGACGCCGATCAACGCAGCCAGGCGCTCGGGATCGGCGCTGAGCGCCGCCGATTCGCCGTCGTAGACGATGCGCCCCTTGTCCAGCACGACGGTCCGCGAGGAAAAGGCCAGCGCGACCCGACTGTTCTGTTCGACCAGCACGATCGAGAGCGCGCCCTCGCCGCGCAAACGCTGCAGCACCGCGGCGAGCGCCTCGACGATGACGGGCGCCAGGCCCTCGGTCGGCTCGTCCATCAAGAGCACCGACGGATTGGTCATGAGGGCCCGGGCGATCGAGAGCATCTGCTGCTCGCCGCCCGAGAGCTGGTTGCCCATGTTCGAGAGCCGCGCGGCGAGATTCGGGAACAGCTCGAACACGCGCTCGAGCGTCCAGTGACCCGGCCGGGCGCCGATCGTCAGGTTCTCGCGCACGCTGAGCGAGGGGAAGATCTCGCGCTCCTGGGGCACCCAGCCGAGACCGAGACGCGCGCGGCGAAAGATCGGCACGCGATCCAGGCTCGCGCCCCCCAAGGTCACCTCGCCGCGATGCAAGGTCGTGTGGCCCATCGCCGTGGCCAGCAACGTGGTCTTGCCGACGCCGTTGCGTCCGATCACGCTGATACTCTCGCCGGCCGCCAAGGTGAGGTTGACGTCCTCGAGCACGACGGTGTCGCCGTAGCCCGCGGAGACGTGGCGCAATGCGAGCGCCTCAGCCACGCGCGGCCTGCCCGAGATACACCGCCCGGACGTTCGCGTCGGCGCCGATCTCGCGCGGCGTCCCGCTGGCGAAGACGGCGCCGCCCACCATCACCGTGATTCGCTCGGCGAACCGGAACACCAGGTCCATGTCGTGATCGATGATCAGCACGCCGATCTCGCGCGGCAGGCTGTCGATCGCATCGAGGATGATGTGGCTCTCGGCGCTCGGCACGCCGGCGGCCGGCTCGTCGAGCAGCAGGATCCCGGGCTTCAGGCCGAGCGCGATGGCGAGCTCGACCAGCCGCTGGCGGCCGTAGGGCAGCTCGGAGATCAGCCGGCCCGCGTCGGCCGTCAGCTTGAGCGTCTCGAGTAGCGCCATCGCCTCCTCGACCACGTCGCGGCGCGTGCCGGCAGGCCGGAACATCGAGGGCGCCGCGCCCACGCGCTCGGCCACAGCGATGTAGACGTTCTCGAGCACCGAGAGCCGCCGGAACAGTCGGTTGATCTGGAACGTGCGGGCGATTCCGAGTTTGACGCGTTCAGCCTGCGCGACGCTCGTGATGTCGCGTCCCTTGAGCAAGATCGCGCCCGAGGTCGGCGGGATGACGCCGGTGATGAGATTCACGAACGTGGTCTTGCCGGCGCCATTCGGGCCGATCAGCGCGTGGCGGGCGCCGACCTCCAGCCGGAAGTCGATGTCGCGCGCCGCCGCGAGCGCGCCGAAGTTCCGGCACAACGTTCGCGTCTCGAGCAAGGGTGCGGTCATGGCGTCGCGCGCGGCCGGAGCCGGCGCGCCGCGGCTTCGGCGATTCCGAGAATTCCGTTGCGCGCGAACAAGGCGATGACGACGAGCAAGAGCCCGAGTCCGAGCTGCCACGCGGTCGGATAGAACTTCGACAGGAAATGCGACAGCGCCATGTACGCGACGGCGCCGACGAACGCGCCGTAGAGACGGCCGTAGCCACCGAGCACCAGGATGATGAGCACGGTCGCCGCCCGATCGAGCCCGAGCGTGCCGAGGTTCACGTAGGCGTTGGCCTGTGCCCAGATCCCGCCGGCGACGCCCGCGATCGCGGCCGACAGCGTGTAGCAGAGCACGAGCCGCCTCCGCACGGGCGCGCCGACCGCGTGCATCCTGAGCGTGTTCTCGCGAATTCCGGTCAGGCTCTGCCCGAACGGCGAATAGACCAGGGTGCGGACGACGAGGAAACAGACGAAGAGCACCGACAGGACGTAGACGTACTGCGTCCTCGGATAGAGCGGGTTGAACTCGAACGTGCCGAGCAGCGGCGCGATCGGCAAGCTGTCGAGCCCATCGAAGCCGCCGGTGTAGTCGTGCGCGAGGTTCGCGGCCTCCTCGAGCAGCGCCATCGTGCACAGGGTCAGCATGAGCAAGGTCAGGCCCTGCGTGCGTAACAGCACCAGCCCCGAGCCCAAACCGATCAACGCCGCCACCAGCGCCGCCAGGACCAGCCCCGAGATCGGCTCGTTCCAGATCCCGCGCTTGGCCAGGATGCCGACCGTGTAGGCGCCGGCGCCGAAGAATGCGGCATGGCCGAGCGTGACGATGCCGGCGTAGCCGAGCACCAGGTCCAGCGAGATCGCGAACAGCACCGTGATGAGGAGCTCGGTGCCGAAGCCGAGATACTTCGGGAAGACGAAATAGAAGGCAACGGCCAGGAGCCACGGAATCGGCTCCCACGCGCGGAGCCGATGGCGGCGGGCCAGCGCGACCGCCGCCGGATGCTCGAACCAGCCGGCCGCCGGCGGCGTCACGCGATCTTCGCGCCGAAGAGCCCCTGCGGCCGCCAGAGCAGGAGCAGGATCGTGAGCGCGTAGATGAAGGCCGTACCGCCCTGGGGCATGTACTTCTTGAGCGTGAAGTCGAGCACGCCGATCAACAGCGCCGCGTAAAACACGCCGGTCACGCGGCCGAGACCGCCGACCGCGACGACGATCAGGAAGTAGACGAGGTACTTGAGCGCGTACTGCGGATCCAGGCCGAGAAACTCGGCGCCGAGCCCGCCGCCGAGCGCCGCCATCCCGCTGCCGAAGGCGAACGTCAACGTGAACAGGCGGCCGATGTTGATCCCGAGCGATTCGGCCATGCGCCGGTTGTCGACCGCCGCGCGGATCTGCGCGCCGGTGCGCGTGCGCTCGAAGCCGAGCCAGAGACCGCTCACGATCACGATGCCGATGACGATCAGCACGACGCTGTAGGTGCGGTAGTGCGTGATCCCGAGGTTCAGCTGACCCTGGAGAAACGGCGGCAGCTTCAGCGGCTGGTTCTCGGGCCCGACCAGCACGGTGACCGAGGCGATCATCATGAAGACCAGGCCGATCGTGAAGAGCACCTGGTCGAGCTCGCTCGCGCGGTAGAGCCGAGAGTAGAGCAACCGCTCGAGGACCGCGCTCACGAGGGCCGTGACGACGAATCCAAAGACGAGCGCCGGCACGAAGCCCAAGCCCCAGAGCTTCATCGCCTGCGCGATCGCGTAGCCGCCCAGCATCGCGAAGCCGCCGTGGGCGAGGTTGACGAACCCCATCAGGCCCATCGTGACCGAGAGCCCGACGGATACGATGAACAGGACCATGCCGGCGGCGACGCCGCCGAGCAGCATGCTGGCGACGTCGACGCCGAGGATCACGCCGGCGCGATCACTTGGCCGGGGGCGCGCACGGACCGATCTTCTGCTCCTTGCACGCGTCCTTCACCCCGTCGATCTTGCCGATCACCTTCTGGAACACGCGCCCGTCCTTCATGACGGCCTCGGACAGGTACTCGTTCATCACGATGTCGCGCGTGACCGGATCGATCGAGATCGGACCGCGCGGGCTCGCGAACTTCCAGCTCTTGAGCGCTTCCAGCGCCGCGTCGGCTTCGATCTTGCCCTTGAGCGCCTGGGTCACGTGCACGATCGCCGCCATGCCGTCGTAGCCGCCGACGGCCATGAAGTCCGGCGTGGTGTTGGCGCCGTACTCTTTCTTCCACGCCTCGACGAACCGCTTGTTCTCGGGGTTGTCGAGGTCGGCGTGGTAGTGGTGCATCGTGATCAACCCGACGGCCGCCGAGCCCATCGCCTGGAGCTTCGTGTCCTGCGTGATGTCGCCGGGGCCGATCAGCTTGATCCCGGCCTCCCGCATCCCGAGCGCGGCGTAGGTCTTCACGACCGCGGCCGCGTGATCGCCGGCCGGCACGAAGACGAAGAAGAGGTCGGGCTTCTTGTCCTTGGCCCGCTGGAAAAACGGCGTGAAGTCGGGCACCGCGCCGGCGCCGCCCATCGGGATCTCATCGACCACCTTGCCGCCGTTGGCCTCGAAGCTCCGCTTGAACGCGGCGAGGCTGTCCTTGCCGGGCGGGAAGTCGGTGTAGCCGACGACGGCGGTCTTGGCGTTCAGGATCTTCGCCGAGGCCTCGCCGAGCGCGTAGCCGGCGTGCCACATGCTGAACGAGGTGCGCACGTAGTAAGGCGACAGGTTCGTGATGTGCGCGGTGCCCGCGTTCATGATCACCGCGAGCTTCTTGCCCGCGCTCACGATCGGCGCGGAGGCGATCGCGTTCGGCGAGTAGATCCAGCCGGCCAGGACGTCCACGTTGTCCTGGGTGAGGAGCTCCTGCACCGCGATCTTGGCGTTGGCGCCGCTCGGGTCCTTCACGTCGCGCCGGATCAGCGTGATCTTGTACGGCTTGACCTTGTCGGCGTTCAGCTTGAGGTAGAGCTCCATGCCGCGGTCGACGAGCTGGGCGAACTCGGCGCCGATCCCCGTGTACGGCAAGGCGACCCCGACCTTGACTTCCTGCGCGTGCGCGGCCGTGATGCCGAGGACGAGCACGGTGATGGTGATCGCGACGATGCGCTTGATCATGAACAGGTTCCTCCAGAAGGGTCGACTCTGGCCGAGATACTAGGGCAAGAGTCGGAAAGCGTGCAAGCCGCAGCCGAGCGCGCGCCGGGAGCCGCGGAGTGTGCGATGATCGGGGCCCAGAGGTGGCCCGCGACGGTCCGGACGCCGACCGGCGCGTGGCCGACTGAGACCGAGGCAGACTGAGGAGGAGACGAACGTGGCGAAGTTCAAGGTGGTCACCCCGAGCGGTCCAGGCTATTCGGCTCCCGCCGCGGACTACAAGCCCGAAATGGAGGCCCTGACGCCGATCGATGCCGAGATCGTCGAGATCGCGGCCAAGACGGACGAGGAGTTCGTCAAGGAAGCACGCGACGCCGACGCCCTCTACGCGAAGGGGCGTCGCATCACCAAGCGCCTCATCGACGGGCTCGAGCGCTGCAAGGTGATCTCCCTCGGCAGCGTCGGGGTCGACTCGGTCGACGTCGACGCGGCGACGGCGCGCGGGATCCCGGTCACCAACGTGCCCGACACGTTCATCGAGGAAGTCGCCGATCACGCCATGATGCTCATCCTGGCGACCTACCGTCGGCTCACCACGATGGACCGGATGGTGCGCGAGGGACGCTGGTCCGAGGGACGGCCGCTCCTGTACCAGTTCCCCCGCCTGATGGGCCAGACGCTCGGCCTGATCGCCTTCGGGCACGTCGCACGCGCGGTCGCGGTACGGGCGCGGGCCTTCGGATTCCACATCCTCGCGTACGATCCGTATGTCGAGGAGCTGGTCATCAGCCAGTACGGCGTCGAGCCCGTGAACCTCACCGAGCTGCTGCAGCGCTCGGACATTGTCTCGATGCACGCGCCCGCCACCGCCGACGCCCACCACATGATGACGGAGCACCACTTCCGGCTCATGAAGCCCGAAGCGCTCTACATCAGCACCGGGCGCGGCCCGACGACCGATGAGAGCGCGCTCATCAAGGCGCTGAAGGAAGGCTGGATCGCCGCGGCCGGCCTCGACGTGTTCGAGCAGGAGCCACCCGACAAGAACAATCCGCTGCTCAAAATGGACAACGTCATCCTCACGCCGCACGCCGCCTCGGCCTCCGCGAGATTCGATCCCGTGCGCAGGCGTCGCGTCGGCCAGGAGCTGGCACTCGTCCTGAGCGGCCGCTGGCCGCGCAGCTGCGTGAACCCGTCGGTGCTTGAAAAGAGCAAGCTGGTGCGCTGGCAGCCTTACTCGATGGAGCGGGGCCCGGGCGCCTAACGCGAAGATGCCGACCCGGCCGGCGGAGCTCTTGCCGGCCGGGTCGCGCTGGTGGCAGTGCGCAGCCGCAGGCCGTCGCGGGGCTGGGGCCCCGCCGGCCGGCCGAGGCGCGCGTATAAATGATATTGAGGAGACGAGATGGCGCGTAAGCGGCTCGTCCTGAAGAACCCGGCGCTGTTCAGCGACCCGGCCAACCTCAGCTGGGAGCGCTACGTCGTCATGCAGGCACGCGAGCGCGAGCGATATCTGGCCGAGCGCGCCACCATTCCGGACGGCGTGCTCAACTACCAGCACGTAAGCCCGCGCTACTTGCAGAACGCGGTCGACCAGTTCGCCAACAACTACTACTCCGAGCTGTCCGCCACGCACTACGTGGCGACCGCCGCCGCCAACGCCCCGTTCGACGAGCTCAAGAAGTCGGCGCTGTTCCAGCTGGCGGACGAGCAGCGGCATCTCGAGATGGACCGGGAGGTCTTCGAGCGCGCCCGGATTCCCGAGAGCGATTGGCTCACCGCGTGGGAGTCGCCGGGGACGACGTGCCGTTTCTTCCGGCATCTCCTCGAGCTCGAGGACTCGATTGAAATCCTCGTGAAGGGCAACTTCGTCGCCGAGGGCGCCGCCGGCCCCGGCACGTTCACCGTGCTGGCGGACGGCGCCGAGGCGCGGGGCGACGTGCTCTCCGCGGTGAACCATCGGGCGCGCATCCGCGACGAGACGAGGCATATCAGCTATGGCCGCGCGCTGGTCAAGGCGCTGATCGAGGACGATCCGAGCAACCTCGACACCATCCAGCAGTGGCAGGACGACAGCCTGCACCTCTTCTCCGAGGTGGCCCGCGGCGGCGAGCGCCAGGCGTGGTGGGAAGGCTTTCTCGCCTCGTACTACAAGATCGCACTGCCGATGGGACTTCGCCCGACCGCGTTCTAACTCCGCACGCCTTCCCGGCGCTTCGCGGCCTGGGTGCGAGCCCGCGAAGCGTGGCCAGTAACCGCCCAGCGGTGAGTCCGGATCATCCAACCACGTGATGCTGATGTTTCCGGAATAGTCCTATGTAACAGCCACTTACCAACCAGGATTCGGTGGTATGGCGATTGCTGGAAAGACGGTAGCCCTATGCGCATTCTGGTCATCGACGACGATCAGGCTGTCTGCGAGGTCTTCGGGGAGTTTCTCCACGAAATCGGCCACGAGCCGGTTATCACTCACACGGCCGAGACGGCCCTCGACAGCTTGAGGGAGGGGCGACCCGACGCGGTGCTCCTCGACGTCTGCCTGCCCGGAATGAGCGGGCTCGATTTCATGAAGCTCCCGGCCGTGCGCGATCTGTCTGTTCCGATCCTCGTGATCTCAGGCCGCGCGACCGAGAGCCAGGCGCAGGAAGCGATGCGCGCCGGCGCCTTCGACTTCATCGGCAAGCCCGTCGCGCTCCGCCGTCTGCAAGAAGCGCTCGCCTGCTTCGAATCGCCGGCCGAGACGGGGGCCAAGGGCAAGGACGACGAGGTCCCGCCCGAGCGCCGGCGCGCGCCCCGCGCGGTGCTCTCACTGCCGGTCCGGATCCGCGAGCAGAGCGGCGCCGAGTGGGAGTCGACGTCCGTGAACCTCAGCGCCTCCGGCATCAAGGTGCGCGCGAATGGATCGCGCCGCACCGCCGGCGTGGCGACGCTCTCGATCACGCTGCCGGAGAGCGACACGCAGCTCGAGGTCCCGTCGATCCTGGTTCGGGCCGACGACGAGGGCTTTGCGTTCGCGTTCAAGGACCGCGGCGACGAGCGGCTGCAGGAGCTGAACGAGCTGGTGCGCCGCTCGGCGGGCGCGCCCACCGTCGACGTCGAGTCGCACGTCCGCATCCTCCATCGTATCGGCGAGGCGATCAGCGCCACGCTCGACGTCGACGAGGTGCTGCGCATCGCGCTGGACGCGCTCACGCACGTCACCGGCCACGAGATCTCGAGCCTCCACCTGATCTCGCCGGACGGCGCCACCCTGCAGCTTCGCGGCGACCGTGGCCTTCGGCCCCGGCTGCGCGAGATCAACAGCGTCCTGCAGATCGGCCAGGGGCTCATCGGCGGCGTCGCAGCGACGGGCAAGACGCTCCACTGGGCGCACGTCAGCGAGTCCGCCGATCTGCTGCCGGCCGCGCGCGCGGCCGTGACGCAGGAAGGCATCCACGCCTTCGTGTGCGTGCCGATCCAGAGCCGCGGGCGGATCCTCGGCGCGCTCTCGCTCGGCCGACGCACTCGGGAAGCCTTCTCGGAATCCGAGATCGCGCTCGTGGAAGCCTGCGCGAACCAGATCGGCCTGGCGCTGCAGAACGCGCAGCTCTACTCGGCCACCCGCAGCCAGCTCGAGGACCTCAAGTCGGCCGAGGCGCAGCTGATCGAGGGAGAGAAGCTCTCGACCGTCGGTAAGCTGGCCGCGGGTCTCGCGCACGAGACGCGCAACCGTCTGACGGCGATCCTCGGACAGGCCGAACTCTTACTCATGGGCTCGGACGACCCGGCCAAGAGCCGCGAGCGCTTGCACACGATCGTGCAGGAGACCTCGCGGGCGGCGCAGATGCTCCAGAACCTCCTGCGGTTCACGAGCCGTCACTCCGCCGAGCGGCATCCGTGCCGTCTCGAGGATCAGATTCAGTGGGTGGTCGAGCTCAAGAGCCATCAGCTCCGCCGCGACAGCGTCAAGGTCGTGACGGACTTCGGGAACGTCCGTCCCGTGCTGGCCGACGAAGGCCAGATCCAGCAGGTGCTGCTCAACCTCGTCCAGAACGCCCACCAGGCGATGGCCAACCATCAGGGCGAGCGCGAGATCACCCTGCGGCTGTCCGAGCCCGGCGGGCCCAACGTCCGGCTCGAGGTGCTCGACTCGGGCCCCGGCATCCATCCCAACGTGCTGCCCCGCATCTTCGACGCGTTTACCACGACGAAGGCGCCGGGCGAAGGCACGGGGCTCGGCTTGTGGGTCTCCTACTCGATCGTCGAGCAGCATCAGGGATCGCTGCGGGCCGTCAACCGTCCGGAAGGCGGCGCGGCGTTCATCGTCGAGCTTCCCGCCGCGACCGGGTGAGGAGTCGCGTGAAGTTCGCGTCCGGAGCCAAGTTCGCCGTCCTGAGCTTCCTGTGCGTGATGGTCTTCGCGCTCTCCATGGGCCTGGCCCTCTCGTCGCTGCTCACGCGCGCCGTCCAGGGATGGGAGTGGGAGAACACCGCCGCGCTCGCGCGCCGCGAAGTCGAGCTCCGCGGCATCGATACCCTGCTGGACGCGCCGCGGCGCGCGCCGCTCGACGAGCCGGCGCGCCAGCACTTCTCGCAGCTGATGCAGGGGCTCCCCGAGGTCGTCCGTGTCAAGGTGTGGGACCGCGACGCCACGGTCGTCTGGTCGGACGAGCCCCGGCTGATCGGCCAGCGATTCTCGGACGACGACGAGCTCAAAGAGGCACTTGGCGGCGCGGTGACGGTCGAGATCAAGACGCTCGAGGATCGCGAGCACGCCTACGAACGCCCGAGCTTCACCACGCTCGCCGAAGTCTACGTGCCGATCGTGTCTAGAACAACCGGCCAGGTCGTCGGCGTCGTCGAGATCTACAAGAACCCGATCCGGCTGCTCACGGCCATCCAGCGTGCGCGCATCGTGATCTGGACCATCTCGCTCGCGGGCGCGCTGAGCCTCTACCTGGTACTCTTCCCACTGGTCCGGCAGGTGTACGGCCGCCAGGTGCGCGAGGAGGCGCTCGAGGCTCACGCCGCGGAGCTCGAGGCCGAGGTCACGGCGCGCAACCGCGAGATCGAGACGCAGCGCGAGGCGCTGTTCCAGACCGAAAAGATCGCGGCGATGGGACAGCTGCTCGCCGGCGTGTCCCACGAGCTGAACAATCCGCTGTCGACGATCGTCGGCTACACGCAGCTCCTTCGCCTGCGCGTCGGCAGCGGGGCGATGGCCGAGCAGCTCGAGAAGATCGAAAAGTCCGCGGAGCGCTGCACGAGGATCGTGACGAACTTTCTGGCGCTGGCGCGGCAATATCCGCCGGAGCGCCAGATCATCCATCTCAATCAGCTGGTGGACGAAGCCGCCGAGCTCCTCGCCTATCCGCTCCGGATCGACGGCGTCGTCGTGGTCCGCCGGCTCGCGAGCGATCTGCCGCAGCTGTGGGCCGACCCGCACCAGATCCAGCAGGTCGTCGTCAACCTGCTGACGAACGCCCACCAGGCGCTGCGCGACGTCTCGACGCCCCGCCGGCTCGTGCTGACGACACGATACGAGCGCGTCGAGGACCGCATCGTGCTCGAGGTCGCCGACAGCGGTCCGGGCGTGGCGCCGGACGTCCGCGGCCGGATCTTCGACCCGTTCTTCACGACCAAGGCGCCCGGACAGGGGACCGGCCTCGGGCTCTCGTTGTGCCGTGGGATCATCGACGCGCACGAGGGCACGCTGCGGCTCGAGCCGACGCCGGGCGGCGGCGCGACGTTCGTGATCGAGCTTCCGGCGGGCGCACCCGCCGACACCGCCGACGCCGGTCGGGCGGCGCCGCGTCCCGAGGCGACGCCGACCGGAACGATTCTGGTGGTGGACGACGAGCCCGACGTCGCCGAGCTCCTCGCCGAAACGCTGCTGCTCGATGGTCACCGGGTCGACACGGCGAACAGCGGCGCCGCGGCACTGACGCGGATCCTCGACGCCAGCTACGACCTCGTGTTCAGTGATATGAAGATGCCGGGCATGAGCGGCATCGAGCTCTACGACGAGATCGCGCGGCGGTGGCCGGGTCTGGAGCGCCGCATGATCTTCGTGACCGGGGACAACTTGAATCCAGCGATCCGGCAGTTCATCGACCGAACCGGCGCCTTCAGCGTGAGCAAGCCGTTCGAGATCGGCGTGATCCGGCGGCTCGTGGCGGTCTTCGCCACGTCGCCGAGCACCGACGAAACCGAAGTCGCCCTCCGCTCCTGACCCTACGCCGCGCCGGGCGGCCGGCGCCGCGACCACTCGAACTGGCACTCGTATGTGTGCGCCGCGCGCAGCACGGTCGCCTCGTCGAAGTGCCGGCCGATCAGCTGCAGGCTCAGCGGCAGGCCCGCGCGCGTGAAGCCGCACGGCACGGCAATGGCGGGAAGCCCGGCCAGCGCGGCGGGTGTGACGTAGGAGCGCCGCGTGAAGAAGCGCCCGGCGACCTCGTGACGACTGGTGATCACACCGCGGCCGGCGGCGATCGGCGGCGCCGCCTGGTGCGCCGTCGGACACAGCAAGAGGTCGTGGCGCGCCAGCGCTTCGCGCATCTGCGTACCGAGCAGCGCGCGCGCTCGCGCGGCTCGCTGCTGGATCGCGGCGGGGATCAAGCTGGCGGTCAAGAGACGACGCCGCGTGCCCCGGTCGTACTCCGCGGCCCGTGTCCGGAGCCAGCGATGATGCACGCCGGCGCCGTCCGAGTCGGCCAGCGCCATGAAGATCGCGCCCGCGCGCGGCACCAGGGGCAGCGAGATCTCTTCGGTCGTCGCTCCCACTCGCTCGAGACACCTCGCCGCTTCCAGGACCGCCGCCTTCATTTCGGCGTCAGTCTCGGGCCCGGACGTGAGCTCGCGGATCACGCCGATGCGCAGCCCGCGCACGCCTTCTTCCAGCCCCTTCGCGTACTCGGGCACCGGCGCTCGGCTCGAGAGCGGATCCTTCGGGTCGTAGCCGGCGATCGCCTGCAGGAGCCACGCGACATCCTCGACCGTGCGCGCCAGGGGACCCGGCGTGTCCATCGACCAGCTCAACGGGAACGAGCCGTGGCGAGACACCCGGCTCCACGTCGGCCGGAGCCCGACAACGCCGCAGAACGATGCGGGCGATCGTACGGAGCCGCCGGTGTCCTCGCCCAGCGAAGCGGCGCAGAGCGCGGCGGCGACCGCGATCCCCGACCCGGACGAGGAGCCGCCCGGATCGTGGTCGAGATTCCACGGATTCCGGGGTTGGCCGAACGGGAACTGCTGGGTGCCGCCGAGGGCGAACTCGGTCAGGTTTAGCTTGCCGAGCAGGATCGCGCCGGCCGCGTTCAAGCGCGAGATCGTCGTCGCGTCCTCGGTCGGCACGTGGTGCTCGAGAAGCCGCGACCCGGACGTCGTACGCACGCCCGCGGTGTCGAACTGATCCTTCACCGCGTACGGAACGCCGTGGAGCGGCGCGAGCGCCTCGCCGCGCAACACCGCCGCCTCCGCCCGCCGGGCGCTCTCGAGCGCCGCCTCCGGCACAACCGTGATGTAGGCCCGGAGCTCGGCGTCGAGCCGGCCGATGCGGTCCAGATAGAGGTGTGTGATCTCGACCGGCGAGACCGCGCGCTCGCGCACGAGCGCGGCGATCCGCCGGGCGCTGAGAAAGGCGAGATCGGCGTCGGCGGTCACGAGAGGGGCGGTTGGCCGAGACCCGTCACCGGCTCGATGGTCTCCAGCGGCAGCGCGGCCAGCGGCTCGAGCGCGTCGATCAGCCCGTTGAGCCGATGCGTGACCTCGACGAGATCCTCGGCGGTGACCGGCAGACCGAGCGCCGCCGCGAGGGCGCCCACCTGTTCGGTCGTGAGCTCGCTCATTGAGGCGTCAACTCACTCATGGACGCGTCCGCTCAACAGGCCGGCCGGCGCAGCACCTCGCCCGAGATCTTGCGCGCAACCAGCTTGCCGTCACGGCTGTCGGAGACCATCCGCCGGTTCTCGACGACGACGCGCCCGCGCAGGATCGTGGTGACCGGCCAGCCCTGGATCGCCCAGCCTTCCCAGGGGCTGTAGTCGCTCACGTGGAAGTCCTCCCGCGCGAGCGTCTTCTTGATCGAGGGGTCGATGATCGCGATGTCGGCGTCGCTGCCGGGGGCGATGACGCCCTTCCTGGGATAGAGCCCGAGGATCCTCGCCGCATTGGTCGACGTGACCGCGGCGAACCGCTCGAGCGACATCTTGCGCTTCACGACGCCCTCGGAATAGACGATGCCCATCCTCGCCTCGGCCCCGAGATTGCCGCCCGTCACGTTCTCGAGATCCTGGCCGCGCAGCTTCAGCTCGAGCGAGGTCGGGAACTCGTCGGTCGCGGTCGTCGACACGCCGTCGCGCACGAGCCCGTTCCAAAGCGCAGCCTGATCCTCCGGGTACTTCAACGACGGATACGTGTGATAGCAGAAGCCCCGCGGCGTCTTGTAGTCCTCCGCGTTGAAGCAGGTGTAGTGGTGCAACGTCTCGGCGTAGATCGGATAGCCGCCCGCCCGCGCCTCGGCCACGGCTTCCACGCCCTCGCGGGCCGAGGTGTGCACGAAGTAGACGCCCGCGCCGGTGTGCGCGGCGAGCTGGATCGTGCGCCGGAACGAAAGCTTCTCGGAGAGCTTGTTGTGCACCAGCGGCAGGAGCCAGCCGTCCGTCTGCTTCTCCTCGCGGAACTTCTCGTACATGAACTGGACGATGTCGTGGTCCTCGGCGTGCACGACCATGATCCCGTTGTGCGGCGCGACCTTCTCCATCGCCAGCTGGATCCGGCCGAAATCGAGCCGGTATGGATGGCGCTTGGGATGCGGCGGCAGCACGTCGACCGTGAACACCTTGAAGCTCGGGAATCCGGCCTGGATCGCCTCGGGCAGCTGATCGAAGGTCTTGAGCGGTAGCGCGCCCTGTAGGGTCACGTGGAAGGAGTAGTCGGCGTACGAGTTGCCCTTCCAGCGCGCGGTCCGCGTCTCGATCACCTGCTGCACGTCCGTCCCCGGCCGCACGAAGCAGAAATCGACGTGGGTGGTGGTGCCGCCGAAGACCATCCCACGCGTGTCCTCTTCGGGACCGAGCGTGGAGAGGTTCTCCTCGGGCTGCATCGAGATGACATGAGCCAGGTGCGTGTGCGGCTCGACGCCGCCGGGCACGACGATCTTGCCGGTCGCGTCGATCACCCGCCCGGCCTGAAGTCCCTGTTCGGGCACCCCGAGTGCGACGATGCGCTCCCCTTCGATCGCCACGTCCCAGCGGCCGACGCCCTGCGGCGTCACCACGTCGCCACCGCGAATCACGAGATCCAGCATCGCACCCTCCTCTGTGCAGCAGGGGTTACCACGCGACAGTCCACCGGTCAAGGCCGTGCCGCCATGTTGACATGAGCAATCTAATACTTGACTATGGCAAGCGTAGGAGGAGGGGGTCGACGTGGCGGACACCCAAGCTCAGCAGCGGATCTCCACGGTCCGGCGCTTCAACCGGTTCTACACCAAGCAGATCGGTCTTCTCGGCGAGAGCTACCTCGAAACGCCCTTCTCGCTCACCGAGGCCCGGGTGCTCTACGAGCTGGCGCACCGGGAGCGCCCATCGGCCACCGAGCTGGCTCGCGAGCTCGGGCTCGACGCCGGCTACCTGAGCCGCATCCTGCGCGGCTTCGAGCGGCGCCGGCTGCTCAGCCGCACGCGCTCCAAGGCCGACGGCCGGCAAAGTCATCTGTCGCTCACCGGCCGCGGCCGGGCGGCGTTCGCGCCGCTCGACGCGCGGTCGCGCCAGGACATCGCCGGCATGCTGGCACACCTCGGCCCCGGCGAGCAGCGACGGCTCATCGAGTCGATGCGGACCATCGAATCGCTCCTCGCCGTCACGCCCGAGTCCAAGGCCCCGTACGTCCTGCGGCCGCATCAGCCCGGCGACATGGGCTGGATCGTCCATCGCCACGGCGCGCTCTACGCCCAGGAGTACGGCTTCGACGAGCGCTTCGAAGCGCTGGTCGCGTCGGTCGTGGCGAAGTTCGTCTCGCACTACGACCAGAGGCGCGAGCGCTGCTGGATCGCCGAGAAGGACGGCGAGATCGTCGGCTCGGTCTTCCTGGTCCGACGCTCGCGCTCGGTGGCGCAGCTTCGCCTGTTGCTGGTCGAGCCGAAGGCGCGGGGGCTCGGCATCGGCGAGCGCCTGGTCGCCGAGTGCATCCGCTTCGCGCGCCAGGCGGGCTACCGGAAGATCATGCTGTGGACCAATAGCGTTCTGCGCGTCGCGCGCCACGTGTACCAGGCCGCAGGCTTTCGACAGGTCCACCGCGAGAAGCACCAGAGCTTCGGCCGCGCGCTGGTCGGCGAGACGTGGGAGCTAGCGCTCTGAGCGACCGCTTCTGGTCGGCCGCGGCGGCCGCCGTCACCGGCGTCCAGGTCGGCTCGGCCATGGTGGCCACGCGGTTCGTCGTCGACCAGACCGGGCCCGCGTCGCTGGCGCTCTTGCGCTACGCGATCGGCGCGTGCTGTCTGATCCCGGTAGTGCTGCTGACCCGGTCCCGCGTGCGCATCGCGCCGCGCGACATCGTGCCGATCGCGCTCCTGGGCATCACGCAATTCGGCATCCTGATCGCGCTGCTGAATTACGGTCTGCGCTCGGTCCCGGCGGGGCGCGCAGCGCTGATCTTCGCCACGCTTCCGCTCCTGACCTCGCTGGTGGCCGCAGCACTCGGACGCGAGCGGCTGACGCCGTCGAAGCTCGCGGGAGTGCTCTTGACGATCGCGGGCGTAGGCCTCGCGCTCGGGGACAAGACGCTGCAGCCGGGCGTCGCGGACGTGGCGTGGCTCGGCGAGCTCGCGGTCTTCGCGAGCGCGCTGAGCGGCGCTGTGTGCAGCGTGCTCTATCGCCCGTATCTGGAAAGGTATCCGACGCTTCCGGTCAGCGCCTTCGCGATGCTCGCGTCGGTCGCCTTCCTGGCGCTGCTCGCGGCGCGCGAAGGTTTCTTCGCTTCGCTGCCCGCCCTGACCTCCGGCGGCTGGCTGGCGGTCGTCTTCATCGGCCTCGGGAGTGGCGGCGGCTACTACCTGTGGCTCTGGGCCCTGAACCACGGGACGCCGACGCAGGTGACGATGTTTCTCGCGCTGAGCCCGGTCACCGCGACCTTGCTCGGCACCTGGCTCCTCGGCGAGCCCGTCTCACGCCTGCTGGCGGTCGGGCTCGCCTCCGTCGTCGCCGGTCTGGCTCTCGCGCATCGACGTCTCGAGCCCCAGCCGCGTGCCCTCGCCCTTGACAGCGAGCGAGGCCGCGCCCTATAACAGCGCACGCATACGCAACGGCGCTCGCATAGGTCGCAGCATCGGGAGGATGACCACATGATCGGCTCGCGCGGCATTCGATTCACGCTCGCCCTCGTGATCGCGGCGCTGACGCTCGTCACCGCGACGTCGCTCACGGCCCAGGAAGTGCTCACGAACGACTCGCTGATCGCCTTGAAGAAGGCCGGCCTCTCCGACTCGATCATCATCTCGAAGATCAAGTCGAGCCAGACGAAGTTCGACACGAGCTCCAAGGCGCTCATCGGCCTCAAGAATGCCGGCATGTCCGACCAGGTGATCGAGGCCGTGCTCAACGCCGGGTCCGCGTCGGCGGCGCCGGCTGCGCCGGCCGCACCCGCGGCGCCGGCAGCCGCGGCCGCGCCGGCGGCGGCGCGGGAAAGCATCGTCCACCTCGTCGCGGGCAAGTCGGTCGAGATGGTGCCCGCCAACGCCTCGATGGAGTTCAGCAGCGGATTCTTCGACTCGAAGAGCGAGTTGGTGGTCAAGGGCCGCAAGGCCCAGTATCGGATCGGCGACAAGAAGCCGGTCTTCTACAGCACGTGGTCACCGAACGACGCGCCACTGGTGCGGCTCAAGCCGGGCAGCGACCACGACGATCGAAATCTCAAGATCTCGAGTGGCTCGTTCGCGCCGTTCGGCGGCTCGGTCAAGTACGGCGTTCGCAGCGAGGACAAAGTCGACATGGAGTCCGCAGAGCGTGACGCGCGCGGCCTCTACAAGCTCACGCCGAAGGAGCCCTTGAAGCCGGGCGAATACGGCTTCGTCCTCACGTACGGCATGGCCGCCGGGGCGTCGGGCCGGATCTACGACTTCGGGGTGGACTAGGAGTCGACTCGAAGTCGACTGCGCGTTAGGCGGGAATCGCGACTTTCTTCAAGAGCTCCACGTCATCGAGCGCGCGGCCCGCGCCGCGCGCCGCGCAGCTCAAGGGATCCTCGGCCACTCGCACCGGCAGCTGAGTCACGTGCTGCAGGAGCCAGTCGATCCCGCGCAGGAGCGCGCCGCCGCCGGTCAGCACCACGCCCTTCTCGATGATGTCGGCGGCGAGCTCGGGCGGCGTGCGCTCGAGGCACGTGCGGACCGTCTCGACGATCGTCATCACGGGCTCGCGCAGCGCCTCGCGGATCTCCTCGTCGGTGATCACGAGCGTCTTCGGCACGCCGTCGACGAGATCGCGGCCCTTGACCTCGATGGAGCCGCGCTCCATCGCCTCGGGATGCGCCGAGCCCAGCGCGATCTTGATCTCCTCGGCGCGGCGTTCGCCGACCAGCAGCCGGTAGTGCTTCCTGATGTGCTGGATGATCGCCTCGTCCATCTCGTCGCCGGCGATCCTGACGGAGTTGCAGTAGACCGTGCCGGACATCGAGATTACCGCGACTTCGGTCGTGCCGCCGCCGATGTCGACGACCAGATGACCGCCCGGCTCGTGAATCGGTAGCCCGGCGCCGATCGCCGCCGCCGTGGGCTCTTCGATCAGGTACACGTCGCGCGCGCCGGCCTGAAGCGCCGCGTCGCGCACGGCGCGCTTCTCGACCTGCGTGATGCCCGAAGGCACGCCCACGACGACCCGCGGCCGATCGAGCACCCAGGCGCGCTTGCGTCCCGACGAGATCTGCCGCGCGCGCTCGATGAAGTACTGCAGCATCCGCTCGGTGACGTCGAAGTCGGCGATGACGCCGTCCTTGAGCGGGCGTATCGCCTGGATATGCTCCGGCGTGCGACCCAGCATCGCCTTGGCCTCGTGGCCGACGCCGATCACCTCGTTGTCGGTGCGTCGGATCGCGATGATCGACGGCTCGTTGAGCACGATGCCGCGGCCGCGAACGAACACGAGCGTATTCGCGGTCCCGAGGTCGATGGCGAGGTCGGAAGAGAACAACCCGAACAGACGGTCTGATAGCATCGTCGCCACAGCTAGCAATCCGCGCGCCATAGCGGGCGCACGCGCGAACTGCGTGATTCGAAAAGTTGTCGCCTTGTCAGCACTCGGACACAGGTGATCGAGCCCTGACAGAAGCGACGCCCAGCGGACAGCGTCCGGGCGTCGCGAACCATCAGCCGCATGTCACTCGCTACATCTTGCCCCAGTACGCGCGCTCGGCCGGGAATACGGGCTTGCAGCGCGTCGGCGCGGTCGGGCCGTCGAGGCTATCCGCGGCCGCTCGCCACACCTCATAGTGCGGCGCCTTGCGGTGAGCCTCCAGCGCCGCCGCGTCTTTGTAGACTTCGTAGAAGTAGTAGACGTTCTCGTCCTGCTCGTCTTGAAGCACGTTGAACCTGAGACAGCCCGGCTCGTCTTTCTCGGAGCCGAGCGCGTCCACTTCGATCGCCTCGAGGAACCGCTTTTTCTGATCTGGCTTCACACGAACCTTGACCCAGATCGCCAGCATCGAAGCCTCCTCGGCCGGGGGCGTGTGGCCCGCGCCGGCCAGAGCTGTAGGCGCTGCACCAAGCGATTGTCAGCCGGGATGGTAACGCGAAGCCGCCGCGCCTGTCTGACTAATGCTGGCGCGCGATGGGCACGTGCGGCGCATGCGCAAAAAGGCGCGTGTAGTTCTTACGCCGTGTGCCGGCACAGTAACCCGGTGGAGAGCGAGCGTTCCCCTAACTTCACGCAATCGTGTCCACTTCGCGCATGCGTTCGAGCCGGCGTGTCGTGGCATAGAAGATGCCCCTCACTCCTTCCAGGCGAACATCGCCAAGTGCGCAGGCGAACGTCGCCAAGAGCATGGAGGGAGAGAGATGAATATCAAAGTCGTTCGCGCGGTGCTGATCGCACCGGCGCTTCTCGCCATCTTGGGAGGGTGCGTATACAGGAGCAAGACCGTCGAAAAGTCGACGCCGAGCCCTGTCGTCATGGCGCCGGCGCCGCAGCAGCCGGTGGCGGTGCCAGCACCTCCGCCCGTTGCGACGGTTCCGCCCGCGACAGTGCCGCCTGCTTCGGTTCCGGCAGTTCCGTCGGATCGAGTGGTGTATCCGCAGGGACGTTGGCAGTTGTTCGGTGACGGCCGCGCCACTCCGTACTACTGGGTCTGGATCCCGGCCGGGTCGACGTTGACGATGACGCCGGCGCCGCCGACGCGGCCGGCTGCGTCAGCGGTCATTCCGCAGGCTGATCGCACCTACACGTTCACAGAGGGACGCTGGCAGCTCTACGGTGACGGCGGCAACACGCCGTACTACTGGGTCTGGATCCCGGCCGGCACGATGCCGCCGGCGCCGCCAGTACCGCCGCAGGCTGGCTAGCTCGCTCGTTCGCCGACGTGTGGAGGGGGCCGGCCGGGCCCCCTCCGGTTTTCGCTCTTCGCGTCGCTCCCTGGCTTGAGTGATCGCGGCGCAGTATAGTGCCCGGTATCCGGCCGCTATCTCGCAGGGAGAGGACGCCATGCCCGACTATCACGCGATCGAGCGCCAGCTGACCGGGGCTCTAGGCCTGACGCGACGCCCGATCGCCGTCGCGTTCCGATCGACTCCGCCGTCGGGGGTGCCCAAATTCACCGGCGCCGAACCGTCGGGCTGCAGCTTCTGGCGTCTCGCCGCCGGAGAACGGACCTTCTACACCGTCGCGTCGGATCACCACAACTGCCCGATCGGCAGCTACACGCACAACATTGCGCTCCCACCCGAGCGAGCCGATGAGCTCGGCCAGACTCTCGGGCTGATGACCGAGCTCGGCTACTTGAAAATGGAAGAAGTCCCGGGAATCCCGCGGCTGCCCCAGACGCCCGGTGTCGTCGTCTATTCGCCGCTGGCCGCAGCACCCGTCGATCCCGACGTCGTGCTCGTCGCCGGCCGGCCCGGCCGCGTAATGCTCCTGCAGGAAGCCGCGCTGCGCGCCGGTATCGCGGCGCCCGCTCCCCTCCTCGGACGTCCGACGTGCATGGCGCTGCCGGCCTCGATCGCCCAGGGCGTCATCGCGAGCACGGGGTGCGTCGGCAATCGCGTCTACACCGATCTCGGCGAGGACGAGCTCTACGTGATGATTCCCGGGAAGGACGTCGCGCGCGTCGCCGCGGAGGCGCAGACCATCGCCTCGGCGAATCTGAAGCTGTCGGATTACCACCGCGAGCGCCGGCGCGCGCTGGCGACGGAATAGCGGCACGAGGAGAACGCTCATGGCGGACACGGACGCGCCGCTGCCCTTCCAGCTGCGCAAGCTCGGCCACGTCGTGCTGAACGTCAGCGATATCGAGCGCTCGGTGCGCTTCTACACCGAGCTGCTCGGTCTCGCGGTCAGCGACCGCTATCCGGACGCGATGGTCCCCGGCGGCATGGTGTTCATGCGCTGCAACGCCGACCATCACGGTGTGGCGCTCGTCGGCGGCGCGCGCGGCAACGAGGCGAGCAGCCTGAATCACTTCGCCTTCGAGGTGGCGACGCTCGACGAGGTGTTCCGCGCGCGGGCGTGGCTACGCAAGCACGCGGTGCCGATCGTGTTCGAGGGCCGCCGGCGCGCCGGCTGCCAGATCGCGGTGGAGTTCCAGGACCCCGACGGCAACAATCTCGAGGTGTACTGGGGCATCGACCAGGTCGGCACGAACGGCCACGTGCGGCCCGCGAGCGAGTGGCGTCAGGCGCGCACGCTCGAGGACGCGGTGGCCAACCTGCCGCCCGGCCAGCGGCTACCGCTCTACTCGGCGTGAGGACGAGCGCGCGGCGATCGCGATCGCCGGCGCCGGCCTGACCGTGGCCTCGCTCTCGACGACGTGCTGCATCGCCGGCGGCGGACCGGCCGGGATGATGCTCGGCCTCCTCCTGGCGCGCGCCGGCGTCGACGTCGTCGTCCTCGAAAAGCACGCCGACTTCCTGCGCGACTTCCGCGGCGACACGATCCACCCGTCCACACTCGAGATCCTGAACGAGCTCGAGCTCCTCGACGACTTTCTGAAGCTGCCCCATCAGAACGTGTACGCGCTCACCGTGCAGATCGGCGACGAGACCGTGCCGATCGCCGACTTCTCGCATCTGCCGACGCGCTGCAAGTTCGTCGCGTTCCTGCCCCAGTGGGATTTCCTGAATTTCCTCGCCGAGCGCGGCGCGCGCTATCCGAGCTTCAGCCTGCGCATGCGCGCCGAGGTCGTCGACCTCCTGGAAGAGGCCGGCCGCGTGGTCGGCGTCGCCGTCGACACGCCCGAGGGCCGCCTGGACGTGCGCGCCGCGCTCGTGGTCGCGGCCGACGGGCGGCACTCGATCGTGAGGGAAAAGGCCAAGCTGCCGATCGAGAAGCTGAGCGCGCCGATGGACGTGCTGTGGTTCCGCGTCTCGCGCAGCCCGAACGATCCCGAGACCGGCCTCGGCCGATTCAAGCCCGGACGCCTGTTCGTCCTGCTCAATCGGGGCGACTACTGGCAGTGCGGCTTCATCATCGCCAAAGGGACGGTCGACGACGTCCGGCGCGCCGGCCTGCCCGCGTTTCGCGAGAGCGTCGCGGAGCTCATCCCATTTGCGGCTGACCGCATGACCGATATCCGCAGCTGGGAGGACGTGAAGCTCCTGACGGTGCTGGTCGATCGGCTGACCACGTGGTACCGCACCGGCCTTCTGTGCATCGGCGACGCCGCGCACGCGATGTCGCCGGTCGGCGGCGTCGGGATCAACCTGGCGATCCAGGACGCGGTGGCGGCGGGCAATCTGCTGGCCGAGCCGCTCCGCCGACGGTCGCTGACCGACGCCGATCTGCGCCGCGTGCAGGAGCGGCGTGCGCTGGCCACGCGCATCGTGCAGCGCTTCCAGATCGTGGCTCAGAATCGCGTCGTCGCGCCGGTGCTAGGGAGCCGCGCCCGGACGCTCACGGTGCCCTTCTTGCTGCGGCTCTTCATGTGGTTCCCGTGGCTGCGCCGGATTCCGGCCCGGCTCGTCGGCGTCGGCTTCCGGCCCGAGCACGTGAAGATCCCCGGCCGCTCCTGAGGAGCGCCACGCTCTGCCCAGCCTGAACCTGCTCGCCCAGGCGCTGGTGGCCGGTCTCTTCACGGGCGGTCTCTACGCGCTGCTCGGACTCGGCCTGAGCCTCACCTGGGGCCTCTTGCGTGTCATCAACCTGGCCAACTTCGCACTGGCCTTCCTCGGCGCCTATCTCACCTACCAGCTCGCCACGGCGGCAGCGGTCGATCCGATCCTCACCTTGATCGTGATCGTGCCGGGCTTCTTCGTGATCGGTGTCGCGCTCGAGGAAGGATTCCTCCGCTTCAAGCTCGACGAGCTGACATCCCTCATCGTGACCTTCGGTCTGACGGTCATGCTCGAAAGCCTGATCCAGTGGATCTGGACCGCCGACTTCCGGCGGCTCGAATCGCCGTACGCGCGCACCTCGCTCAAGCTCGGCCCGCTGTTCGTCGGCCTCGGCGGGCTCCTCGCGTTCCTGGCGGCGGCGCTGTTGACACTCGCGACGTGGGCGTGGCTCCGCTGGAGCTATCTCGGCAAGGCCGCGCGCGCCGCCGCTCAGGACGGGCCGATGGCCGGCGCGTTCGGCGTCAACCGTCGCCGCCTGGCCCTGATGCTCGCCGGGCTGAGCTCGGCCTACGCGGCCGTCGCCGGGCTCTTCATCGCGCTCAACCACACGCTGGCGCCCTCGCAGATCTATTCGTGGATCGGCGTAGTGTTCGCCGCCGTGATCATCGGGCGGCTCGGCAACGCGCTCGGCCTGCTCGCCGCCTCGGTCTTCATCGCAGGCAGCGAGGCGCTGACGATGGCGGTGACGGCTCCGGGCTGGGCGCCCCTCGTGTCGTTCACCCTGCTGATCGTGATCCTGCTGCTCCGTCCCGAGCTGTGAACAGCGGCCCCCGGCTGTCGCCCACGTGGGGACTGGTCGTGGCGGCCCTGGCGCTCGCCGTGGTGCCGGCGCTCAAGCTGCCGGCGTTCTACGAGTCGTTCCTCTATCTGGTGTTCTTGTGGATCTCGCTGGCGACCAGCTGGAACATCCTGAGCGGATACGCCGGCTACTTCAGCTTCGGTCACGCCGCGTTCTTCGGCGCGGGCGTGTACACGACGGCGACCTTGACGACCGCGTTCAACGTGCCGTTCCTCCGGAGCCTGCCGGCGGCGGGCCTCGTCGCAGCGCTGCTCGGCAGCGTGATCGCGGCAGTGGTCTTCCGCGTTCGCGGTGTGCGCGGGGAGCTGTTCGGGCTGCTCACGCTCGCGGTCACCTTCGTGCTGTCGACGATCGCGCTCAACACGCGGCTCGACGGCGGTCCTGGCGTGTTCCTGGCGGCCGTTCCCGTGCCGACCGTGTTCGGCACGCCGGCCACGACGCTCTATCACCTGGCGCTGGCGGTCGCGTTCATCTCGGTCTTCGCCGCGCTCGCGATCTACCGCTCGCGCTGGGGCATGGGTCTGTTCGCGATCCGCGACGACGAGGACGTCGCGGAGGTGCTCGGCGTCCCGACGTACCGGTACAAGCTGGTGGCCTTCGCGCTCTCGTGCTTCATCGCCGGGCTGATCGGCGGCATCCACGCGATGTTCGTGACGTACGTGACGGTCGCCGAGACGTTCGCCGTCGGCCTGGCCGTCGACGCGATCATGATGGCGGCACTCGGCGGCACGCGCTTCTGGTACGGGCCCGCGCTCGGCGCCGTCATCATCACGACGCTCACCCAGTCGCTCACCGGCGGCGAGAGCGCGGTACTGAACCGCGCGCTGATCGGCGCGATCTTGATCGCGGTGATCGTCTTCTTGCCGAACGGCGTCGCCGGCGGGCTGCAGCGGCGCTTCCGGCGGGCGGCACCGGCTTCGGCTGGGGCGAGGACTTCAGTCGGCGCGACGGCAGGCCCGACGGCGTCGACGATCGCACCGGTCACCGAGAGGTTGGCAACCCCGGCGCCCGCGGCCGCGGCGTCCCTGCTCGGCTGCGTCGACGTGAAGAAGGCGTTTCGCGGCCTCCAGGCGCTGGCCGGCGTGACCCTCGACGTGCGCGCCGGAGAGATCCTCGGGCTCATCGGCCCCAACGGATCCGGCAAGTCGACCTTGATCAACGTGGTCAGCGGCTACTATCGGGTCGACGGCGGACAGATCCTGCTCGACGGGCAGGACATCGCGGGCGTTCACGCCCACCGGATCGCCGGGCTCGGTCTGGCCCGCACCTATCAGATCCCGCGCTCGTTCCACCGGCTGAGCGTCCTCGACAACGTCGCGCTCGCGGCGATGTTCGGCGGCGGCCACGGCCGCGCCACCGGACGCAGTCTCGGCCGCGCGTGGCTGGCCTTCACCGGTCTCGAGGCCAAGGCCGACGCGCTGCCCGGCGAGCTCAACCTGCTCGAGCGCAAGTTCCTCGACCTCGCGCGCGCGCTCGCGTCCGAGCCTCGACTGGTCCTGCTGGACGAGGTGCTCTCGGGCCTGACCCCGGCGCAGATGACCGACGCGCTGGGGCTCGTCCGCCGTATTCGCGAGCGCGGTACCACGGTCGTCTTCGTCGAGCACATCATGCGCGCCGTGCTCGACCTCGCCGATCGCGTCGTGGTGCTGAGCGGGGGCCGGGTCATCGCCGAAGGCGCTCCCCGCCAGGTCATGCGCGACCCGGACGTCGTCCGGGCCTACCTCGGGAAAGCCTATGCTTGAGATCGATCGCCTCGAGGTCGCTCACGGCGACGCCGTCGCGGTGTGGGACGTCTCGCTCGCGGTGGGCACCCGCGAGCTCGTCACCGTCGTCGGCCCCAACGGCGCGGGGAAGACGACATTGATCGACGCGATTGCCGGCCTTCTGCCAATCCGCTCGGGCACGGTGCGCCTCGAGGGGCGCGATCTGTCCTCGGTGCCGGCGCATCAGCTGTGCCAGCACGGCGTAGCCCTGGTCCCCGAAGGCCGACGCCTCTTCCCTGCGATGACGGTCGAAGAGAATCTCGAGATCGGCTGCTACGCGCCGGCCGCTCGCCGAAAGCGCGCGCAGAGCCTCGAGCGGGTCTACGCGACGTTTCCGGTGCTGCGCGAGCGCCGGCGCACCATGGCCGGCTCGCTGTCGGGCGGTCAGCAGCAGATGGTTGCGATCGGACGCGCGCTCATGGCGATGCCCCGGCTCTTGCTGCTCGACGAGCCGTCGCTCGGTCTGGCGCCGCAGATCGTCGATCAGGTGTTCGAGGTCGTGGCGGGCATCCACGCCGACGGCGTCGCGGTGCTGCTGGTCGAGCAGAACATCGTCCAGGCCTTCGCGATCGCCGCGCGCGCGTACGTGCTCGAGCACGGGCGGATCGTCGCCGAGGGCGTGCCGGCCGACCTCGCGCGCGATCCGCGGATCCGCGAGGCCTATCTCGGCCAGCAGTAGATCAGTTCGTCGGGCTCTGCACCCTGAAGTGCTGCTCGGGCACGGGGTAGCGCGCCGCGCTGAACGAGTCGCGGATCATCCGGTTCGTGTCGAAGTACACCTGCCAGTAGTGCGCGTTGTTGCAGAACGGCCGGACCGCGAGGACCGGCCCCTGCAGCGTGAACTGGAGGATCTCGACCACCGGCGTCGGGTCGCCCAGGACGTTCGGGATCTTCGCCAGCCGGTCCTTCAGCATGGCGACGGCTTCCTTCACGTCGACGCCGTGGGCGAGCTGCGCGGTGATGTCGACACGGCGATAGGGGTTGGCGGAGAAGTTCTGGATGGTGTCGCCGACTATCTTGTTGTTGCCCACGATGGTCCGCACGTTGTCCGGCGTGTCGAAGCTGGTGGCGAACATCCCGATCTCGTGCACGGTCCCCGTGACGCCGCCCGCGCTGACGAAATCGTCTGTCTTGAACGGTCGGAAGATCACGAGGAAGACCCCCGCTGCGAAATTGCCGAGCATGCCGCCCCAGGCGATGCCGATGGCCACACCCGCCGCCGCGATGACCGCCGCGAACGTCGTGGTTTCCACGCCGAAGACGCCGAGGATGGCGATGACGAGGACGATATTGAGTGCGATCGACACGACCGAGCCGATGTAGCGGCCGAGGGTGGGATCGAGGTGCTGGCTCACGAGCCAGCGTTGAATGAGGCGCCCGCAGAAACCGATGACGGCGCGCCCAATGATCCAGAGCGCGAGGGCGCCGACGATCCGGATGCCGATGCGGATTCCGATATCGAGCGCGACCGGCAGCATCTCTCGAAATTCCATCTCCGACCTCCCCGTCGTTGGACCCTGCGCGGCGAACCACCGGATGGTGGACCAAAGTCGCGCCTTGTGGCATCCGACCAAAGTCTCATTGTTGCTGGCTCCCGCGCCCCCGATCCTCTGGTCGCGTCTCAATTGGACCGGGACCGGCCCGCGAACACACTTGGGCTCGGGGGTGCGACATGCTCCAGACGCTGGCACGGAACTGGTGGGCGATCGTCCTGCGCGGCGTGTTCGCCGTGCTCTTCGGGCTCGGCACGTTCCTCTGGCCCGGAGTGACCCTGGCGGTTCTCGTCCTCCTCTACGGCGCCTACCTGTTCATCGACGGCATCACGGCCGTTCTGTGGGCGCTCGCACGGCGGCCTGAAGGGTCGTTTTCGTGGGAGGTCTTCCTGGCCGGTCTGGCGAGCCTGGCCGCGGGCGTCGTCACGCTCCTCTGGCCCGGCGTCACCGCGATCGCGCTCCTCTATTTGATCGCGATCTGGGCCATCATCCGCGGTGTCTTCGAGATCCTCGCGGCCTTCCATCTGCGCCGCGAGCTCAACAACGAATGGCTGCTCGCCCTGGCCGGCGCGCTGTCGATCCTCTTCGGAGTCGCGCTCATCGTCGCGCCGGGCACCGGGGCGCTCGCGGTGCTGTGGCTGATCGGCACCTTCGCGCTCGTGGTTGGCATCCTGATGATCATCCTCGGCTTCCGGCTCAAGGGCATGAAGAATGCGGTCGGGCGCCGGCTCGCGTATGGCGGATAGCGCCCGCGGAGGAAACATGAAACGCCGCATCTGGACTCTCGCGCCCCGGGCGCTGCCGATCGCGCTCGCGATCATGCTCGCATCGCCGCCTCTCCCGCGCGCGCAGCAACCGCCACCGCCCCAGCAGCCGCCGGCTCAGCAGCCACCTGCCCAGCGACCGCCGGCTCAGCAGGCGCCGCAGGCCCAGGCGCAACCGGCGCAGCCCGGCGACGACGACGTTCAGCCTTTCAAGCCGGAAGAGCTCGAGGCGATCGTCGCGCCGATCGCGCTCTACCCGGACCCGCTGGTCGCGCAGGTGCTGATGGCGTCCACGTATCCGCTCGAGGTCATCCAGGCCGCGCGTCTGATGAAATCCCAGCCGAACCTCAAGGGCGACGCGCTGAACGAAGAGCTCAAGAAGTACGAGTGGGACGACAGCGTGAAATCGCTGTGCAGCTTTCCCCAGACGCTCGACGTCCTGAACGAGAAGATCGACTGGATGCAAAAGCTCGGCGACGCCTTCCTCGATCAGCGGAAGGAAACGATGGACGCCATCCAGCGCATGCGGTCGAAGGCCCAGGCGCAGGGCAGTCTTCAGTCGAACGAGCAGCAGAAGGTCATCGTCGAGCCGGCGGCGGCGCAGCCCGCGCCGGCCGGGCAGCCGGCGCCCGCGGCGCCGGCCGGCGAGCAGACCGTGATCAAGATCGAGCCGGCGAATCCCCAGGTGATCTACGTACCGCAGTACAACCCGGCCGTCGTATACCCTCCCCCTCCGCCGGCCTACCCCCCCTATTACTATCCGTACCCGCCCGCGTACCCGTGGGGCGCTGCGGCGGTCTCGTTCGGGGTCGGAATGGCGGTCGGCGCCGCGGTGTGGGGCGGCTGCAACTGGGGCGGCGGCGACGTCGACATCGACGTAAACAAGAACAACAACTTCACGAACAACGTGAACCGTGGGGACAGGGCCACCCAGATCAAGAACGAGCGGTCGAGCCGCCAGGGTCAGGGCGGCAAGCAAAATTTCAATCACGATCCGTCGCACCGCAAGGGCGCTCAGTACCGCGACAAGGGCACCCAGCAGAAGTACAACCGCGGCAACAGCCCCCAGGCCGGCTCGCGCGATTCGTACCGAGGCCGCGGCGATCAGGGTGGCGGTGGCCGCGGCGGCGGGCAAGGCGGTCCATCGGCAAGCACTCGCGATGCCGGCGGTCGCGGCGGCGGGCAAGGCGGTCCGTCGGCAAGCACTCGCGACGCCGGCGGCGCCGGTGGCCAGCGGGGTGGCGGTAGCCAGGCCGGAGCATTCGATGGCATGGGCCGCGGCGGCGAGCAGCGCGCCAACAGCCAGCGCGGCCAGTCCAGCGTGAGCTCTTCACGAGCCAGTGGCTACAGCGGCGGCGGCGGTGGTGGTGGCAGCCGGGGCGGCGGCAGTAGCGTCAGCAGCGGCGGCGGTAGCCGAGGCGGCGGCGGTGGTGGTGGCGGCAGCCGGGGCGGCGGCGGTGGCGGTGGTGGCGGCAGAGGCGGCGGCGGAGGACGGCGATGAAAATTCCGAGCATCGCGCTTGCGCTCGCGCTGCTCCTGCAAGGCGCGGCATTCGCCGTCCCTCCGGGGCAGAAGAGCTTCGAGACGCTCGACGACGCCGTCAATGCGCTCGTCGGGGCCTTCCGCGCCCAGGATCAAAAGACCCTTCTCGAGATACTCGGTCCGAAGGGACGCGCGGTGATCTCGTCCGGAGACAAGGTGGCGGACCGGACGGCATACGAGCAGTTCGTAGCCTCTTACGACCGGAAGCACAGTCTCGAGGGCGGCGGCGGCAAGGTCGTGCTCTATGTCGGCGACGACGACTATCCGGTCCCGATTCCTCTGGTGCCGGATGGGCCGCGATGGTTCTGGGATACCGACGCTGGAGACGATGAGATCCTGTTCCGTCGCGTCGGGCGCAACGAGCTCGCCGCGATCCAGGTCTGTCTCGCCTACGTGGACGCGCAGCGCGAATACTATTCGCGGGACCGCGGCGCCGGCATGCTCGAGTACGCCCAGCGCCTCGACAGCACCAAGGGCAAACGGGATGGCCTCTTCTGGGAAACACGCCCAGGAGAGCGACCGAGCCCGATCGGACCTCTGGTCGCCGAGGCGCGGGCGGCAGGCTACATAAAGCCGGAGCCCGGCAAGCGGACGCCGTACCACGGCTACCTCTACCGCATGCTGTTTGCTCAGGGTCCCGAGGCGCCGGGCGGCGCCTACAACTTCGTCGTCAAGGGACACATGATCGGCGGATTTGCTCTCGTGGCGTTTCCCGCGGCGTATGCAGTCTCGGGCATCACCACGTTCATCGTCAGCCACGACGGCATCGTGTATCAGAAAGACCTCGGACCGAACACCGCCCAGCTAGCGAACGCGATGAAGGCGTACAACCCGGACAAGACGTGGACCAAGGTCGCGACCGACTCGGCAGCCAAATGACCGCGCTGAGAATCCTCGTGGCATGGTCGCTGGGGCTGGGCCTGCTCGCCGGCTGCACGTACTATCAAACCGCGCCTGGCGTCTACACGACCGCGCCCGTCAGCACGTTCGACCGCTCGTGGTCGGCCGCCCGCAACGCGATGCAGGAAGAGGGCGTGCGGATCAACCAGGAAGACCGCGCGACGGGGACCCTGCGCGGCGACCGCAACGGGATCGCCGTACAAGCGCTGGTGAACACGCAGGCCGACGGAAGCGTCCGCGTGCAGTTCAGCACGGTCGGCGCCACCTCGGTTGATCCCCAGCTGATCGAGCGGATCTCTTCTTCTTACGACCGCCTGATGGGGCGCTGAGCCGACCTTCCGGCGCCGGCCGTCCCCGGCTTCTTGCCCTGGAATGGACCGTTGTCTAGCATGGCCACGGTCCGCGTCTTGGAACCACGTGAAACACAAGGGGCCGGATCGCTCCGGCCCCTCATTTGACCCCTTTTGGACCCTGAACCTAACCCGCGCTTGGTGCAGCCCGCAGATGCCCCCGTAGTGGCGCGCCGTACACGATTTCCTCACCTCTCCATGCGATGCCCAGTTACACGGCGGAGGAACATCCGCTTCTGCTTCTCTCCAATGGGATTCGAACCCGTGTTTTCACATCGCCGCGCGCTTTTTGCCCGGGCGCGAACGCCCGATTCCGGTCGGATTGACCTTCGCCCTCTTCGCGAGCACACTTCAGCCCACACCACAGGCTGATGATGCGCTATCGACGTCTCAGCTATAGCTACGCGATGACGATGCGCTCGCAGCAGACGTGGCCGCTCGGCGACTTCTGGCAGAGCGAGCGACTGCGCCTCCTCGTGCAGACCCGGTGGCAGCCCGCGGCGGACGTGTACGAGACGGCGACGACGCTCGAGGTCGTCATCGATCTCGCCGGCGTCGCTGAGGACGATTTCGAGGTACAGCTCTTCGAGGACGCGGTGGTCGTCGAGGGACACCGCCGGCTCCCCGCGTGCCAGGAAGGGGCTGTCTATCACGCCGCCTCGATTCCCCAGGGGCCATTCCAAGTGGAGCTCCCCCTGCCGGCGCCGATTGATCCCGAGCGCGTCGAGGCGAACTACGAGCGCGGCCTGCTGCGCATCACGCTGCCGAAGCGTCGGGTGGCCGGCTGATGGCTGTCCAGGCTGCGAGTCGCGCCGACGTTACGATCCCCGACGCGCTGCCGGTCCTGCCGCTTCGGGAAACGGTGGTGTTCCCACTGACCGTCGCCCCGCTCGTCGTCGGACAGCCCCGCTCTCTGCGTCTCGTCGATGACGTGATGCGCGGCAACCGACTCCTGGCGTTGGTGGCGCAGCGCGACCCAAAGGTAGAGTCTGCCGGACCTGACGACCTCCACCGGATCGGCACCGCGGCGGTGATCCATCAGATGGCGCGGGTCCCCGACGGCAGCGTGCGTGTGATGGTCCAGGGGCTCGAGCGCATCCGGCTTCTGGATTTCGTCGGAACGGAGCCGTATGTGGTCGCGCGGGTCGAGCCGGCTCCCGAGCCGGTGGCCCAGACAACGGAAACCGACGCGCTGCGCCGGGTAGTGGGCGATATCTTTCGACGGCTCGTGGAGGCATCCTCGGAGCTGCCGGGCGAGCTCGCGATGGCTTCGGAGAACATCGCCGATCCGCGCCACCTCGCGTATTTCGTCGCCTCCCTGGTGCCGCTCGACGTGCCGACGCGGCAGGCGCTTCTCGAGGCAGACCCGATCGCGGCCAAGCTTCGCCGGCTGGTCGATCTGCTGCAACGCGAGCTGGCCGTGCGCGAGCTGGGCCGCAAGATCACGACCGACACCGAAGAGCGGCTCTCCAAATCACAGCGGGAGTTCTACCTGCGCGAGCAGCTGCGATCCATCCAGAAGGAGCTCGGGGAAGAAGGGGTCGGCGACGCCCAGTCGGCTGAGCTTCGCCGGCGGATCGAGCAGGCTCAGCTTCCCGAAGAAGCGCGGCGTGAGGCGGAGCGCGAGCTCGCCCGGCTCGCGACCATCTCACCCGCGTCGCCGGAGCATGGCATGGTCGTCGCTTATCTCGAATGGATGGCGAGTCTTCCGTGGAGCGCCCTGGGCGGCGGGATGATCGACATCGGCCAGGCCCGTCAGGTCCTCGACGAGGATCACTTCGACCTGGAGAAGATCAAGGACCGGATCCTCGAGTACCTCGCCGTCAAGAAGCTGCGTCAAGAACGCGGGGGCGACGCCGGCGATCCTCGCGATCCGATCCTCTGCTTCGTGGGACCGCCCGGTGTCGGCAAGACGAGTCTTGGGCAGAGTATCGCCCGTGCTATGGGCCGGCGGTTCGTGCGGATGTCGCTTGGCGGTGTGCGGGACGAAGCGGAGATCCGGGGCCACCGGCGCACGTACATCGCTGCGCTTCCGGGCCGCATCATCCAGGGGCTTCGGCGGGCTGAGACACGCGACCCGGTCTTCATGCTGGACGAAATCGACAAGATCGGAGCGGACTGGAGGGGCGATCCGTCCTCCGCGCTGCTCGAGGTGCTGGATCCGGCGCAGAACAATACCTTCGTGGACAACTACCTCGGAGTGGCCTTCGACCTGTCGCAGGTATTGTTCATCGCGACGGCCAATACCCTCGACACGATCCCAGGACCCCTACGCGACCGGATGGAGATCCTGGCGCTCTCGGGCTACACGGACGAGGAGAAGATCGGGATCGCGAAACAGTATCTGATCCCTAAGCAGCTCGCCGCCCATGGGCTTGCCCCGGAGGAGCTGGCCTTCGATGCTGATGCGATCCGACAGATCGTGAGAGGGTACACGCGCGAGGCCGGCGTGAGGGGCCTCGAGCGGGAGCTCGCGACCGTGATGCGGAAGGTGGCCCGCCGGTTGGCCGAGGGCGGGCGCGAGCCAATTCGGATCACTGTCGAGAATCTGGGCGAGTACCTCGGACGGCCGCGCTTCGTCGACGAGGTGGCGGAGCGGACCACACGACCGGGAGTAGCCACGGGTCTTGCCTGGACGCCGGTCGGTGGCGACGTCCTCTTCGTCGAGGTCACCATGATGCCGAGCACGGAGGAGCATCTGGTCTTGACCGGCATGCTCGGCGACGTGATGCGCGAGAGCGCGCAGGCCGCCGTCTCGTATGTGCGGTCCAACGCCGAGTCGCTCCACATCGACCCGCGGGTCTTCGAGAGCAAAACCATTCACGTGCACGTGCCGGCCGGGGCCGTACCGAAGGACGGCCCCTCGGCGGGCGTGACCATCGTGACGGCATTTGCCTCGCTGGCCACCCGACGGCCGGTCCGGAGTGACGTCGCCATGACGGGCGAGATCACGCTCCGCGGTCGGGTGCTCCCGGTCGGGGGGATCAAGGAGAAGGTCCTTGCGGCGCACCGCGCTGGCATTCGCACGGTGATCTTGCCGCGCCGAAACGAGCGGGACATCGAGGATGTTCCCGAGGAGCTGCGAAAGCAGCTCGCCTTCGTGCTCGTTGACGAGGCAGACGAAGTCCTGCGGCACGCCCTCACTCCACCCGTCGCCGGGGTGCCCCGCGGCACACGATGAGGCGGGACGCTGCGCAGGGAGGCGACCGGTGACCGACGTGAGGCTGATCCGCTGCCCGGCCTGTGGTGCAACGAATCGCGTTCCGGCGGAGAAGCTCGGTCATAGCCTCGAGCCTGTGTGCGGGCGGTGCAAGACAACTCTGGCGGTGGACGCGAAGCCGATCACGGTGACCGACGGGACGTTCGCGGCCGACGTCGAACGCTCGCCGGTGCCCGTGCTGCTCGACATGTGGGCCACGTGGTGTGGCCCGTGCAAGATCCTGGCGCCGGTCATCGAGGAACTGGCGGTGGACCTGGCGGGGCGCGTGCGGGTCGGCAAGCTCGACGTGGATGAGAACCCGGCCACGGCGGCTCGATTCGGCGTACGCAGCATTCCGACGCTTCTTGTGCTGCGGGACGGCCAGGAGCTCGATCGCATCGTGGGTGTACAGCCCAAGCAGGAGATCGCACGCACCATCTCGCCGCGTTGGCGTATCTGGCGAAGTGACACCGGCGACAGTTGACTGATCAGCTCGCACAATAACCGTCTCATCGTCGACATTGTCCCGGCAGTGTAATTGTGACCGTCCGGTTCTGTTCCTCGGCACGATTCGCGTGGGTGAGAGGATTCGGTTGTATATCCAGCGATGATCCCGACGTCTAGCGCTCAACAAGTCCTGCAAACTCTGGCCGGATTCAAGGAGTACGCGACGGGCACGCTCATGGTGCTCGAACTCGCCGGCACGTTCGTGTTCGCTCTCAGCGGCGCGGCGGCCGGGGTCAAGTACCGACTCGATCTGTTCGGCGTGTTGGTCGTATCGTGCGCGACAGCCACCGCAGGCGGCATCACGCGCGACGTTTTGATCGGCGCAGTCCCTCCGGTGGCACTCAGGGACTGGCGCTACCTCGGAATCGCGGTTCTCGCCGGGTTGCTGGTGTTCTTCTCGTCGCCCCGTCTCGAGGGGCAGCAGAGACTACGTAGTCTGGTCCTGATCTTCGACGCGGCGGGTCTGGCGCTCTTTGCCGTGTCCGGCACACAAACGGCGCTCGACTACGGCCTTAACCCTGTGATGGCTGCGCTGCTCGGCATGCTGACCGGTATCGGCGGTGGCATGCTGCGTGATGTCCTCGTTGCGGACATCCCTGCCGTGCTTCACTCCGATCTGTATGCCATCGCCGCCCTCGCCGGCGCGATCGTCGTCGTCGCTGGCCACGTTCTCAATGCTCCGCTTGCGGCATCGGCGCTGGCGGGAGCCACAGTGTGCTTCGGAATTCGACTCATGGCGTTATGGCGCGGTTGGCAGCTCCCCACCGCCGGTGGGAAGAAAAATACGGTGGGAAGCGCCCACAATGAGGGCGGCCGTCGTAATCCGCCGTAGGTGTCCTGGCCGTATCTGCTACGGTCGCTGTCTCTCCGCAATGGGCGCGACGCGGACTTCCCGTGCCTCGTCGACGTCGATCACGCTCTCGACAACCATCTGCGGGAGGTCGCGGCTTGACAGAGGCTACCGGTGCCTCGACACTGGGCCCAGTCAGCCACTCGCCACCGAAGCCTGTGCGCATGAGGCCCACGAGTGCTCCACCGACGATATCTCGCGATCAGCGTACGGTGTCATCGCCTCCTCGGACGATCACCACCGGCCGGCCGACGTGATGCAGTACGGTCTCCGAGACGCTTCCCAGGAGAAGGCGGCCGAATGTCCCCAAGCCTCGGGCTCCGAGAACGACGAGGTCGACGTCGCGGCGGTGCGCAGTCTTGACGATTTCCCGCGCCGCTTCGCCCTCCGAAACCAATCGCGCGACCGGACGTCGAGCCTCCGCGAATGGCGCCGCCGCGTCCGCCAGCAATGCGTCCGCGTCCGCGCGTTGTTTACGTCGATCCTCGGCGGGCAGTCGGTCAGGAAAACGTTTGCCTGGCCCATGAAGGCCGGAGCTCGCATACGCCGGAAGCACGTGCAGGAGGCTGATCTGGGCGTCGCGAGCGAGCTGGGAGATCGACAGAAAACGAAGCGCGGCGCGGGAGCCTTCCGAGCCGTCAACGGGCGCGAGAATGCGTTGTACCTGTCGGGGTCGACCTCGGACGATCGCGACACCGCAGGGCGCGTACCGGGCGACGGCGAGCGAGGTACTCCCGACGAAAACTCGCTTGAGGCGTCCGAACCCGCGAGCTCCAAGCGCGATCATGTCGGCCCGCGTCTCCTCCGCAACATGTACGATCTCTACTCGCGGGTCGCCCAGCGCGACGATCGTCTCGACATCGGGCCACCGTTGCCTGAGGATCTTCGCCGTCCTCTCACCAACCTGGCGAGCCTTCGCGATCACACTGTCCCGCAGCTCCCTCATGGTTTGAGCATCGCGCGGCGGCTCCGTGAGCGTCGCCACCGTCAGCGCGGCCACCTTGGCGTCCGATGGCAGTGGAGAATCTCGCAACCATCGACTCGCCCGCCGAGAATAGTCCGATCCATCGCTCGCCAGCAGAACCCGCATGTGACACCCGCTTCCTCGTCGACCGTCTCGTCTTCGAGGTAATAATGACGCCTCAATACGGCCCGCTCTCCAGTACGGCGCTCATAGCTGGTGCTCGATCTGGACACCCCTTCGTAACCACCCCAGATAGGCCCCGACCTGTCCCATCGATCGAACGTTTCCGGCTCGACCCATTCACAGCCGTACGCCGCGCAGCAGCTGGGCATTGATCGCCACGACAACGGTGCTCAGCGACATCAAGATCGCGCCGACGGCGGGGGGCAGCACGATTCCCCACGGCGCCAGCACGCCGGCCGCGAGCGGGATGGCGACGATGTTGTAGCCGGTCGCCCAGCCGAGGTTCTGGAGCATCTTGCGGTACGTCGCCCGGCTCAGGGCGATGATCCGTGACACGTCGCGGGGGTCGCTCCGCACGAGCACCACGTCACCGGCCTCGACGGCGACGGCAGTCCCCGCGCCGATAGCGATTCCAACGTCCGCGGTCAAGAGCGCGGGCGCGTCGTTGACGCCGTCGCCGACCATCGCCACGCGCTTGCCCTGCTGCTGCACGTCCTTGATCTTCGACGCCTTCTGTTCCGGGAGCACCTCGGCGAACACGGTGTCGATGCCCAGATCCTCGGCGACGGCCGTAGCGACCGCCTGCGCGTCGCCGGTCATCATGATCACTTCGATCCCCTGCTCGTGAAGGCGCCGCACCGCCTCGCGCGATTCGTCGCGGACGGCGTCCGCCACGGCGAAGACGGCCAGCGGCGTCGTCTTCTCGAGCATCGTGAGCGCCGCCTGGCCGCGG
>Ga0209382_10001509_pt1 | contig 36413 bp, 36 predicted proteins | sample SoiMetdeltSBSDD5_FD_187599 | JGI IMG/M metagenome (GOLD analysis project Ga0209382, IMG submission 187599) | Bulk soil microbial communities from a Populus tree surrounding site in Tennessee, USA - Soil MetaG P. deltoides SBSDD5 (SPAdes) (version 2) | ecosystem: Environmental > Terrestrial >... | reverse complement strand
CGGCTCCGAAGTGCTGGCCGAACCCGCTGTATGCTGCGGCGGTTCACGTCGAGCTGGAACCGATGGAGTCGCAGCCATTCTGGATGAGCTACGTCGACGACGAGCGCTGCCTGCTCTCGAAGCGAATAGAGCGTTCGAAGATTCCCGGCGCACGCATCGATGCTGTCGTGCAATTCCGGAAACTCAAGGCAGCGCAGTATCCGTTCGGCACCTCCGGGCTCGTGTTCTTCGAGACCGTCAGCAGCTATGAAGGAAAGTCCGCGGCGATTCGCGGCGCTGGCTTGAACATCGACATGGTCGCCGGCGAACAGGGCTTTCACCTGGTGGGCGCTGCGGCAGAAAAGGTGCTCCGCGCTATCGGCACCAGCGGGTTGCAGCTCGAGATCGTGCCGGCTACGGGCGCCGCCTTTCGCGTCGAGCTATCCCCGACAGATATCGAATGGGCGCTGCCGCCGTTCCAGCGCTGCATCGGATCTGGTCTATGATCTTCGTCGATGACCGTGTTCGTTCTCATGGGCGTGTCGGGCTCGGGCAAGTCGACCGTCGGTCGCTGCGTGGCCGAGCGGCTGGCGCTCACATTCATCGAAGGCGATGATTTCCATCCGCCGGGCAACGTCCAGAAGATGGCGGCGGGGACGCCGCTGACGGACGAAGACCGGGTACCCTGGATCGCTGCGCTGACAAAGGGGATCAATGCACGCGAGCTGCGGCGCGACGTCGTCGTCGCGTGCTCCGCGCTCACCCAGTTCGTCCGTGAGCGATTGCGCGCCGCTGTCGCGGAACCCCTGCATTTCATCCTGCTGAGCGCAGATCCTGCGATCATTCAGCAGCGGCTCTCGCAACGTCCCCAACATTTCATGAAGGCCGGTATGCTGAGCAGCCAGTTGGCGGCGCTGCAGTGGCCGGACGATGCAACCGTCATCGATGCGTCGGCCTCGATCGATAAAGTGTGCGCCGACGTTCAAGGAGCTCTCATGGAAACCACCCAGCAGCAAGCGATCCTCACCATCGCCCTCCTCGCCGCCTTCGCCGATGGCGCGAAAGACGAACGCGAGCGCGAGGAGATCCGTCGCATCGCCGAATCGCTCGCGGGCGAGAGCGGCAATGCTCAGTTGAGTACGCTCTATCAGGATGTGCTGCTCAAGCGCGTCGACCTCGCGAAGGCGGCAGCGGCGCTCACCGACCCTGCGCACAAGCAGCTCGCTTACGAGATGGCAGTCTGCGTGTGCGATGCCGATGGAGTCGCCAGCCCCGCCGAGCAGCAGTTTTTGCGGGAACTGCGCGAGGCACTGCGGCTCGATGCCGGGCAGGCCACGCAAGTCATACGCGAGGCCGATGCAGTCGCAGCCGCACCGCTGGCGGCGGGCTCACCGGCGACGAGCTCGATGTCCGATGCCGAGATGGACAAGTACATCCTGAATCACGCGATTGCGAACGGCGCGATCGAGCTGCTGCCGCAGTCGCTGGCGACGATGGCGATCATTCCGTTGCAGATGAAGCTCGTCTATCGCATCGGCCAGTCGTACGGCTACGAGATGGACAAGGGACACATCAGGGAATTCCTGGCGACGGCCGGCGTCGGGCTGACGTCGCAATACGTGGAACAGGTCGGGCGCAAACTGATTGGCGGCTTGCTCGGCGTCGTTGCCGGCGGACTCGGCCGTGGACTGGGGCGCGCGGCCACAGGTGCAGCCTTCTCCTTCGCGACGACGTATGCGCTGGGGCAAGTCGCGAAGCGCTATTACGCCGGCGGCCGCCAGATGAACACGGCGTTGCTGCAGCAGACGTATCAGTCACTGCTCGCCCAGGCGAAGCAGGTGCAGGGTCAGTACGCGGGCGAGATCCAGCAGAAGGCGCAGTCCCTGGATGCTGCGCAGGTGATGAACATGGTGAAGGGATGACTGCTCACGCCGCCATCACTTCATGCTCGTAGTAGGGCTGCTGGCGATCGCTCATTAGCCGCTGCAGCTCCTCGTCGCTGCGTCCTTCCGGGCTCAGCCACGCCTCGACGTTCTCTTCGCGCAGGTTGATGATGCAGCGGTCGTGTCCGGCCGCCTTGATCTCCGGCGGCGGCTCGTCCGTGACTGCGGCGAACGAGAGCAAGCGACCTTCCTTCGGATCCGACCATTCGGCGTACAGGCAGGCGACGAGCATCTGATAGGCAGGCCGCGGCGTGAAGTGCAGCACCACGTTCTTGCCGTCGCGCTCCACGTTCTCGTAGAAGGAGTCCACCACCATCAATGCGTGCGTGTGTCCGAATTCCGTGCGCCAGAAGCGCTCGAGGTTGTCGCGGCGCGCGTTGTAGAGCCCGGGAAACTTCTGATCGGTGAACGGAGCCTTGCCTTGCTGTCGCAGGTGATAGCGAGCCAGGGTGATGACGTTCCTGCCGTCCCGCTTCAGCACGATCGGCGCGTACGTCATCGGGAAGATCCGATTGTCGTCTTCGTGCGGCTGAGTCCCCGTCAGCAGCGCCACGCGCTCGAGGGATGCATCGATCTTGGATTTCGCCACACGCTGGTCATTGAGAGCCGCCTTAGTTTCCTTCACCTTGAGCTTGCGTTCTGCATCCGCCAGCCGCTTCTTCTGCTTGAAGATGTCCTGTTCGAGCTCGGCGACCTTCCGGGCGCGGTACTCGGCATCGAGCTCCTGGATCCTGCGCTCCTGCGGCGTCTGCGGGTTGGCGAAGTTCCACTCGAACCCGCGCGCGAGGCGAATCGGACGGCCTGCCAGGCGTTCCATCAGCAGTCGCTCGACCTCCGAATAGTCCATGGTGGCGCTGAACTTACGCGCCAAGTCCTTGATGTTCTGCGAGACCTTGGATGAGTAGCACATGACTGGCCCTGGTTGGGGCTTGGATTGTAAACGCAATGGCGCTAGCCTGTATATCGATACAGCCACGAGGAACCACGCGTGCCAGCGAAGCATCCGCCTCCGCCCGGGACCCTTGCGTACCTGGCCGAGTGCGGCCGCACGGTCTACATCGTGTGCAATCGCTGCAATCGATTCGTCGTCGCGAAGTTGCAGGAGATCGCGAAGCGCGTGGGCTGGCGGACGAATGCGCAGGAAGCCGGCAAGCGACTGCGCTGCAAGGAATGCAAGCACGTGGGCGCGACGATCACGATCGAGCGTCCGCAATCGGGCCAGCGGGTGTGCCCACGGTGTCTGCGGCCATTTTTCTAGCTTTCGTCGGACGGACCGGGGGCTTGGGCCTCGATCCGCCGCCTTTCATCACAAAGGCGTGAGCGGACAGTTCGGGAGCCGGTACAGTGCCAACCGTCGCGTACCAAGGAGCGTCACTTGTCACACGCAAGCCTGAATTGCAGCGGCACCCTCGCCGTGCTCGCCGCCCTCGCAGTCCTGAATTTCACCTGCGTCGCGACTGCGGCCGACGCGCCCACGCCGACTATCGAGCGCGGCGGTAACTGGCGGGCTGCAGTCCATCGCTTCGTGAAAGACAACATGAAGCATCCTGCGTGGGGACTGTCGCATTCCATGCGCGACTACGAACTGGCGAAACAGCTCGCAGCGGCAGATCAGGTGACGCTGGACGATGATGTCCTCTATGCAGCCGCGTATCTGCACGATGTGGCCGCGTTCGCGCCGTTCCGCAAGTCCGGCACGGATCACCAGGATGAGGCCGCGCGCATCGTCGAGTCGATGCTGGCGGGCACCGGATTCCCGATGGCGAAGATCGAAGCCGTGCGCGGCGCGATCCGCACGCACATGTACGCGCGTGATCCCGTCGGACCTGAAGCCATCTATCTGCACGACGCCGATGCGCTCGACTGGCTCGGCGCAATCGGTGTCGCGCGAGCCTTCGGTCTGGTCGACCCGAAGGGCGGCAATCCGGACGGACCGGAGGCCGTGAAGGGCCTCGAAGACTCGATCAAGGAAGTCCCGTCTCGCGTCGTGTCCAAGGCCGGCAAGGCGCTCGCCCCGCAACGTGTGCGCGAGCTCGAAGAGTTTCTGCAGACGCTGCGCAGCGAATCGTCGAACTACAAGTCGCTCTAGGCGACCAGGGACTTGTACCAGACGGTGTAGTCGCACTCGGTCGCCAGTTCCGGCACCAGCTCCGGGTGCATGACCTCGAACGGCTCCCGGGTTCGTGGCGCGTAGCCGATGCGGGTGTACCACTCGCGCAGGAGCTCTTTGCTCGGATGCGTCCAACTGCGCGGCGACAGAACTTCCAGGCGCATCGTGTGACAGCCGTGGTCGCGCGCCCATTGCTCCGCGTGCTTGATCAGCGCTAACCCCGTGCCTTGGCCGCGATGCTGGTGGGCGGTGACGAGCATGCCGAACTCGCCGATGCCGTCGCCCAGCAAGTTGACGTTCACCGATCCCACCACCCGACCGTCGATCTCAGCCAGGATCAGAGCTCGCGCACGAAGCAGGCGCTCGACCTCTGCGGGAGTCGTCCGCGTGCCCTTCCGCTTCCACATGCCCGATTCGGCGTCGTCATAAACCTCGTTGATCAGGTCGGACAGCCGCTTCACGTTGTCGGCGACGAGGTCGGACTCGATCGGGAATCGGGTCGTCGGTGTCTGTGAGTGCTTCATGACCCCTGTACGCCGCAGCCAGCGGGTGGTGACGTCGATTGTTGAGCCTCAGGCAACACTGACGTGGAGCCAGGCCGGTTTATCGGCACGTGGCCGCGCGCGAGCATGCTCACCGTAGAGAAGGAGCTGGTATGAGCATTGGTAGGGTGATTGTAGTCGCCGCATTTCTGGCCTTGGCATCGACGCGCATTTTCGCGGCCGCTGACGAGGCCGAAGCAATGAATCGCATGGGCATCCTGTATTCGACCGGAACGGGCGTGCCGAAGGATTACACCGCCGCGCTTGCGTGGTATCGGCGTGCGGCCGACGACGGATCGACGAGCGCGATGAACAACATCGCAACGATGTACGTCCACGGTCTCGGCGTACCGCAAAGCTACGAAGAGGCAGTGAAGTGGCTGCAGCTCGCCGTGAAGCAAGGCGATGCCGCCGCCCAGAACAAGCTTGGCGCGCTGTATGACGATGGCCTGGGCGTGCCCAAGAGCGCTCACGATGCGTTCGAGTTGTTCAACCTTGCCGCAGCTCAGGGATATGCACCGGGCATGGCGAACCTCGGCCGCGCCTACGCGCGCGGCAATGGCGTCAAGCGCGATGAGATTCGTGCCTACGCACTCCTCAGCGCCGCCGTCGAAATCGGCATGCCGCGCGGTGAGCGCGATGCGGCGCTCTTTGAACTCGGCGCGCTCTCGCAGCGCTTGAGCACGAAGCAGCTCGATCGCGCGCAGGCCGATGCCCGCGCATTGCTGGACACGCGGTCGAAGATGCCGACTGTCGGCGCTGCCACCGCGAGCAATACCTACCGCCTTTAGTCCCATTTAGCGCCCGACGCCGGCCGTGATAGTGTCGGCCGGTCCAGATCGCCGGAAACCTCCGCGACAAGTGAGGTAGCGAGGTCGGGTGCCGTGGGACGGGGACTGCATCTCTCCGACGAAGACAAGGCACGCGTGCGTGCGGAAGAAGTTTTCCGGCACGAAATCCGCTCGGAGCTGGAGAAGGCGAAGGACCAGCCCAGTCGCGGCGAGCGACTCCTCGCGTTCCTCAACGAGCCCGTCATCTTGTGGCTGCTGTCGAGCATCGTCGTCGGGCTGATCACCTGGCAATACACGCTCTGGCAGGAGCGGCAAGCGCAGCGACAGCAAGTGCAGACCGAGGTCCGTAACCTCGATCTCGAAATCCATGGTCGATTGCGCCGCGCTGCCGAGCGCCTGTCGAGTGCCCGCGACATGGTGGGCGTGCGTGAAGCCATCCGCATGCTCGACGAGCCCTCGGGCACTTTTCCCGAGATGGCCCCGCGCAACTTCGAGAACCTGCTCATTTCATTGACCTGGCTGATGCCCGAGAAAGAAACGGCACCGCTGGAAGCTGCACGACGCGGCTACCTGGAGTTGCAGGCGCTTGCGGGGCAAGCGGACGACGTCGATGACGCTCTCGCCCGGGATACGATCGAGCGGGTCCGCACCAAGTACTTCGACGGTGTTTTCGCCATCCGGCGTTGGAGAGGATGAGCATGACCGTAACTGCACAGCGCATCGTTCGGTTTGCTGCCGTGCTCATTGGCAGCATCGCGGCCACGGTTCATGCGGACACGCGCATTCGCGGCGAGGTCAAGGACATCGTCGACCAGCCGGTGCAAGGCGCAAAGGTCACGGTGAAGAACGGCGGCCAGCAGGTCGGCGAAGGACGCACGAACGCCAGCGGCGCATTTGCCGTGGAGATCCGCTTCGGCCAGTCCGGCGATCTGACTCTCGAGTTCGAGCATGAGCGCCTCGAACTTGCGGCCGTCGCTGTGAAGATCCGCAACTTCGAGCCTGAGCGCGCCAAATATGTCCTGCGCGCGGTGCCGAAGGGAATCACGGCTTGCGCGGGCGCGGACGGTGCGGTCTTCGTCGGCAACTTCCTTTCGCCGCCCACGGGTGCCGCAGGCGACCTGACCGGTCACGTACATCGAGTTCTTTCTTCGCGTGTGTTGCCGCAACTCCAGATTCAGCAGCTGCGCTCGCATCTCGATCAGCAGCACAACAGCCTCGTGCCGCACTTCCTGATCTGCAAGGACGCCATCCCCCGCTCCGACATCGAAGCTCATCCGCTGGCGCAGGTGCTGGGCGGATACGGTCTGGTCTGGGGCGTGATCGCTGCGAGCGGCGATGTGTTCGATGTCGAGACGTCGATTACCGATACGTCCGACGTCTTCGGCACGCCATTTACCGCGGTGAGCCGCGGCGTCGATCTCGGTCGCGCGCAGGAAGCCGTCATTTCACCGGTCACGCGAGCGGCCGTGCTGCTGGGCGTAATGGCGAAGCTCGAAGCCAAGGGCCAATGCGAAGCGGCCATTTACGTCTACAACGTCGTCGCGCAGGACCGGGACGTCGCGGGATCGCAGGCTGAATGGAAAGCGCTGGAAAAGCGTGCAGGCAAGATCCGCAACGACTGCGAGAGCCGCCTGCCTCACGCCGGCCTGGTCGAGGGAGGCTCACCATGAACGCGCGACTCGGCGAGCACCGGCTTGCATGCATGGGATTGCTCGCGCTGCTGTTCTGCTTCGCCAGCGAGGCTCAGGCTGGCATAGACGAGTCGATCGTCAAAGAGATCATGAATATCCAGCGGGAGCTCGACAGCCTGCCCGCACAAAGGCGCGCGGAAGTACAAAGGCGCATGGGCGAGCTGGAGCAGGAGGCGACGCGCGCGCCGCCCGGCTCCGAAGCCCAGACAAAAATACGAAGGGAGATCGTCGCGCTGCAGAAGGAGCTGGAGTCTCTGCCGCAGGTGGCCACGCGTCATTTTCCTGGCGTGCGCAACAAGATCGCCGTGTTCACGTTCGAGGACGAGGCACGGACCGGCCTGGGCGATGCTGTGTCGTTCATCGCATCCAAGAGTCTGCTGTTCCATACGCCGGTGCGTTCACTCGCTATCGTCAATTTCCAGCAGGGCCTGCTGCCCGACGACACGGGGCTGAGCTACTTCGAGAAGGTCGACCGCATCGTGGCGGATCAGGGCTACCTCGCTTCTCTCTGGGGAGAGATCGGCACAGCCGGCGACGACTACGTCATCGAAACCTACGTGCAACTTCACACCGCCGCTGCAAGCTCCCGCTTGAACGCGAAGATCACACCTGCGGGCTTGCCGAGCGAGCTGCGCGGATCGCTGCAATCGAACCGTTTGTGGTTGCAGACCAAGGTGATCTCCAGAGACGCACTCAAGCAGTTACAGACTGTCGCTCAAGAGATCAGGAAGCTGCGGGCCACGCCCGATGCAGGGGCCGAGCAGACCGGTGAGCTCAGCGAAGGTGTGCAGTACTGGATCAACGATCGCCGCGGCGAGTGGATCCAGCTCGAGACCAAGGACGGCAAGCGCGGCTGGACCAGCGTGCGCCAATTCTGCCAGGGCGATTGCCGGGCGATTATCGATGCAGCCGATTTCGTTTCGCAGCTCGCGGTCTACGTGAACGCCGGATCCTGGTCCAGGACGTTCGAGGGCTTCCGACCTTCGATCGCTGCGTTCAACGAGCAAGTCTCGTTGCTGCAGGCCTTGAACGGCGACAAGGATCTGCGTAGCGCAGTCTCCAGAGCAAAGGAGTGGACCGCGTCCGGTGGCCGTGCCGGCGGCGCAGCCATCGCCAACCTCACTGCGCTGGGTGAAGTGCAGTTGCTCAGCACGGACGGCAAGCTCAACCGCGACGACGTGGCGCGTGTAGCAAACGACCTCGCGAAGGCTGTCCTCACCGATCCGGGCAATCTCAACGCCCTCTTCAACCTGCGCGTGCTGTTCGAGTATGTCGGCGACGAGAAGCGCGCCGGCCTGGCGCGCAATCTCTTCGACGAGCGCGCGGCGCGCGCCGCGGCGGCGAATTGATGCCTTGACACGTATATGCCCGCCGGGGTATATACGTTCCATGGAATCTACCTTCTCCATCATCGCCGAGCCGAGCCGCCGCGCGATCCTCAGCCTGCTCGCGACCGCGGAGCAATCCGTCGGCGACCTCGAGCAGCAGCTGCAACTGCCGCAGCCTTCCGTTTCCAAGCACCTGCGCGTGTTGCGCGACGCCGGCTTCGTGGAATCGCGCGTCGACGCGCAGCGGCGCCTCTACCGCATCAGGCCGGAGCCTCTCATGGAAATCGACGCCTGGCTCGCTCCATTCCGCCGCTACTGGTCGGCCCATGTCGACGCACTGGAGCGGCATCTCGATCGCATGACTCAAGCCCCCCGCCGCAAGAGAAAGAAACGATGAGCAGCCGCGACAAGTATCGACCGGGCCCGGCCGCCGGCGCCGAGATTCACAAGGACGGTGAGAACTGGACGCTCGTGCTCGTCCGCGAGCTGCGCCATCCGCCGACGAAGGTCTGGCAGGCGCTGACGGACCCGGAGCAGCTCCGCGAGTGGGCACCCTTCGATGCGGACCGGAGCCTCGCGAGCACCGGCGCGGTTAAACTCACCACAGTGAGCGCGCCGACGCCGCAAGTATCGGAAACGATCGTGAAGCGCGCCGAGGAACCGAGGCTGCTGCAATACAGTTGGGGCGACAGCGATCTGCGCTGGCAGCTCGAGCCGCATGGCAAAGGCACGCGTCTCACGCTCTGGCACAACATCGATCGTCGCTACATCTCGTGGGGTGCCGCGGGCTGGCACATCTGCTTCGACGTGCTCGATCAGTTCCTCGCCGGCGATCCGATCGGCCGCATGGTCGGCATGGAGACGATGAAGTTCGAAGGCTGGCAGCGCCTGCAAGCCGAATACGCAAAACAATTCGCTTCGTAAAGGAGGTTCCCTTGAACTGGAGCATCTGGATCCGCCAAACCCATCGCTGGGTGGCCATCGCCTTCACGGTGACTGTCATCGCCAACTTCGTTGCATTGGCGCGAGGTACGCCTCCGGCCTGGGTGACGTACTCGCCGCTGGCGCCTCTCGCCTTCCTGCTGTTTACCGGGCTGTATCTGTTCGCGCTGCCGTATACCGTCAAGTGGCGCAACGCCAGGAAGAAAGAGGTGCAAGCAGCATGAACAAGAATCCAACCCAGGGCGCAACGCCATCGAAGAAGATCGACGCGAGAATCAAGGAGCTCGATGACTGGCGCGGCAAGACGCTTGCCCGTCTGCGTGCGGTCATCAAGCAAGCGGATCCCGACGTCGTCGAAGAGTGGAAGTGGAATGTTCCCGTGTGGTCGCACGATGGGCTGATCTGCACGGGAGAGTCGTACAAGAGCGCGGTGAAGCTGACCTTCGCGAAGGGCGCCTCGTTGAAAGATCCTGCGAAGCTCTTCAACTCGAGCCTCGAAGGCAACACGCGGCGCGCGATCGATTTTCGCGAAGGCGACGAGATCGACGCGGATGCTCTCAAGGCGTTGATCCGCGCCGCCGTGGCTCAGAACAAATCGGCACGATGAAGAAGGCGGCGAAGCCGAAACTGCTGTCAGGCGGCAACCCGCAGATCGCGAAGGGCGACGGCGACGAGCCCGTGCAGGCTTACATCGCAGCCATGCCTGGCTGGAAGCGCGACATCGGGCGCCGCCTCGACGCAATCATCGGCCGCGTCGTGCCACGCGTGCACAAGGCGGTGAAGTACAACTCACCGTTCTACGGCTTCGAGGGCAAGGGTTGGTTCGTGAGCTATCACTGCTTCACGAACTACGTGAAGGTGACGTTCTTTCGCGGCTCCTCGCTGCGCCCTGCCCCGCCCGGCACGTCGAAGTACCCTGACGTGCGCTACCTCGACATCCGCGAGGGGCAGCTCGACGAAGCGCAATTCGCCGACTGGGTGAAACAAGCGAGCCGATTGCCCGGCGAACGCATGTAGGTCGGATTCGACACCACGGAACCGCTCCGGGCACTTGACGTTCCTAGTGGACGTCACCGGGAGAGCATCGATGGGCAAGCCGCTGCTCGACGCGGGCGTCGCGACCCGCATCCCAGTCGGGCGCGCCGGAACCACAGACGAGATCGCACAGGCTGTGTTGCTGCTCGTCCGCAACGGCTACATGACCGGCCAGACGCTGGCGGTCAACGGCGGCTCGCTGTTCTCATGACCCATATATAAGGAGAGTGCTGTGCCAGCCACGACCCCCAGCAAGGACGAAACCAAGATCCGTGACCTCCTGGCAAAGTGGACACGAGCCCTGCACGCCAAAGATCTCGACGCGTTGATGGCACTCTATGCGCCCGACGCCGTCGCATTCGACCTCATGCCACCGCAGCAAGTCCCGGGCGCGGACCGCTACAGGAAGAACTTCGAAAGGTGGTTCGCCGCGATGCCCGGGCCGATCGACTACAAGATCCATGACCTGCGCGTCACGCTGAGCGACACAGTCGCGTTCTGCCACAGCGTGAGCCACATCGACGCGACCCGAGCGAACGGCGAGAAAGCCGACTATTGGGTTCGCGTGACGGTCGGCTTGCAGAAGCGCGACGGCCAGTGGCTGGTGACCCACGACCACGTGTCGATGCCATTCGACATGCAGACGCAGAAAGCTGTGTCTGACCTGCGGCGGTGATACATTCCGCCCACCACGGGCGGCACAAGAATGAAGATTCGCACCCTCCTCCTCAGCGGACTGCTGAGCCTCCTGCTTGCATCTGGATGTTCCGACTCCACGCACGACGGCGTCGGCAGCGACGGCATCTTTCGCATCACGCCGCAGCGACCGGTGCCCGAGCTGCGCACCGAAGCACTGGCTGCACAACCTCCCGTTGAATCGGGGCAATTTCGCAACGTCGATCTGGTCGAGCTCACGCAGCTCGATCCCACGATCAAGCTCGACATTCGTTACGCCACTGCCAACAACTTCCTCAGCACGCCGGTCTACACGCGACCCGCCGCGTACCTGCAGCGGCCCGCCGCGGAAGCGCTCGTGCTCGTGCATCGTGCGCTGGCGACGCAGGGATACGGGCTGCTGATTCACGACGCCTATCGCCCGTGGTGGGTCACGAAAGTCTTCTGGGAAGCGACGCCGCCCTCGCTGCGGGAATTCGTCGCCGATCCGGCGCAAGGCTCGCGACACAATCGTGGCTGCGCCGTCGACCTGACTCTGTACGACCTGCGCACCGGCGCCGCTGTCTCGATGCCGAGCGTCTACGACGAGATGTCGCCGCGCGCCTATCCCACCTACGCAGGAGGCAAGCCTGCCGAACGCGAACACCGGGAGGTGTTGCGAAAGGCGATGGAGCGCGCAGGGTTCACCGTGTACGAGACCGAGTGGTGGCACTTCGACTTCAAGGACTGGCGCGAGTACCCGATCGTCAATCGCGACTTCGATCACGTCAGCAGCGGTCTGTCCGAGGCAGCGCAACGCAAGTGCAAACACCTGCGACAACCCACGACGGGCCAGCCGGGCAAGGACGTCGTCTGGATGCCGACTACAGATGCGTTGACGACGCGCATGCTCGAGCTGGCGAAAACGACGAAGGACGATCGCGTTTTCGACCTCGGCGCCGGAGATGGCCGCATCCCGATCGCCGCCGCGAAAGATTTCGGCGCGACTGCCGTCGGCGTCGAGTACGACGCCGACCTGGTCAAGCTCGCGCAGTGCCTGGTCGAAGCGGAAGCTGTCGCGGACAAAGTGAAGATCGTGCACGCCGACGCGTTCGAGTTCGATTTCACCTCGGCATCGGTCGTCACGCTGTATCTGCTGCCCGAGCTCAATCTGCGCCTGCGTCCGAAGTTGTTGGCAATGACGCCCGGCACGCGCGTCGTCTCGCATAGCTGGCTCATGGACGACTGGGAACCCGATGACCAGACCTCCGCCGACGGTGCCGACGCGTACCTGTGGATCGTCCCCGCCAACGTCGCCGGGACCTGGACCTTCGTCCGCAGCGACGGCGGCGAACGGTTCACCGTTCAGCTCGGCCAATCGTTCCAGCACATCACGGGCCGCATCGCCAGCGGCGATTCCAGCAAGCCACTGTGGCGATCGCGGGTTCGCGGCAACCAGATCGAATTCGCCTACGCGGCCGATTCGAGCATCACGACTGTAGTCGGCACGGTGTCGCGGGATAAGATCGAAGCGAAAGTGACACGCAACGGCAACGTGTCCGAATACCAAGGCAAGCGGCTCTAGCCGCGCCCGGAATCGTGGGAGCACTCATGCAACTGACCCGACGCGACGTTCTCGAGGCTGCACTGGTCGGCGCGGCCGCCACGACCGCTGGCTTCTGGGTGAAGGAAGGCCATGCGACGTCGGGGAAGTACAGCGACGTGTTTCCCGACATCGATCGGTTCGTCGAGCAGTTCATGCGCGAGATGAACAGTCCGGCGCTGACGCTCGTGCTTGCCGACCGCGAAGGCGTGCACCGTGTGGCGACGTACGGCTACCGGGAGCTCCACGGGCTGCAGCCGCTGGAGGCCGACGACGTGTTCCAGATCGGCTCGATCACCAAATCTTTCCTCGCGATCGTGCTCCTGCAATTGCGCGAAGAAGGCAAACTCGATCTGCACAAGCCGATAGTCGACTACCTGCCGTGGTTCCGCATTCAGTCGGCGTTCGCGCCGATCACGACGCATCACCTGCTGACGCATTCATCGGGCCTGCCTGGCGCGCCCGAAGTGTTTCCGTCCGACCCCACGCAGCGACACCTTGCCGCATACGCGCCCGGCGAGCGCTTTCACTACAACAACATGGCTTATTCGCTGCTCGGGTATCTCGCGTGGACGCTCGATGGTCGCGAGCTGCCCGAGATCTTTCGCGAGCGCATCTTCAAACCGCTCGGCATGTCGCAGAGCGAGCCCGCCATCGACTTCCAGATGCGGGCCCGCATGCCGAGGAGCTATCAGCCGTTCCTCGGCGATCGCCCCTACCCTCGGCACGCCGAACTGTGCGAAGCACCGTCGATCATCACCACGAGCGGCGCTGGCTGCATCGCCTCGCCCGCCCGCGACATGGGTGCATACGTGCAGATGATCGCCAACCGCGGCCGTGGGCCGCAGCGGAACCTGATCTCTCCGGAAAGCTTCGACTTGTTTTCGAAGCGACACATCCCAGCCGAGGAATTCGGGCCCAACGCCAGCTACGGTTACGGCATCGCAGTCGATGAGCTGGACGGCAACGCGCTGCTGCGACACACGGGCGGCATGGTGTCGTACATGTCCGCGCTGCAAGTCGACATCACGGCGGGCATCGGCGCTTTCGCTTCCGTCAACGCGCAGCAGGGCTATCGTCCGAACGCTGTCGTGAAGTATGCGATTCAGCTCATGCGCGCCCGTGCCGAGGAGCGCAAATATCCAGCCAAGCCGATGCCGGACTCGGAAGTCGACGTGTCGAACTCCGCGGACTACGTTGGCGTCTTCAAGGGCGAACGCGGGCAACTGAAAGTCCAGAGCGACGGCAAGACGCTGCTGCTCGCGTACGACGACAAGATCATCCCGTTGCAGAAACTGGCCGCGCCCGATCAGTTCCACGCCAGTCACCCCGACCTCGCGCGCTTTCCGCTGATCTTCGGACGCAGGCAACCGGACGGCCCGGTCGTCGAAGTGAGCTGCGGCGACGCCTGGTTCACGACGGCCGCCTACGACGGACCGCGCCAGTTCCAGGTCCCCGCCGAGTGGCGCAGCTATGTCGGCCACTATCGCAACGAAGATCCGTGGATCGGCTCGCTGCGCGTCTTCATTCTCAAAGGCCGGCTGATGCTGGACGGCACGCCGCTCGAGCTCGAAGGCGAGCTGTTCCGCTTGCGCGACGAGCCCGCCAACACGGAGTGGATCCGCTTCGGCGAGATCGTCAACGGCAAATGCATGCGTCTGAAGTACTCCGGTGTCGATCTGTGGCGGGTCGCGAGCGCGTAGTTGAGAGAATTCCCATGCACAACCCTCCTCTGAGTTTCGCTCTCGCATTGCTGATCGCAGCGACCTCTGCGTTCGCCGGCGAACCTGCCGCCGATGCGCGCATTCGACAGGTCGAGAACAACCTGCTGTCGCGCGTCGCGTTGAAAGAGAACCTCGGCCGTCCGGCGACTCTCGCGCAACGGATGCAGGAGTTCGGAATTCCCGGCGTCAGCATCGCGGTGATCGACGGGGGCAAAATCGTCTGGACCCGTGCATACGGCGTCAGCGACACCGTCGAGAAGACACCGGTCACGGTCGATACGATCTTCCAGGCGGGCTCGATCAGCAAGCCCATCGCCGCACTCGGCGCACTGCGACTCACCAGGGAAGGCAAGCTATCGCTCGACGACAACGTCAACGCAAAGCTGAAGACCTGGCGCGTCCCCGACAACGATTTCACGAAGGACCAGAAGGTCACACTGCGTCGGCTCATGAGTCACACCGCGGGGCTCACCGTCCATGGCTTCCCTGGCTATGCAGTCGGATCCGACATCCCGAGCGTCGTGCAGGTTCTGGACGGTCAACCGCCCGCGAACACTGCGCCCGTGCGCGTCGATGTGATCCCAGGCAGCACTTATCGTTACTCCGGCGGCGGCTACACGGTCATGCAGCTACTGATTGCCGATGTCTCGAACGAGTCGTTCGAATCGTTCATGCAATCGAAGGTGCTCGACGTGCTGGGCATGAAGTCGAGCAGTTACGCGCAAAATCCGCCGCCGACACTGACCGCTCGCCGAGCCTCCGCGCATCGTCCCGGCGGTGAGCGCATTCCCGGCAAGTGGCACATCTATCCCGAGATGGCAGCCGCCGGCCTGTGGACGACGCCAGGCGATCTGGCGCGCTACCTGCTCTACGTAGAAGCGGCTGTTCGCGGCGAAGGCGGCGAGTTGCTCACGCCCGCACTCGCGAAGGAGCTCGTCACGCGGCAGAGTCCCGGCCAGCATGGCTTGGGACCGAGCATCGAAGGAGCCGACGAATTCGTGCGCTTCGGGCACGGCGGCGTGGACGAGGGATTCGAGGCCAACATGATTGCCTACGTCGCACGCGGGCAAGGTGTCGTGATCATGGCGAATGCGAATGTCGCCAGAATGCTGTTCGATGAGATCAAGGAGAGCGTCGCGCGCGCTTATGAATGGCCCGGGTACCCGATCGAGCCGCAGCTCGAAGCGCAACCTATCTCGCGAAATCTTTTGGAGCGCGTACGGGGCAAGTATCAGCTCAGTCCGGAGACGACCGGCGCCCTCGTCACACGCGATGGGCGCTTGTTCCTGGAGATCGTCGACCTGGGCGCGGTCGAGGTGTTCGCCAAGAGCGCCACCGAGCTGTTCGCGCCGGCGATGGGCCCGATCACGATCCAGGTGGTCGAGTCCGAAGGCAAAGTCACCGCACTGAAGACCAGCAACGGTCGCGAGTACGTGAAACTCAGCGAATAGCGAAGCGAGTCGGCAGCGACTCCTCTTCGCGCGCGGCGCTCCAGAGCCACAGGCCGATCAGCGTGCGTCCGAGAGGCTGAATTGCCGGATAGCTCCAGCTCGCGAGCGGCTCCGGCAACGTACCCCACTGCAACTCGCCGGTGATGATCGGCAGCGTGATCGCAACGGCCGCGAGTAGAAAGAACCCGACGATGCGCGTCACGCCTCGGCCGGCGCGCAGCAGCCCCATCCCCAGCGCGAAGTTGCCGATCGAAAAGCCGAGCAGCAGCAGGAAATAGAACGCGTCCCAAAGACCGTCGTACATCGCAGCATTGGTACGAATGATCGCGCGGGTCGCTTCATCCGCGGCGACGTAAGCCGCTCGCCACTTGTCGAACGCGAACAGCGTCATCGTTTGCTGCAGGGCTTCATTGCTGGCCCACAGAGCGAAACCCGCCACGCCGATGATCGTTGCCACGGGGCGGACGGCGCGAATTCGCAGGGCCACGCCCAGTGCTGCGGCGAACGTGATGAACGGATGGACCAGGTACACCCACGATCGCAGCGCGTAGGCCGGGTCTTCGACTCGGGTCATCCGCCCTTCGAATCCCTCGATGGGCCTGTAGAACTCAGGCAGGTAGATCAGCCCCAGCGTCGTGACGGCGGACAGGACCGAGCACACCGCCACGGAGCGATAGAAGGAAGGTGCAAGCTTCATGGCGCGTCACTTCAGCAGTGCCGGGCATCGCCATCAAGACTGCTGGGACGAACGGTGCGCGATTGTGACGAACGCATGAGCGTTGCCGTCGAACTGGCGGCCGACCGGCAGCTCGGCGCCGCCCCGCATTTCGACGAATCGTCGGCCCCGCGGACCGCGGCGAGCGGCCACCACGTGCAGCGAGTTCACGAGCAACGATCGATGCACTCGCACGAATCCAACCGCGCCGAGCCGCTGGCTGAGATCGTGCAGGGTCGCACGCATCAGCAACGTCCGATCGCCGGTGACCAGCTCGACATAGTTGCCTGCGGCCTTGATGTATTCGATGTCGCAGGCCGGCAGCGCCAGCACACCGCAGCGCGTCGGGACGTCCAGGACCCGCTGGAGCTGCAAGCGCCGCAATCGATCTGTCGCCGATTCCGCCGCTCTCCGGGCAGGCTGCGAAGGCCGCAACAGCAGCGCGCTGACCCGCTTCAGGCCTTCCCATGCGCACACCCACGGCAAAGTGGACTTGATCGCCCACGCCAGCGTATGCGGCAGATCGATTTCGGCGTCGATTGCGACGCCGTGAACCAGGCAGGCCCCCGCGGCCAGCAATGTGAGGCTGCCCGCAACCGCGGGAAAGTGCAGCAATCGAGGAACGGCTTGCACGGCATTTCGCTCCAAGTGGTCCGCGCCCTAGGGTACAGTACGCCCACCCGCCGTCGAGAGGCGCTGCAGCGGATATCCATCCGTCACGCTCGATGGCACTTCCTCGTTCAAGGGCGCCTCTACGGAGGTGCCTCATGCGTGATCGTGAGAACGTCAGGCCCGTGGGCCGTGTCGTTGGCCATGTCGTTGGGTTGTGGCGTTACCCAGTCAAGTCGATGGCCCCCGAGCCGCTGACGGAAATCGACGTCTCGTGGCATGGCTTCGCCGGCGACCGTCGCTGGGCTTTCGTCCGCGACGGTGTGACGCAGAGCGGATTTCCCTGGCTCACGCTGCGCGAGCGTGCCGACCTGAATCACTTTCGCCCCGCCTTCGTCGATCCGACGCAACCCGATAAGTCGGCGACGACCGTCAGAACGCCAGCGGGAACGGTCTTCGACATCACCGACCCCGCTCTCGCAGCCGAGCTCTGGCCGGAAGGAGCGAAGGTGATCAAGCAGAGCCGCGGCATCTTCGACACCTTCCCGCTGTCGCTCATCACGACTCAGACGATTGCACGGCTCGGCGAAATAGTCGGCGCGCCGCTCGATGTCCAGCGCTTCCGACCAAACATCCTGGTGGCAGCCGCGGCGCCGGATCCGTTCCAGGAAGACGACTGGGTGGGGCGCGTGCTGCGCATCGGCGGCATGGACATGCGCGTCGACAAGCGCGATGGCCGGTGCGTCGTGATCACGATCGATCCCACGACGACTCAGCGCAACCCGGCGATCCTGCGCACCGTTGCCCGGGACCGGCAGGGCTGCCTCGGTGTCTACGGCTCGACGGTGACGCCCGGCCGCGTAGTCGTGAACGATTCTGTCGGCGTATGCTGAGCTGGCGTACGTGCCGCCAGCCGAACCGAGGAGTAACGGCATTGCGAACCGATAGACGAGCGTTCCTTGGAATGGCGGCGACCGCGGGCCTCTTTGGCCTGCGGCCCTCGCTGCTCTCCGCTGCAACGACAGCGGCCAACTCATCGAGCTCGTTGCCGCCGCCGATCTCCAGCGCAGAGCGTTTGCAGCGCATGAGCAAGGCTCAGCAGCTCATGCGCGCGGCAGGATTGAAAGCGTTGCTCGTCGAGGCGGGCAGCTCGCTGGTGTACTTCACCGGCGTGCAGTGGCGGCGCAGCGAGCGGCTGACTGCGGCGTTGATCCCCGCCGAAGGTCAGGCGGTCCTCATCACGCCCGCATTCGAAGAGCCGTCGGTTCGCGAGAGCCTGAAAATTCCCGCTGACGTCCGCGTCTGGAACGAGCATGAAAGTCCTTTCGCACTGCTCGCGGATTGGCTGAAGACGCACGGCGCTGGCAAGGGTCCGGTCGGCGTCGAGGAGACTACGCGCTTCTTCGCATTCGAGGGTCTGCGTACTCTCGGGGTTGAAACACGCGGCGACAGCGGCGTCGTGCGGACTTGCCGCATCATAAAGTCGCCAGCGGAGATCGCGCTCATGCAAGCGGCGGCCGACATCACTGTTGCTGCCTACCGCGAGACCGGTCCTCAGATCGCACGCGGCATGACGCCCGCTGACATCGGCCGGATCATGTCGGCGGCGATGGCGAAGCGTGGAGCCACTCCGGAGTTCAGCCTCGTGCTGCTGGGTGAAGCGAGTGCATATCCGCACGGCTCCGGCAAACCGCAGGAAGTCAGGCCCGGCGAAGTGGTGCTCATGGATTGCGGCTGCAGCTACGAGGGCTATCAATCCGACATCTCGCGCACGATGGTGATGGGTGAGGCGAGCAAGCAGCAACGCAGCGTTTGGGATCTCGTGCGACGGGGTCAACAGATCGCATTCGAGACTGCGAAAGTCGGAACACCGGCGGGCGCAGCCGACGACGCGGTACGTGCAGCGTATGTGAAGGCAGGCTATGGCCCGGGGTACAAGCTGCCCGGCACATCGCACCGGACCGGTCACGGCATCGGCCTCGACGTCCACGAACCGATCAACCTCGTGCATGGTGAGACGACGAGCCTGGCACCAGGCATGTGCTTCTCCGACGAGCCCGGCATCTATATCCCGGGCAGCTTCGGCGTGCGGCTGGAGGACTGCATCCACATGACCGAGAGCGGCCCGAAGTGGTTCTCCGCTCCGCCGAAGTCGCTGGATGCTCCGTTCGGTTGAACTAGGGCGAAGGCTGCCGCGTCTGTGGGGCGACGCCCATGTCGACGACTACCTTGCCGCGCGTGCGGCCACTGCGGTTGTGTTCCTGCGCTTTGACAATGGCGTCGAGCGGATAGGTCTGATCGATATTGATCCGCACTTTGCCAGCCGCAATCAGCGACGCAACTCCATCGAGCCCGCCCTTCACATCCCACGGCGGCGTGGCCGGACACACGACTCGCCGTCGTTCGCAGATCTGCGCCGGCACCGAGCCGACGAGAGTCACCAGTCGCCCGCCATCGCGCAACACTTGTTCCGAACGGACGAGCGTGTCGCCACCGACGGTATCGACGACGACGTCCACGTTGCGCACCACATCCTCAAAACGCGTGGCGCGATAGTCGATCACTTCATCGGCGCCGATTTGCTTCAAGTACTGTTGATTGGACGCCGACGCAGTCGCAATGACATACGCGCCGCGTGCTTTGGCGATCTGCACGATCACCGAACCCGTGCCCCCTGCTCCGCCTTGCACGAGTACGCGCTCGCCGCGTTGTACGTCGGCAGCTTGAATCAGATAGCGCCAGGCTGCGACCGCAACTGTCGGATACGCAGCCGCTTCGGCCATGGTGAATGCTTCGGGCTTGCGTACGATCTCGGTCGCCGGCACGGTCAGATACTCGGCATAGCTCCCCGCGCGCTGGGCCTGGTCCACGATGCCCGCGACGAGATCGCCACACGCGAAGTCGCTGACACCCGCGCCGACGGCGATCACTTCGCCTGAAAAATCCCCGCCCGGCGTCGCCGGAAATGGCAGCCGGCCTCGCTCCTGCAGCTTCCAGTCGACTGGATTGACGCTTGCGAAATGCACGCGCACGAGCACCTCGCCTGCTGCCGGCACAGGCACAGGCATCGACTCGATGCGCAGGGCTTCGGGCCCACCTGCGGCATGGATGCGGGCCGCGCGCATCGTCGTCGGCGGCTCGTGACACACCTCGCGGGCGGAGGAGACCAACGGCAGAAGAGCGATCAGCGGCAGCAGCTTCGACACATTCAGGGGCATACAAAGTCCTGTACGACAAGCAAGAGCCGCAATGGACCATCAGTTGCGATGAATGGTGCCGACGAATGCGGCGAAGCGAGTGCCGCGAGCGATGAAACGAGCCGAATCTAAGCGGCCAACTTCAACGTTGGACGAAGCCCGGCGCGCGCTGCGAGACGGACCAGAAGATCCAGGCTGAACTGATTGATCTTCCCGCGCCGGATGTCGGAGATACGTGCCTGAGTCACGCCGAGCACTTTCGCGGCCTCGACCTGAGTCATGCCGGAGCTCGATAGCCATCGGCTCAGGCCCATCAACAGAACCGAGCGGATCTCCAGCTCCGCCGCCTCTGCCTTTGGAAACAGATCGCGGAAGACGCTGCGGCCCGCCGGTGTAATGTGCTGCACGCCGTGTTCGGTGCGCCTGGCATGTGCTCTCTTCTTCATCGGTCACTCCAAGCTTCGGGTATCGCTCTGAATCGCCTTCGCGATAACTCCAGGTCCCGTCGAGCCGTCTTCCTCGTTTTCTTTTGAAAGCAATGCAGAACGTAGATGGCCTCGGAGCGGGTTGCGAGATACACGATGCGAAATGCCCCCGCGGCATGCCGAACACGGATTTCTTCCACAGAATCGGTTTCATGGGCGCTATGCTAGATCTAGCATAGCTATGCAAGATCTCGCATTAGTTGGTCATTTGTCGACTCTTCTTCGTGACTAGTGCTGGTCAGCCTGCTTCACGAGCCACGGATCGTGCGTGTCGCTGCGGAACTTCGTCATTTCCGCACGCATGCGCTCGAGAACGGCACGATGCGCCGGATCGGCGGCTAGATTCTTCACCTCCGCCGGATCCGTGCGCAGGTCGTAGAGCTCCTCTGCTGGACGATGCAGGAACGCTTGCATCGTACGCGCACCGACGCCGAGGCTTGGCCGCGCGGCCATCGCTTGCCACGTCGGCGATGCGGCAATGTCGCCGGCAATCGGAAATTCCAGCGCTGCTGCCAAATTGACGATGTACTTGTACTCGCGCGTGCGCAGCGCGCGCATCGGATAGTACTGCTGGATCTCATGGAACACATGCGACGCGAACACGCGATCCCAGCCGGGCGGATCGGTTTGTTCCAGGATCGGCAGGATCGACCTGCCCGCGAGCTGCTGTCCCTTCGGTGGTGCCACGCCCGCCCAATCCAGAATGGTCGGCGTAATGTCGATCCAGCTCACCAGCGCGTTGTTGCGAACGCCGCGCTTGCTTTGCTCCGGCGACGAGACGATCAGCGGCAGATGAATGCCTGCATCGTACAGAGTGGTCTTGGCTCCCGGAAAGGGTCGCCCGTTGTCGCTCAGATAAACAGTGAGCGTGTCGTCACCGTGCCCGGTTTCGCGTAGAGCGTCGAGCAGCAACCCGATGCCGCTGTCGAGCCGGCTGATCGACTCATAGTAGTCCGCCAAGTCGCGACGTACTTCCGGCAGGTCCGGCAGATGCGAAGGGACGATGACTTTCGCCGGGTCGTAGGTCGCACGCTCGACCTGCGGCCACGGGCGTGTATTGCCGAAGTTCTCCGGAGCGCGATGCGGATCGCTGTAGCCGATGATGAGTAGGAATGGCTGGCCCGCACGCGCGGCGATGAACTTCCGTGCTTCGCCGGCCATGAAGGCAACGTCGCGATGACCCGGACGCTCCGGCGCCAGCTCTTCATCGAAGAGCAACGCGTCCTCAGGAAGGATGTGCTTCTTGCCGACCAATGCCGTTCGGTAGCCCGCGTCCTTGAGAAGCTGCGGCAGCGTACGCACTGTCGGCAACAGGTGCTGGTTGTGTATGTCATGAGCCAGCCCGTACATCCCATTGGTGTGCGAGTACAGGCCGGTATAGATCACCGAACGACTGGGGCTGCACGACGAAACGGTCGCGAATGCGTTGGTGAACAGCGTGCCGCGCGCAGCGAGCCGATCGAGATTCGGCGTACGCAACACTGGATTGTCATAGACGCCGACGTCGAGTCCCTGGTCGTCCGCAATGATCAGCACCACGTTGCGCGTGGCTGCCATCGCGAGCGACGAACACGCCATCGCGAACAAGAATGCGCTGATCAACGCGCTTCGCACCCCCGTACGATTGCTGCTCATGCCACGGCATGCTAGGCGCATCCGCTATCGAGACAATCGGCGTTGTGCCGACGTACACCCTGTCAGTCCTTCACGCCTTTTTCACGATGAGGGTGCCGCCGCGTTCACGGGTGGGCCGCAAGCTGCACACCATCAGCTTTGTTGCTATTGGCCCCTTTTGAACCCGGAGGAAATGATGAAGACTTCTGCCATTGCTATCGCCGCGTTGCTCGCGGTCTGCGTGACCGGCCTTGCCCAGGCCAGCACGACCGCCGCCCGCAAGGTGGTGTATCAGCAGGTCGTGCCGTACGGCGACCTCAACCTGTCGAACGAAGCCGACGCCCGCATCCTGCATCGCCGGATCGTGTCGGCCGCGAACAAGGTCTGCGGCGTGAGAGCGGCGCTGATCCCGATCGAGATCAAGAGCCGCCTGCACGCCTGTGTCGAAGACGCGACGGCGCGCGCGATTGCCGATGTCAACGCGCCGACGCTGACCCGTCAGGGCCAGCTCACGGTTGCCGCCAACCGGTAAGCAGGCCGTGGTACTGTGAGGGCCGCCATGCACTGGTCGGCCCTCGCGGTACTTCCCCTCCTCACCTGCGCCGCAGCCGCCAAGGAGCGGCCGTACAGTCCGCCTCGTCTCGATAACGGTCAGCCGGACATGCAGGGCGTGTGGGTTGCTTCGAACTCCACGCCGTTGCAGCGTCAGGCGGGCTTCACGACGCTAGTGATCGACGAAGGCCAGGCTGCGAAATTGCTGGCGACGCTCGATGCTCGCGCCGAAGACCGGACCACGCCGACGGAGCCCACCGAGTACTTCGAAGACCTGAGCATCGAGCCTATTCGTGGCCAGCTGCGCAGCTCGCTCATCGTCGAGCCGACCGATGGCCTGCTTCCCGGCAACGATCTCTACAAGCAGCACATCGTTCCGGCGATGGCCAGCGTGCTGAATGCGATGGATGGCCCGGAGCAACGTCCTGCTCCCGAGCGCTGCCTCGCCTCGACGACGGTGCAACCGCCGATCCTTTCGATACGCAACGGTGTCAACCTGCATCAGATCGTCCAGACCGCCGACTCGTTCGTATTCACGTCGGAGTTCGTCAACGCAGCGCGCATCGTTCGCCTGAACGCAAAACCGCTGCCGCCTGCGATCACCTCCTGGCTGGGCGATTCGGTCGGCCGCTGGGAGGGCGATGTCCTCGTCGTCGTGACCCGCGGCTTCACGCAGAACGACTACCTGCGGCTGTCACCTCCGGATCGCTTCCTGGTCTCCCCGCGAATGGTCGTCACCGAACGCTTCGCGCGCGTCGCCGCGGACCGGATCGACTACTCGTTCGTGGTCGAGGATCCGACCTATTACACGCAGCCATGGAAGGGCGAGTCGCATTTCCTGCGTCGCGACGAACAGATACTCGAGTACGCCTGCCACGAGGCAAACTATTCCCTGGTGCACATCCTGGAGGGCGCGCGCGAGCGCGAACGTCGCCAGTGACACAGCCACAGAGCGGATCCGCAGAAAACCAAAGCGTGCTGTTCGCGTCGCTGTACGATCAGCTCCGGCGCATCGCGCGGCGCGAGCTGAGACGCCGCTCGGGTGTCTCGCTGAGCGCCACGACGCTGCTGCATGAAGTCTATTTCAAGATGAAGCAGCGTTCGGACTCGGTGTTTCCGGACGAGCCGCATTTCCTCGCCTATGCCGCCCGCGCAATGCGCACGCTCGTGATCGACTATGCGCGCAGCCGACAGGCGGAGAAGCGTGGCGGCGCTTTCCACATCACGAGCCTTCCGACCCAGATCCCCGAGCAGATCACCCAGGCGGCAGACCTGGAGCGGATCGGCGCCGCGATCGATGCTCTCGGCGAGCACGACCAGGCACTGGCGCAGCTCGTGGATCTGAAGTTCTTCTGCGGCTACTCGCTCGTCGAAATCGCAGCCATGCGCGGCATCTCCGAACGAACCGCGCAGCGCGACTGGGACAAGGCGCGCATGCTGCTCCGGCGCGCGCTCGAAGACGGCAGCATCCTCCCCGTCTAGACACCGAGCCCCGTCCGAGGCTCATGCCCTTTCGGGCTAAAACCGCCGGCGTTGGCGGCTTTTCCTCCGCCCTTCCGTTTCCTCCGCCCGAGCGCGCTTTTTGCGCTTCGATATACCCACATTTTATTGGAGGAATCAGAGATGAAGACCGGGGCCCTTGTCATTATCACTGCGCTGATCGGCTGCCTCGCCGGCTCAGCACAGGCCACGACTACGGCTGACGATAACGTCATGCAGGAAGTCGTGAGCTACGCCGACCTCGACCTGACGAATGAAGGCGATGCCGCGACGCTGCTCAAGCGAATCAAGGCTGCCGCGCGCCGCGTTTGCGTCGGCCACGCCGAGCTGCTGATCCCGATGGCGCTCAAGACCCAGCAGCAGAAGTGCGCCGAAGGCGCGACTGCCCGCGCCGTCGCCGACGTCGATGCGCGCTCGATCGTGGTCGCCAACGCGCGTCCGTAACCACACCACCACTACAGGAGAATTGACATGCTCAAGTTGCCAAAACTGGCAGGTGTGGTCGTGTGTGCGGCGCTGGGTTTCTCGACCGTTGCCCAGGCCGATGCCGTCACCGACTGGAACGCCATCACCATGGACGCCGTCACGATCGCGCGTCCGGGTCCACAGGGCATGCTCGACGTGGCGCTGGTCCACGTCGCCGTGCATGACGCCATTCAGTCGATCGAAAAGCGGTACGAGCCGTATCACTTCCAGCTCAAGGATGCGAAAGGCTCGCGCACAGCTGCGGCCGTTGCCGCCGCGCACGGCGTGCTCGTCAGCATCTACCCGACCCAGGCAAGCACGCTGGATGCGAAGTACTTCGACTACCTCGCGCAGCACGGTCTGAGCGGCGATCCGGGATTGGTCGTCGGCGAGAAGGCCGCGGCCAACATCGTGCCGCTGCGCCGTGCGACGCCGAGCCCGGCCGCACCGCCCTTCGTCGGTTCGAACGAGATCGGCAAGTGGCGTCCGACCGAGTCCTTCATCGGCACGCCGCCGGCTCCGCCGTCGTTCTCGCCGATGGTGACGCCGTGGCTCGGGACCACGGAGCCGTTCACGCTCACCAGCCCCCGCCGCTTCCGTGCCCCGCCGCCGCCTGCACTCGACAGCGCGCGCTATTGGCAGGACTACGAAGAGGTGAAGGCGATGGGTGCGCTCAACGGCAGTGCACGCACGGCTCAGCAGACGGACCTCGCGTACTTCTACAACGACAACTTCTTCGCCCAGTGGAATCGGGTGCTGCGAGGCGTCGCGGAGAAGCGCATCCACAAGATCGGCGACAGCGCTCGCCTGTTCGCGCTCGCGAACATGGCTGGTGCCGACGCACTGATCACGGGCTGGGACAGCAAAGTGACGTACGTGTTCTGGCGGCCGATCACGGCGATCCGCGAAGGCGCCAACGACGGCAATCCGTTCACGTCCGCGGACCCGACGTGGCAACCGCTGGTGAACACGCCGAACTATCCGGACTACACCTCGGGCGCCAATAGCATCGTCGCTGCGATGACGCGCTCGCTCGCGATGTTTTTCGGATCGGACCGCGGTCCGTTTGAAGTGACGAGCCTGCACCCGCTGGCCGTACAGAAGACCCGCGTCTATGCGCGTTTCTCGGACGCTGCGGATGACGTCGTCGAGGCCCGCATCTACCTCGGCATTCACTTCCGCTTCGCGGACGTCGCTGCACGTCGGCAAGGCGAGAAGGTGGCCGAGCATGCGTTCGACCACTTCCTGCTGCCGCTCGACCGCTCGAACCGCTGGGAGCACTGACCGGGAGGGAGCCCAAGCTGAGCCCGACCTACTCCCCGGTAGGTCGGGCTTCAGCCCGACTCCGCATCCCGCGCACACCTGAAGCCCACGTCATCCGTCCGATTATCCGGCGACGCCTGGTACCTTCTCGATCCGCCAATCCGCTCGACCGGCTCGTGCCAGCCGCTGCCGCGAATCACTTTCTTCTCGCCGCTCGGCGGACCCTTGGGATTGCGGACATCGTCGACCGAAAAGCTTTCGGCGAACCAATCGCTCACCCACTCCGACACGTTGCCTTCGAGATCGTAGACGCCTTCGCGACTGCGACCGGCTTCGAGCGAGCCGACGCGCTCGAGCCCACCCTCGTACGCCTGCTCCGCCTTGCGTGCATATGCAGCCTTGCCGGCGCCGGGCTCATCGTTGCCCCACGGATACTTGCGCTGATCGCTGTCGCGTGCGGCCCGCTCCCACTCCGCTTCCGTCGGCAGACGGCGGCCGACCCACTGACAATAGGCATCGGCATCGTTCCATGACACGCCCACGACCGGAAGGTCGCCGTGCTTCTTCAGGTCGACGCTGTCCCAGTCGTCCGGCGGCGCGAGCGAGCCGTTCGCCTGCAGGAACTTCGAGTAGCGCGCCGTCGTGACCTCCGTGGCATCGATGTAGAACGGGTTGAGAAACACCTCGCGCATCGGGAAGAACTCGTCATCGCCCATCGTGAACGTGCCGCCCTCGATGCGCACGAGCGACACCCCGTCCTTCGTCGAGCCTGCCCCACGCTGCACGAGCCAGTACGCGGCGATTGCGACCGGGATGAGAACGGCAACGGCCAAAGTGCCGAGCTTCCGCATCCGCCGGCGGCTGTGAACACGCGCGAGCTGAAGCACGGCATCCGAGACGCAGGCAGTGAGGTTGCCGACGGGTGTGAGACACGTAACGGACCGCAGGTAGGCAGGGATGTCCTGCCGAGGGACATCCGCGAGGATGACCGGCAGGACGCGTCCGTCGGCCCGCGGCCACCGCCGCTCGCAGACTGACAGCTCGTTCAGCGTGTAGCTGCCGGCGTCGACAGTGTGCGGAGTCAGGAAGATGACGAACAGGTCGCTGCGTTCGATCGCCGAGCGAATGCGTGAGTCGAATGCCTCCCCCGGCAGCAGGTCCTCGCGATCGTAGAAGATGTCGTGCCCCTGCTCCGCCAGCGCGTAGCGGATGGGCTCGATGCGGCTGCGATCCTCCGAAGCGTAGCTGAGGAAGACTCTCATTGGCCGGCAGCGTAGCGTGATAACGTGAGATTTCAAGATGAACGGAAGGCGGCATGAGCTACTCGATCCGAACCCGCGACCAGCACCTGGCGAATGACGGCAGCCCCAAGCGCATCCTGGCGCTGGACGGCGGCGGCCTGCGCGGCATTCTCAGCCTCGGCCTGCTGCAAGCGGTCGAGAACGTGCTGCGCGAGCGCCACCACGCGGGCGACGACTTCCGGCTGTCCGACTACTTCGATCTGATCGCGGGCACCTCGACTGGCGCCATCATCGCGTCGACGCTGGCGCTGGGCTGGAAGGTCGAGGCAATCCGCAAGCGCTACATGATGCTCGGCGAGCGCGTGTTCACACGCTCGTTGCTGCGACAAGGAGTGCTGCGTGCCAAGTACGACGAGAACACGCTGATCGCCGAATTGAAGAAGGTGTACGGGCCGAAGACGACGCTCGGCGGACCGGAGCTGAAAACCGGCCTGCTGGTCATGACCAAGCGCATCGACACCGGCAGTCCCTGGCCGCTCTCCAACAATCCGCGCGGTCAGTACTTCGCGGCCCGCGCCAACGGCGTCATCGGCGACGGCGACTATCCTCTGTGGCAAGTCGTGCGTGCCTCGACAGCCGCACCCGCGTACTTCGATTCGCAACCGATCACCATCGCGCGCGCCACGGGCGCGAAGTCCGTGACGGGCCAATTCGTCGACGGCGGTGTCAGCCCCTTCAACAACCCGGCGCTGCTCGCGATGATGTACGCGACCATGATCGGGTATCGGATCAACTGGCCGACGGGCGCGGACCGATTGCTGGTCGTGTCGATCGGGACCGGCGCCGCCGATCCCACAGTGACGCACGCGAGTCTGGCGGCAAAGCAAGCAGTCGATGCGCTACTGTCGCTGATGAACGATACGGCCACGCTGCAGGAAACGCTGCTGCAATGGCTGTCCGACGGCCCGACCGCACGCCGCATTAATCGCGAAGTCGGCAATCTCGAGGGTGACGTACTGAACGGCACTGCCGCCCTCACCTACCGTCGCTACAACGTCGACCTGCGTGCCAGCAGCCTGCAGGAGCTCGAGCCGGCGCTGCAGGATCCGAAAGTGATCGAGTCGTTGAGCGCCATGGACTCGCCGGCCAACATGACGATCCTGCATCGCCTCGGCGCACTCGCTGCGCAACGCGACATCCGCAGCGAGCACTTCCCTGCGGGCTTCGACCTCGAGAGGAGTCGACGTTGAAGCCAGGCGAGTCGTCTGAGCTCCCACCGACAGCGCTGTTGCACCGATACCGGGACGCCGGCGCGTACACGGACTGCTATATCGCCGAGGTAGAGGCGCGCGTCTCGCACGCAGCGTACGTCGAGGCCTTCTACACGACGTTCGTCTTCAAGCTCGAACGCCTTCTGCTGAAGTGGCTCGTCTCGAAGCCCTCGACCGATGGCGAAGCGGCGCGACTCGCGCGCGGCGAAATCGACTCCTTCGCTGCCTGGACGGTTGAAGCCCGTGCCCCGGACCAGTTGCTCATGGCGGACTACATCGGCCGCACTCGATCGTGGTTGATGGTCGTGCCGCTCGGCGAAGCCCGCACCCGACTCTATTTCGGCTCGGCCGTGGTACCCGTTCGCGATCCGTCGGGCAATCTGACACTTGGCTTGCCGTTTCGCCCGCTGCTCGGCTTTCACAAGCTCTATTCGCGAGTGCTGCTCGGCGCCGCCCGAGAAAAATTTACAACGAACAGCTCGCTGTAGGCTGGGCTTCAGCCCAACTCTCCCAGACTCTGCCTGCAACTGCGGAACCCCGCAGGTATCAGCATCATTACTACAGGCAATTTACAGGGTGTTCCTTGATGCTGCGCACTCCCCGCCTGGTCGCGCTCCTGCTGGTCGTGGCCCTCGGCACATTTGCTGTCGTCGGTGTCGTCAACGACCGCGCGTTGGGCGGCGCAGGGTTCTACTCCGGACTCGACGAGCTGCTGAAGCGCGCCGCCAAGGTCCGCGAAGCGGCAAGCCCCGACTACCAGCACGAAGTTCTCGCCACGCTGCCGACCAATCCAACGGCAGGTCCTGTGCTGCGCCTCGACGATCGCATGTCCGAGGCACGCATCGTCGACGAGCCGGTGCGCCATGACGCACGGGCGGGCTTCGAGAATGTCTTCACCTACGACTTCGACGAACCGGGCGACCTCGCACCGGCCGAAGGCCGGCTCAAGCCGAGCGTTCGCAACGGCGTGCTCACCGTCGAGCACGTGCGCGGCGACTATCTGCACAACGCCCGTCCGATCGAGATCGTGACCGACGACGTCGGCGAGATCGTCGTGCGCGCGAAGGCCACCCAAGGCACGCGCTTTTCGCTCGCGTGGAGCCCGAAGGAGAAGCCGGAGCTTCCCTGGCGCTATCGCATCGACATCCCGCTGATCGCCGACGGCAAGTTCCACAACTACACGATCAACGCTCGGAACGCTCTGCGCCGCGGACTGCAGGAAGGCACCTCGCTGCACTTCCTCGCGCTACAGCCGTCCGACGTGCCCGGCGCCCACGTCGAAGTGGATTTCATCCGCTTCCTCTCCACGCACAGCAAATATCTGCGCAAGCCGCGCGACCTGTCCTACGAGATGATCTCAGGCGAGATGCGCCCGGTGATGTCGATGCTCCCGCGCCAGACACTGGAGTTCAGTGCGCACATCCCCGACCAGGATCCGCGCCTGAGCTTCGGCACCGCGGTCATGGGCAAGCACTCGCGTATTCGCTTCGGCGTTCAGGTCGTGAGCGACTCGAAGACGACCGAGCTGCACAACCAGGAGATCGACGCACCCGGAGCGTGGCACGACGCGAGCTACGATCTGCGCCAGTGGGCCGGACGCGACGTCGCTCTCCGACTCAGCGTCGATGGCGAGGTCGGCAGCGTCGGGCTCTGGAGCAACCCGACTGTCTACGGCCGTCCGGCGCAGCCGCTGCGCGTGATGATCGTGCTCGAAGATGCGCTGCGCGCCGATCGTCTGTCCGTGTACGGCTACCAGGAGAAGACCTCGCCGTTCAAGGAAGAGCTGCTGCAGTCGCAGGGCGCGGTTTTCATGCGTGCGCGCTCGCAGGACAACGTGACGCGAACTTCCCTGCCGTCGATGATGACTTCGCTTCTGCCGAGCGTCACCGGCGTCTGGGGTTTCGCCGACATGCTGCGCCCCGAATTCCTCACGCTGGCCGAAGTCATGCGTCAGCAGGGCTTCGCGACGGGATCGTTCGTCCAGAACAGCAATGCCGGTCCCGCCTCCGGCTTGCAGCAGGGCTTCGACACGACGATCGACGAGGCCGTGCGCGGGCCGACCGAGAAGCTCCTCGAAGGCGATGAGCTCTGGAACTGGCTGCGCGCCCACAAGGACCGCAACACGTTCGTCTATCTGCACATCGTCGATCCGCATGGACCGTATGAGCCGAAGGCGCCGTATGACGAGGCTTATCGCAAGCTCGGTGCGAACAGCGGGCCGCCGGTCGAACGCAACGAATCGATCGACGCGCCGTACGTGAAATCGCCGACCGCCGCGACTCGCTCCGCGCTCTACGACGGCGAAATCCGCAACAACGACGAGAAGCTGCGCGCATTCTTCGATCGCATGAAAGCGGAAGGGCTGTTCGACGATACGCTGTTCATCTTCACCGCCGACCACGGCGAATACCTGGGCGAGCACGGCTACTTCGCGCATAACCCACCCGGCTACGTGCAGAACACCGGCGTGCCGCTGATCCTGTATCACAAGCAGAAGATCCCGCAGCAGCTGCGCGTCGAGGATCCGGTCCAGCTCATGGACATCATGCCGACGATCCTCGACTTCGCCGGCGTCGACACGAGCGGCATGACGATGCAGGGCGACTCGCTCGTCGGACTGCTCGAAGGCCGCAACCCCGACTATTGGAAATCGCGTGTCGTCGCCTCCGAGGAAGTGACGATGCGCGACCGCCTCACCGACTGGCGCGATCGCGGCCTGCGTGTGTCCGGCTCGCTGTTCTACGGCGATTGGCATTTGATCACGTCGCGCGCCTTCTGGCCGCAACGCGGCTTCGTGCCCGAGGTCTTGCGACTGAAGGTGTTCAACCAGGCCGAAGATCCGCACGAAAGCAGCTCGCGGCTGCGCTTCATCCCGGACGCCTACCTGCGCTACCGCTACATGTCCGGGCTCAGCGAGCTGCAGGCGATCGGCGAGGAAGCGCAGCACAAGTTCCGCAGCACCCAGGAGACGAACTACGAGTTCGATCCCGACACGCTGGAGCACCTGAAGGCACTCGGATACGTCGAATGACCAACCTGTTTTCGCACCTTGCGCGGCGCCTGCAGTTCGGCCCGCCAGTGATCGTCGTGACCGGCCTGCCCCGCTCGGGCACTTCGATGGTGATGCGCATGCTGCAGGCGGGCGGCGTAGCAGTAACGACAGACGGCGAGCGGCAGGCCGACGAGGACAACCCGCTCGGCTATTTCGAGGTCGAGCGCGTCAAGCGCCTGCAGGCCGACCAGGACAAGTCGTGGCTCACGCAGTCGCGCGGCAAGGCGATCAAGGTGATCTCGCACCTGCTGCAATCGCTGCCGCACGACAACTACTACAAAGTGATCCTCTGCGAGCGCGATCTCGACGAAGTGCTGTCGTCGCAGAACGTGATGCTCAAGCGGCGCGCGGAGGCCAATCCCATCGACGACAGCGAGGCTCGCGCGCACTACGAGCGCCATCTCGCCCACATCAGGATCTTCATGAAAGTCAAACGCAACATGGAATTTCTGCCGGTCCGCTATGACGAAGCCATCAGCAATCCGCGCTCGTTCGCGCAGCGTCTCAACAAGTTCCTCGGCGGGCACTTGAACGTCGACCGCATGGTCGAAGTCGTGGACAACAAGCTGTATCGCAATCGAAGCGAGCGCGCGCCCGCCGCGCAGGTGTCTCTGCCGCTAGTCATGTTAGTCGCCGCACTTGGCGCCGGACTGTTCGTCGCGCCGGACACGGCCCACGCGTACGTCGGACCGGGCGCCGGCTTTGCGCTGGTCGGCTCGTTCCTTGCGCTGCTCGCGGCAGTCGCGTCCAGCATTCTGTCGATGGTGCTGTGGCCGATTCGTTTCGCGATTCGCTGGCGACGGCGACGGAAAGCCCTGAGCCGCGCGAGTGCTCGCCGCGTCGTGGTACTCGGGCTCGACGGTCTCGATCCGACGCTCGCCGAGCGCTGGATGGCCGAAGGTCATCTGCCGAATCTTTCCGCTCTGGCGAAGGGCGGCAGCTTCACGCGACTCGGCACGACCTACCCTGCGATCTCGCCGGTCGCCTGGTCGTCCTTCATGACCGGCGTCGACCCCGCGCGCCACAACATCTTCGATTTTCTCGACCGCGACGTGCGCACCTACAAGCCGCGGCTGTCGAGCTCGGACATCCGTCCTGCGTCACGCACGATTCGAGTCGGCGAGTGGTTGATCCCCGTCGGTCGGCCGACGATCAACAACATGCGCAAGAGCAAAGCGTTCTGGCGCATCCTCGGCGAGCACGGGATCCCGTCGAACGTGCTGCGCGTGCCGCTGACGTTTCCGCCAGAGAAATTCGCCGGGGCGTTGCTGAGCGCGATGTGCGTGCCGGATTTGCGTGGGACGCAAGGTTCGTTCACGTACTACACCACCAGCACCTCCAAGCCATGCGAGGCCGACGCGGCGCCCGAACAGACCGGCGGCGAGCGACGTCCCATCACCATCGACCAAGGCGTCATTCGCGCCAGCCTCGCGGGCCCCGACAATCCGCTGCGCGCCGAGCCGAAGCCACTGGAGATCCCGTTCGAGGTCAGCGCCATCGACACGGCGAAGAAGACCTGCGTACTCACGATCGGCCGCAAGAAGTTCGAGCTGCGCGAGCGCGAATACAGCCCGTGGATCCAGCTCGACTTCAAAGCTGGCTTCGGCGTCGCGGTGCGCGGCATCGCGCGCTTCTACGTCACGTCGATGACACCGGACTTCAATCTGTACGTGACGCCGATCAACATCGATCCCGGTAAGCCGGCGCTGCCGATCTCGTGGCCGCGCATCTATTCGATCTACCTGTCGAAGCTGCTCGGTGAGTTCGCCACGCTCGGTCTCGCCGAGGACACCTGGGCGTTGAACGAAGGTGTGATCGACGAACAGGCGTTCCTGCAGCAGGCGCTCGATCATCACGCCGAGCGTGAGCGCATGTTCTTCAACGCGCTCGAGAAGTCGCGCGACGGCGCAGTCATCTGCGTATTCGACGGCACCGATCGCCTGCAGCACATGTTCTTCCGCTATCTCGACAGCAAGCATCCCGCGAACCGCGGACGCGACACGGAGAAATATCGCGACACGATCCTGGAGATGTACAAGCGCTGCGACGAAATGATCGGGCGCGTGCAGCGCATGCTTGGACCGCGCGATCAGTTCATGGTGATCTCCGATCATGGCTTCCAGAGCTTCCGCCGCGGTATCAACCTGAATGCGTGGCTGCATCAGCACGGGTTGCTGGCTCTGGATCCCACGAAGGCCGGCGGCGACTGGTTTGCGAACGTCGACTGGACTCGCACCAAGGCTTACGCGCTGGGATTGAGCGGACTGTTCATCAACCAGCGGGGGCGCGAAGCCCACGGCATCGTGGAGCCCGGCGAGGAAACCGCGGCAGTCAAGCGACAGATCGTCGAAGGCCTGACCGGTCTGCACGATCCGGAAGCCGACGAGCCTTCGATCAACGCGGTCTTCGATCCGAACCAGGTTCATTCCAAGGGACCGTATGGCGGCAACGGGCCGGACCTGATCATCGGCTACAACCGCGGCTACCGCGCGTCGTGGGAAGGCGCGGTCGGCCGCGTGACCGAGGAAGTGTTCACTGACAACACCAAGGCATGGAGCGGCGATCACTGCATCGATCCGCGCCTGGTCCCCGGCGTGCTGTTCTCGAACTGGCGCATGCCCGAAGGCGAGCCGCAGATCCAGGATCTCGCGCCGACGATTCTCGCGATGTTCGGTGTCGGCAAGCCGGATCACATGACGGGACGCGTCCTGCCGGTGCAGGCGCCGGCGGCCACATGACCCGAGGCTTCATCGCCCTGCTCGCTGCAGTTTTCTACGCTTGCTGCGCGTCGGCCGGCGCGAACGCGCCGGCACGCATGGTGATCCTCGGCGTCGATGGCATGGATCCGAAGCTGCTCGCGCAGTACATGCAGGAAGGCGTCGTGCCGAACCTGTCGCGTCTCGCGTCCACCGGCGGCTTCATGCCGCTGCAAACTTCGAATCCGCCGCAGAGCCCGGTCGCCTGGTCGACGTTCATCACCGGCATGGATCCCGGCAGTCACGGCATCTTCGACTTCCTGCATCTCGATCGCGAGAACCTCACGCCTTACATGTCGACGTCGCGCATCCAGGGCACGTCGCTCACGCTGCCGCTGGGTCGCTGGCGCATTCCGCTGAAATCGCCGCACACGGAGTTGCTGCGCCAGGGCACTGCGTTCTGGGAGCTGCTCGAACGCAATGGCGTCCATACGCGGCTGTTTCAAATCCCGGCGAACTACCCTCCTGTCGAAACGGCTGGCCAGGCGATCTCCGGCATGGGCACGCCCGACCTGCAAGGGACGTCCGGCACGTTCACGCTCTATACGAATGCGCCCGAGTGGAAGGCTGGAACCGTCTCGGGCGGCATCATCGAGCGCGTGAAGCTGAGCGACGGTGTCGGCCACAGCCGCATCACCGGCCCACCGAATGCTTTGCTGAAGACGAGCCCGAACGTGACGACAGATCTCGAAGTTGTCGTCGACCCGCAGAATCCCGTCGCGCTGGTGCGCGTCCGTGACGGTCGGCTGCTGCTGCAAGAGGGCGAGTGGAGCGACTGGCTGCCGGTGAAATTCGACCTGATGCGTCACGTCTCCAGTGTCAGCGGCATGGTGCGCTTCTACCTCAAGCAGGTCCGGCCGCACCTCATGCTGTACATGACGCCGGTGAACATCGACCCGCGCGATCCGGCACAGGCGATCGCGGCACCGGCGAAGTACGCGTACGAGCTCGCTGAAGAAGCGGGTCCGTTCTACACCGAGGAAATGCCGGAAGACACCAAGGCGCTGCGCGCCGGCGTGCTCAGCCCGCATGAATTCCTCACGCAGACGCAACTCGTGCTCGACGAGCGCAAACGTCTGCTCGACGCGGAGCTGCGCCGTTTCGCGAGCGAGCCCGAGCGGTCGCTGATGTTCTTTTACTTCAGCAGCATCGACCAGCGGCACCACATGTTGTATCGCGAGGCCGATCCCACTGACCCGCTGCGCTCGAAAGACACGGCCGACGATCTGACCAACGCAATGCGCGATACGTACCGGCAGATCGACGAACAGGTCGGCAAGGTGATGAGTGCCGTCGGCGAGAACACCGCGATCGTGGTCATGTCGGATCACGGCTTCTCGTCGTTCCGCCGCCAGGTGCACTTGAACCGCTGGCTGGAGCAGCACGGCTACCTGCGCCTGACCGACAGCTTCAACCGAGAGAAGTACGAGTGGCTGCAGGGCATCGACTGGTCGGCGACGCGCGCGTTCGCGATCGGCCTGAATTCCCTGTATCTGAACGTCCGCGGCCGCGAGAAGCGCGGCATCGTCTCGCCGAAGCTGCGTGCCGCGCTCGCTGCGAAGCTCGCGCAGGAGCTCGCCGGCTGGACCGATGACAACGGCCAGAAGGTCATCACGCAAGTCACTTTGCGAGAGCAGGCGTATCACGGCCCATTCGTCGACGCCGCGCCGGACATCATCGTCGGCTACGCGCCCGGCTATCGCGCGTCGTGGGATACGACGACGGGCAAAGTGCCGTCGACGCTCATCGCGCCGAACATCGACGAGTGGTCCGGGGATCACTGCATCGATTCCCGCGCGGTGCCCGGCGTGCTGCTCAGCAATCGACCGCTCCGCGCACGCTCGGGAGGTCTCGCGGATCTGACCGTATCGGTGCTCGGCTATTTCGGTGTTGCGCCGGG
>Ga0209382_10001508_pt1 | contig 36423 bp, 38 predicted proteins | sample SoiMetdeltSBSDD5_FD_187599 | JGI IMG/M metagenome (GOLD analysis project Ga0209382, IMG submission 187599) | Bulk soil microbial communities from a Populus tree surrounding site in Tennessee, USA - Soil MetaG P. deltoides SBSDD5 (SPAdes) (version 2) | ecosystem: Environmental > Terrestrial >... | reverse complement strand
GGCGCTGGTGGCCGCTCCGGGTCTGGGCACGGAGGCCGTCCTCTTCTACCTGGTGACCTACGCGGCGGTGAACCTGGGCGGGTTCGGCGTGTTCGCCGTGCTCACGCGCCAGGGGCGCGAGCCGGTCACCCTGGCCGACATGGCCGGCCTGTCCGAGCGCCGTCCCCTGCTCGCGGCCGCCCTCACCGTGTTCCTCGTCTCCCTCACCGGGGTGCCGATCTCCGGCGGGTTCGTGGGCAAGTTCTACCTGTTCAGCGCCGCCGTGAACGCGGGCTACGCGCACCTCGCGATCATCGGCATGCTCATGAGCGTCGTCTCCGCGTACTACTACCTGCGGATCGTGGTCGCGATGTACATGGGGGAGCCGGTGGGCGAGGATCCCTGGTCGCCGGTCGGCGTGGGCGCCGGGCTCGCCCTGGCCATCTCCACCACGGTGGTGCTGGTGCTGGGGGTGTACCCCGGGCCCTTGATGGCGTGGGCGCGGGCGGCGGCGGGGTCGCTCCTGTAACGTATCGCTCAACGGACGGGGACGGAGACGGAGACGGAGACGGGGACGGGGACGGGGACGGGGACGGGGACGGGGACGGAGACGGGACCTCTCCGGGCAGTCTCGCCGCCCAAAGTTGTGCGGGGTGGCGTTTCGCTGCTCAAGGAGGTTTCCATGACGGCTCCCAATCGCGTCCTCGGGCGTGTTGTCGGTGCCGAGTCCGCGGTCGAGCCGCGCATGGATCCTGAGCGACTCGACGTCTATGCCGTTGCGCTCGAGTTTCAACTCGTGGCTGCGGCGGCCGTGCGTCGAGCCCACCGAACGCTCAGGGAACAGCTCGAGCGAGCGAGCCTCTCGATCGTCCTGAACATCGCCGAAGGCGCAGGCCGGCGCTCGCGGTCGGACAAAGCACGGTTCTACTGCATCGCTCGCGGGAGCTGTGCGGAATGCTTCGCGGCGTTTGATGTGCTCCGGTTCCGAGCGATGATTTCGGAAGCGATGTACTTCGAGGCCCGACGCAAGCTTGCGCGCATCGCGCAGATGCTGACTCGCCTGGAGCGCGCGATGCGGTCCTAGGTTCCCGTTTCCGTTCCCGTCTCCGTGCCCGTCTCCGTCCCCGTCCGTTGAGCGAGTACGAGCTAGTCCGCGAACTTCTCCGTCACGTGAGGATCCACGGCCACGCCGTGGACGTAGACCCCCCAGTGCAGATGCGGCTCCGCCGCGATCCCCGTGTCCCCGGTGAGGCCGAGCGGCGCCCCCGCCTCCAGCCAATCCCCTTCGCGGACGGGCGTGGACGCGAGGTGGTAGAAGACGCTCACCACGCCCTGCCCGTGGTCCAGCATGACGGTCTCGCCCGTGAGCAGCAGCGGGCCCGCGAAGAGCACGTTGCCGGCGGCGGGTGACGACACGGGCGTGCCCGGCGGCACCAGGTAGTCGAGGCCGCGGTGGTACTCGCCCCAGATCGCGTCCGTCTTGCCTTCCACGGGCGGGGGCGCGTCGTAGCTCTGGGGACAGCCGAAGCTCGTCTCGGGCGGAGCGGCGACGGGGGCGCGGAACGGCCCGCGCCATTCCTGCTTCGCGCTCACCTTGCGCAGGTGGAGCTGGACCAGCCGCCCGTCGCGCACTCCGGCGGGCAGCGTGAGCATCGCCTTCTTCACCTCCGGGAGCAGCACGTTGCGCGCGGGATAGGTCCGGTCCGCCACCACCACCGTCAGCGCGAAGCGCTGGCGCCGCCGGCCCGACCGTAGCTCGATGCCGAGCGTCGTCGGCCCCGTCCGCGCGTCCACCGGCACCGGCACCAGGGCGCGCAGGCCGCGGTGCGAGGACAGGAAGGGGCAGCGCCGCCCTTCGAGGATCGCGTGCACGACGCCGTAGCGCGGGGCGGAGCGGAGGCGCACCGTCACGAGCCCTCCCGGATAGGCGGACGACTCGTCGAGGGCCACCGTCAGGCGACCGACGCGCCGGGTGACCTCCTCCGAGAACCCGGGGCCGGCCAGGGCGACGATGGCGAGCACGGCGAGGACACGGGGCTTGCTCATGGCGCGGGATGATGCCACAGACCGCGGCAAAGGCGGGACCCGGGCCCGGGGGGCCTTGGGGGCCGCGCGCGGGACGCCTCCGGACGGACGTCGTGTGGGCGGCGTCACGGGCTGGGGTGGGCGACCCGGCAAAACCGGTGACGAGGCACACACGTCCCGTCGAATTCCGCCGAGGGGCCGACGGCGCGGGGCTAGGATCGAGGGATGAACCTCGTGGGCGCCGCCGGCACGACTCGTCTCGCCGGCGGCGAGGGCACGGTGCTTGCCGATCCAGAGCCGGGAGGTATTTCCATGAAGCTGCAAACGCTCGCACGAGCCGCCGCCGTCCTCGCGGTGGTCCTGGGCATGAGCACGGTGCCCGTCGTCGCCAAGCCGGGGGGCGGGTCCAAGCCAAAGACCCCGGTCAAGACGACGCCGAAGGTCTCCGTCAAGACGACGCCGAAGACTTCCGTCAAGACGACGCCAAGGGCTTCGGTCAAGACGGCGCCGAAGGCTTCCGTCAAGACGACGCCAAAGGCGTCCGTCAAGACCGCGCCAAAGGGCGGGGCGGCCAAGGCGGTCAAGCCGGTGAAGGCGACGAGCCCGACGACGCACGGCAACTCGACCAAGGGCACGGGCACCGGCACCACGGCCACGACCCCCACCACGACCACGACCACCCCGACCAAGGCGCAGCTGCTCCTGGCCAAGAACACGAAGCTTCGCGAGAAGCTGATGACGCGCCTGCCCGCGGGCACGGACATCGACGCCGCGGCCGCGGGGTTCAAGAACCTCGGACAGTTCGTGGCCGCGGTCAACGTGTCGAACAACCTCGGGCTCTCGTTCGATGCGCTCAAGGCCCGGATGACCGGCACCGATCCCGTCAGCCTCGGCCAGGCCATCCAGCAGGTCAAGGGTCTGGACGCCACGACGGCCACGACCACGGCGCAGTCCGCGCTGACGCAGGCCGACCGGGAGATCCAGTCCACGACGACCGTCACCACCACCACCAGGACGAAGGGAAAGGCGAAGCCTCGCTCCTGAGGAGTCGATGACCACCCTTTTCCGGAGGAGCGCCGCCGCGGCGGTGCTCCTCCTCCTGATCCTCTCGACGTCCGCCGCCGCCCAGGGAAGAGGGCGGGGACTCGGCCGCGGCCGCGGTACGAGCGGACCCGCCGATCCGTCCCCGAGCGCACCCTCGATCCCCGGCACCGGCACCCGCGATTTCGGAGTGTGGCTCGACGATGCCACCCTCCCTCCGAAGGGAAGGGGCTGGGCCACCTTCGGCGTGGGGTACTGGCGCTCGACCTTCGGCCATCAATGGGACGCGCCCAGCTTCGATGCCGGCCTCGGCCTTTCCCGGCGTGTGCAGATCGGCATCACCGCCCCCCTGTCGCGCGCCCGTTACGACGACGGATCGTCCCTCTCCGGTCTGGGCGACACCTACGTGGCGGTCAAGGTGGGTCTGATCGATCCCGAAGCCGCCGGCCGTGCGTACGGCCTCGCCGTGGTGCCCGTGGTCGAGGTGCTGGGATCCGGCTCCGTGGAGGAGGGCGGCCAGCGCGTGCACTGGGCCCTGCCTGTGTCCTTCGAGCGGCGCTTCCAGGGATTCCGCGCCTACGGCGCGACGGGCTACTTCTCGCGCGGAGCGGTGTTCGGCTCGGCGGCGGCCGAGGTTCCGGCCAGCGCGAAGGTGACGCTCACCGGCGCGCTCAGCTACTCGCGGTCGCTGAAGACCGATGCCCTGAGCGACGCCCGGCAGCTCTCGCGCGATCGCTGGGACCTCACGGCCAGCGGGACGTACGCGCTCAGTTCGGGGGCCATCCTCTTCGGCAGCGTGGGCCGCACGATCTCGCGCCAGGACGAGAACGCCTCGTCGCTATCCCTGGGCGCGGGGGTGTCGCTCGGCTTCCAGCGGCCGGTGCCGCGACCCTAGGCGTCCCCGCCGGCCACGCGCGCGAGCGCGGCCGCCAGCACGTCCTCCTCGTCCGGGGCGACCGTCCTCAGGTCCAGCACGAGCGCGCCGTCGGCGATCCGCGCCACCACGGGCGGGTCGCCCCTCCGCAGCTCCTCGACGAGCTGCTGCGCGCTCTTCACGCCGTGGGCCACGCGCAGGAGGGCCGTCGGGATCTCGGCGGTGGGTGCGGCGCCTCCTCCGGCGGCGGAGGTCCCCTCGACGATGGCCAGCGTCAGCGACGGCGCCGCGGCCTGGATGCGGGCGGCGAAGGCCTGCGCGCGGCCGCGCACCTCGTCCACGCTCGCGGACAGCATGCGCGGGGTGGGGAGGTCGGCCGCGGCCCGCCCCGACTCGTGGATGACGAGGACGGCGTCGAGCGCGGCCAGCGTCATCTTGTCGACGCGCAGGGCGCGGTAGAGGGGATTCGCGCGCATGGCCCCGATCCGCGCCGACCCGCCCACGACGAGGCCGGCCTGGGGCCCGCCCAGGAGCTTGTCCCCGCTGAACGTCACGACGTCCACGCCTCCGCGCAGGCTCTCCGCCACCGTCGTCTCGTCCAGGCCGGCCAGCGGCTCCAGGAGCCCGCTGCCCAGGTCCTCGACCATGGGCACGCCGGCTTCGTGGGCGAGGGCGACGAGCTCGCTGCGCGACGGCGCCTCCGTGAAGCCGACGATGCGGAAGTTGCTGGGGTGGACCTTCAGGATGAGGCCCGTCTCCGGGCCCAGGGCCGAGCGGTAGTCCGCGATGCGCGTGCGGTTGGTGGTGCCGACCTCGCGCAGGCGGGCGCCGCCCTTGCGCAGGACGTCGGGGATCCGGAAGGAGCCGCCGATCTCCACGAGCTCGCTGCGGCTGACCAGCACCTCGCGCCCCTCGGCGAAGGTGTTGACGGCGAGGAGCACGGCGGCCGCGTTGTTGTTGACGACCACCGCCGCCTCCGTGCCCACCAGGGTGCGCAGGCGCGTTTCCGCGTGCACCTCCCGCTGCCCGCGGTCCCCCGCGGCCAGGTCGAACTCGAGGTTCGAATAGGACGTCGCGATGCGCGCGACCTGCTCCGCCGCCTCCGGGGGAAGGCGCGAGCGTCCGAGGTTCGTGTGGACCACGACCCCGGTCGCGTTGACGACGGGAACCAGCGAGGCGGCGCGGGCCCGATCGAGGCGAGCGGCCAGACGGGCGGGCAGGTCGGCGGCGGCGGATTCGACGGCGGCGCGGTCGCCCGCGGCCGCCCGCGTCCGCGCGTCCTCGACCAGCGCGCGCAGCTCGCGCACCACGACCGCCCGTCCGTGGCGCGCCTCCAGGGCGCGCACCTCCGTCCGCTGCAGCACCTGCTCGACGGAGGGCAGGAGGCGGCGAAGATCGGCGCCGGCGGACATGCCGTGAGTATAGGTCTCGCGTTGACGATTCCGGAGGGGTGCCCTATTCTCGCGGCCATGGGTCGGGAGCGCGCGAAGACCTTTGCCGACCGTCTCCCGCCCGTCCTCCCGAAGGAAGAGCCGGACATCGCGCATCTCCCCGACGAGATGGCGGACATCCTCTACCCCGGCCGCCGCCCGCGGCCGTTCCGGGTGGCCATCGAGTTCGAGCCTTTCGAGGGACCGGAGGCCGCGCGCGCCCTCGAGCTCGCCCGCCGCTCCTCCTCCTACCGCGAGAAGCCGGAGGCGGGCCGCGTCGTGCATCACGCCGCGTTCGAGACGGGTGAGGCCTCGGCCCTGCGCGCGCTGTTCCAGATCGTCGGCTCCCGGCCGGGTACGGAGGTGCTGGTCGACGGCAAGCGCGTCCCCTACGCGACCGAGCTGTGGCTGCCCCTGTTCTGGCTCTTCGTCGGCGAAGGGGCCTGAGCCGTGCCGCCGCCCTCCTCGCCGATGAACGACGACCTGGACATCCTCGAGCGGTCCTTCCGCCAGCTCCAGATCGAGTGGGAGAAGTTTTTCGGCGGCGTCGAGAAGAAGCCGCCCATGGACTTGAAGGCCCGCGTGGAGGCGCTCATCAAGAAGTACGCCTACGCGGAGATCCGCAACAACGGGGAGCGCTTCCGCTACCAGACGCTCAGCACGCGTTACGCGACCTTCAACGAGCTCTGGAACAAGCGGATGCGGGCCATCGAGGAAGGGCGGCCCATGGGCATCCACGGGATCTACGAGCGGAAGGTGGCCCCGCCTCCCGTGTACGCCCCCCCCACGCCGGCCGCGCGCGCCGCCGCCTCCGGCTCGGGCGAGGTGCGCGTGAAGGACCCCGGAGGGGACACCGCCGCCGTACGATCGCTCTTCGACCGTTTCCTGGAGGCGCGCAAGGCCGCGGGCGAGGCGGCGCCGGTCAAGTTCGAGAGCTTCCAGAAGATCATCTCGCAGCAGGCGGCGCGCATCCTCACCGAGAAGGGGGCACAAGCGGTGGACTTCCGGCTCGAGACCAAGGACGGAAAGGTGAGCCTGAAGGCCAAGCCCGTGAAATGAAGCGGCCCTCCGCGACGGCGCGCACGATCCTCGCCGTCCTTCTCGCCCTCGTCCTCCCCCTGGCCGGGCCGCGGCCCGCCTCCGCGTGGCCGGCCACGATCGTGGAGTCGCTGGCCCGCGACGCGCGCCGGCTGGTGCCGCGCAGCCTGGCCCAGCTCATGGCGGACAACGAGAAGGAGATCTTCGAAGCCTCGCGCGCCATGTCGCCGGAGCTCGGGCTCGCCCTCGCCACCGACCTCAGCGCGGGCGAGCTCCGCCCGGCCACCGTCACCGCGTTGGAGGCGCACGCGGCGGAAGCGCTCGAGTTCTTCCGCCAGCGGCGCGTCACCGAGGGCGTGGTGCGGCTGGGCGCGCTCCTGCGCGTGCCCGCCGACCTTTCCGATCCCGTCCTCAGCGGCGGCCCGGAGGGCTACCCGGCGGGCGTGACCCGCGAGTACTACGCGTTCGTCGAGCAGAGCCTGGACAAGATCCCGGTCGTGCTCGACGACCCGCCCGCCCTCAAGCTCCAGCGGCGCGACCTCCCGCGCTACTGGAGCGGGCTCCTCGGCCGCAGCCGCGTCCAGTCGGGCGTGATCCGCACCGAGCTCTTCCAGCGGGGCCGCGTGATCGACCATCGCACGATCGACTACCGGTCGCCCGTGTTCGGCGTGGCCTCCCTGTCCTACTCGCGGGCGGTGACGGCCATCGCCGCCACCTGGCTCGCGGTGTGGCGCGAGGCCCGCGGCGACCTCACGCGCATCCCGAGCCCGCTTCCAGTCCATCCCAGCGACGCGCCCCCCATTCCGGGCGCGGGCCGCGTGCCGCAGACGGCCACGAGGGAACAGCAATGACACGGCGCGCGATCATCTCCGTCTACCGCAAGGAGGGGATCGTCGAGCTGGCGCGCGGGCTCGTCGCGCGCGGCTTCGAGATCGTCTCCACCGGCGGCACCGCCCAGGAGCTCGGCAAGGAAGGGGTCAAGGTCACCTCCATCTCCGACGTGACCGGCTTCCCGGAGATCCTCGACGGGCGGGTCAAGACGCTGCACCCCAAGGTGCACGCGGGCATCCTGGCCAAGCGCGGCCTGCCCGCGCACGAGCAGGCCCTGCGCGAGCAGGGGGTCACCCCGGTGGACGTGGTGGTGGTCAACCTCTACCCGTTCGAGGATCGCGTGGCCAAGGGCGTGCCCTTCTCGGAGGCGCTGGAGTACGTCGACATCGGCGGGCCGACGCTCCTGCGGGCGGCGGCCAAGAACTTCGCGCACGTGGCCGTGGTCGTCGATCCCGCGGACTACACGCTGCTCCTCGAGCAGCTCGACCGGGACGGGGGACCGGACGCGGCCACCCGCCTCTACCTCGCGCAGAAGGCCTTCCGCCACACCTCGCGCTACGAGGCGGCCATCGCCGGCTATTTCGCGCAGGTGGAGTCCAAGGGCGAGGCCTTCGCGGTGGCCGAGACGGAAGAGGTCTTCCCGTACCGGCTCGCTCTCTCGTTCGAGAAGGTGCAGGACCTGCGCTACGGGGAGAACCCCCATCAGCGTGCCGCCTTCTACAGCGACCTCGGCTCCACGCTCTACTCGGTGGCTTCCGCGCGCAAGCTCCAGGGCAAGGAGCTCTCCTTCAACAACATCCTCGACCTGGACGCGGCCTGGCGCCTGGCCACGGAGCTCCCGGACCCCGCCTGCGTGATCGTGAAGCACACGAACCCCTGCGGCACCGCCGTCGGGGCCAATCCCCAGGAGGCCTACGCGCGCGCCTGGGAGTGCGATCCCATGTCCGCCTTCGGCGGCATCCTCGCCTTCAACCGGCGCGTGGACGGGACGACGGCGCAGCGCCTGGCCGAGAAGTTCGTGGAGGCGGTGATCGCGCCCGGCTACGAGCCGGACGCCAAGAAGGCGCTGGCCGCCAAGAAGAACCTGCGCGTCCTCGACATGGACACGACCGCGATCCACAAGGTCACGGGGTTCGACCTGCGGCGGGTCATGGGCGGCGTGCTCGCGCAGGAGTGGGACCTCCACCGGCTCGAGAAGAGCCACTGCGAAGTCGTCAGCAAGCGCAAGCCCACCGAGGACGAGTGGAAGGCGCTCTTCCTGGCCTGGACCGTGGTCAAGCACGTCAAGTCCAACGCGATCGTCTACGCTACGGCCGTCCAGACGGTGGGCGTGGGGGCGGGCCAGATGAGCCGCGTGGACGCGGCGCGCTTCGCGGCCCTGAAGGCGCAGCTCCCGCTCAAGGGCACGGTGGCCGCCTCCGACGCCTTCTTCCCGTTCCGCGATGGCCTCGACGAGATCGCGCGCACGGGCGCCACCGCCGTGATCCAGCCGGGCGGATCCGTCAAGGACGAAGAGGTCATCGCCGCCGCGGACGAGCACAAGCTGGCCATGGTGTTCACGGGCGTCAGGCACTTCCGGCACTGACGGCGGCTTCGCGCGTCAGCGCGACCGTCGCGCCGCCACCGTGGAGGCGGCGTATTCGAGCGCGAATCGCGGGCTGGCCCGGAGCAGGCGATGCTTGAGCCCCGCGTATCCCTGCTCGCCGAGGACGAGGTCGGCCAGCACGCCGCGGATCACCGCGCTCCGCCCGGCGAAGCGCACCATGCGTCGCGCGAAGCCCGGAGCGTAGAAGCGGCCGTGCAGGGCTGCGGCCCGGAGCAGCTCGCGGCCGAAGGCCTCCAGCGCGCGCTCGGGGTAGCGCCGCGGTGAGCCGTCCTCGCGCAGCGTCTCCGCAAGGACCTCCGCCGAGCGCAGGCCGTAGTAGATGCCCTCGCCCGTGATGGGGTCGGCCAGGGCGGCGGCGTCGCCCACGAGGGCCCACCCGTCTCCCGCGATCTCCAGCAGTGAGCGCGCGTCCGCCGAAGGCGAGGGGATCGTGTGGGCGTAGCGCGGGGCCTCGTCGTCGGCGAGCGCGGGGAACGCGCGCATCAATTCGCCTTCGAGCCGGTCGATCAGCCGCCTCGTCGGCACCCGGCCCAGCGGAGCGCAGATGCCCACGCCCACGTGCCCGGGCCGCGGAAAGAGCCACAGGTATCCGCGCAGGTCGGGCGTGAAGCGCACGACCATCTCCGCGTCCCCCCGCGCGAACCATCCCGCGGCCATCATCAGCCGCGACGGCGGCGTGGGGGACAGGAGGGTGCGGCGGACGAGGCTCCCCGCCCCGTCCGCGCCGACGACGAGGTCGAAGGTCTGGTCGCGGCCCCCCGACGTGCGCACGCGTCCCTTGGCGTCGACCGCGATCACGCGCTCCGCCACGTGGAGCGCGCCCGCGGCGACGGCCCGCCGCAGCAGCCAGGCGTCGAGGGCCCGCCGCGACGCGATGCCGACCGGCTGCGTGAGGCGGACCTCGACCGAGTCGCCGGCGCCGGAATCGAAGCGGCAGCGGTCGAGCCGCCGCACGGGCAGCGGATCGTCGGCGGGAGCCGGCGGGAGCAGCCGCAAGGCCTTCGCGGTCAACCCGCCTCCGCACGGCTTCTCACGGGGGTGGGAAGCGTCGAACACGACGGCCTGGGCCCCGTCGCGGGCGAGAAGCGCGGCGGCCAGCGCCCCCGCCGGGCCGGCGCCCACGATCGCCACCTTCATAGAGGGGAGAGTCTAGCCCGCCGCCGCTTCCGCCGCCGCCGCCAGCACCTCTTCCGGGGTGGCCGTCGCCGTGCCGACCTTTCCCACCACGACCCCCGCGGCGAGGTTGGCCAGTCGTGCCCCCTCCGGAAGGCCCGCCTGCGCGCAGCGGGCGAGGCCGAGGGTCGCGATGACGGTGTCGCCGGCTCCCGTCACGTCGAAGACCTCGCGGGCGGCGGTGGGGATGTGGAGGGCGCGCCGTCCCGGCTCGAAGAGCGACATCCCCTGCTCGCCGCGCGTGATGAGCGCGGCCTGGCAGCGCAGCCGGCGCAGGATCGTCTGGCCGGCGGTGAGCACGTCCGCTTCGGACCGGATGCGCACTCCCGTCGCCTGCTCTGCTTCCGCCTGGTTCGGGGTCACCAGCGCCACCCCGCGGTAGAGGGTGAAGTGCGCGACCTTGGGATCGACGAGCACGGGCACGCCGCGCCGGCGGGCCAGGGCCAGCACCGCCTTCATGACCGCGGGGGTGACGACGCCCTTGTGGTAGTCGGACAGGATCAGGGCGCCACAGGAGGGGAGGGCAGCGCGCACGCGCTGCAGCACGGCCTGCTCCAGGGCGCCCGTGATGGGCGCCGAGACCTCCCGATCCGCCCGCACCACCTGCTGGTGATGGGCGATGATGCGGGTCTTGACCGTGGTCGGGCGGCCCTCGTCCGCGATGCTCAGCGCGTCCTCGACCCCCGATTCCGCCAGAGCCGTGCGCACGCGCAACCCCGGCGCGTCGTCGCCGATGATCCCCGCCACCACCGCCTGGCCGCCGAGGGCGCGCACGTTGCCGGCCACGTTGGCGGCCCCGCCGAGGTGGAAGGTCTCGGACGCGATCTCCACCACGGGCACGGGGGCTTCGGGCGAGATGCGGGCCACGCGGCCCCACAGGAACTGGTCCAGCATGACGTCCCCGAGCACGAGGACGCGCCCGCCGCGCATCGCCTTCAGGAGTGAGCGCGCGCGCGAAGGGGAGAGGGTCATGCCGCGGCGGCGGCCCGCGTGCGCTGCCGCCTCTGGGCGTAGGGGATGGCGGCGACGAGCAGCGTGAACATGAGGATCTCGGAGTCGCCGAAATTGTATTCGAACAGTCCGGCGGCCATGAACGCGGCCAGGAAGGAAAGCGCGGCCACCGCGGGCCAGCCCGCTCCACGCCGCACCTCGCGCCAGGCGTCGCCCATGGCCGCGGCCACGAACCACAGCCACCAGACGAGGCACGGCAGCCCGCGCTCGGCCGCGATCTGCAGGGCGTTGTCGTGGAGGTGGGGCTGCAGGGCGTTCGGGGCCTGCGGCCAGCGGTACTCCGGATACACGGCGAGGATCCGGCCCGGGCCCTGGCCGAACACCGGCTTGTCGCGGATCATGTCGATGCCGGCCTGCCACATGTAGTAGCGGTCGACGCTGCTCGCGTCCACGACGGTGAGGCGTCCCACGACGGGCGCGGGACGCAGCACGAGGACCACCGCCACCGCCGCCGCCAGTCCCCACAGGAGCTTCGGCGCGCGCAGGATCGCGATGAGGCCCAGGCCCACGAGCGTGCCCAGCCACGCGTTGCGCGTGCGCGAGATGACGACGGCCCACGAGGCGACGGGCACGACGATCAGGGCGAGGGCCGGGCCGGTGGCCGCGCCCGGCCAGGGACCGCGCGCGAGCGCCATCCACGCCCCGCCCGCGGCCAGGCCGGCCACGAACAGGCGCTCCGCCTCCACCGCGAACAGGTCGAAGGCCTGGCACGCCGTCACCGCGGCCAGGCCTCCGATCAGCACGGCCGCTGCGCGCAGGTCGTGCGCGGACGGGCGGGGCAGGGGGCCGTGATGGAAGGCGAGGCGTGCGGCCGCGATCACGAGCACGGCCATGACCAGGCCGGAGGCGGTCATGTAGTGGCCGAGGAAGCTGTGGGGCCGGTTGAGGAGGGTGTCGTATCCGAGGAAGTAGTACTCGAGCAGCACTCCCGCGGCCAGGGCCAGGCCGCCCAGGAGGGCGGCGTCGAGGATCCGCTCGCGGTCACGCTCGGGAGTGAGCGCCTCCACCGAGAGATAGAAGAGCGCGAACAGCACGAGCTTCTTCGCGCTGTCGTGCGAGGTGAGGGGATCGGGAGAGAAGGCGGCGGAGAGCAGCGTCCACACCGTGAAGGCGAGGATGGGCCCGTCCAGGGGGCTGCGCTCCAGGCGCGTGCGCCCGCGGGCCAGGCGCGCGAGGAACACGAGGACGGCGAGGGAGAGGCCGACGCTCTGCGCGGCGAAGATGGAGACGGGGCAGGTGGCCGCGATGGCGGCCATGAGGCCGAGCTGCAGCCGGTCCAGGCGGCCCAGCTCAGGCCTCGACTGTCGCTTCCTCGGGCAGCATGATCGGGATGTCGTCGCGGACGGGGTACACCCGTTTGCACTGCCCGCAGCGGAGCCCGGCGCCGTCCTTCACGACCTCGACCGGGGTCTTGCACACCGGACAGGCCAGGATCTCCAGAAGATCGGGATGGATCGCCATGGGTGCGAGTCTATCGCACCCCTCCGCGCGATCGGTAGGGGCCGCCCGCGCCGGGCCGCCGTGGTACTTTTCAAGACGAGGATCGCGCGCATGCGGGAAGTCGGAGCCGCCGGACGCCGGCGGCGCAAGGAGATGAAGCGGCTGGCCGCGGAGCGCGTCCCCCTGGCCGGACGGCGCGCCTATCGCGCGGCTCAGGAGGTGCTGGCCCAGGGCCTGAAGCTCTGGAAGACGGCCGACAACAAGACGCGGCTCGCCCTCATGCTCCTCGGGCCGCTCAACCTCCTCCTCCTGGCCCTGCTCTCGAACGACGAGATCTTCGCCGCCCTCCCTACTCCCGAGCGCGTCCCCATCATCATCGGCATCATCGCCTATGCCGCCCTCGTGATGACCGTGTTCCTGCTCGCCATCGGCACCCTGCGCCCGGAAGAGGCGGAGCCGGCCATCGCGCACGGACGGCGGGCCGGGGACGTCGGGCCGCCGGTCGGGATCCGCCACTACGAGGACATCCTGCGCTGGGACATCGCCGAGTACCAGCGCGCCTGGCAGCGCGTCACCGGCGTCCAGCTCGTCGAAGAGATGGCGGAGCAGGCGCACGGAGTCGCCGTGGCCAACCGCCGCAAGTTCCGGACGCTTGCCTACCTTTACTTCGGCCTGCAGGTGATGACCGCGCTCGCGGTCGCGCTCCTCGTCGGCATCGCGGGGATGCTGATGCTGGAGGGGCAGTCCGAGCGGATCAAGCTCAAGGGCGGCATGACCGTCACCATCCCCGCCCTCGGCGGCTCGCCCAGGACGCCGGCCTCCGATGGGGAAGCCGCGGAAGCGGGCGCCGTCGCGGCGGGGAAGGCCGCGGAGGGCGGGGGCCGTGACTGGGCCCGGTTCCCGGCCGTCGTCGATCGCACGACGAGCGAGCAGATCGTCGCCCTGGGCGACGTGCACGGCGCCTACGACCGGCTGGCCCATCTGCTCCAAGTCGGGGGCATCACGCGCGCGGACCCCAAGGCCAAGGGGGGCTACGGCTGGGCGGGGGGCAAGCGGACGCTCGTCTCCGTGGGCGACCTCATCGACAAGGGTCCGCAGTCGCTCGAAGTGCTCGACCTCATGATGGCGCTCCAGAGCGGGGCCCGCGCCGCGGGCGGCGACGTGATCGTGACGCTCGGCAACCACGAGGCCGAGTTCCTGGCCCGGCCGGGCAAGAAGAAGAAGGCCGAGGAGTTCGAGAAGGAGCTGGCCGCGCGCGGCATCGACCTCCAGGACGTGGCCAATGGCCGCAACGACTACGGCCGGTTCCTCCGGGACATGCCCATGGCCGCGCGCGTGAACTCGTGGTTCTTCGCGCACGGAGGGTCCACCTCCGGGATGAGCCTCGCCGAGATCGGTGACCGCTACCGCGCGGTCGTGGATTCCGGGCGCTGGAAGAATCCGTTCCTCATCGGCGAGGGCTCGCTGCTGGAAGCGCGCAAGTGGTGGAAGGACGACGTGGAGAAGCGCGACCTCCTCGCCCTGCCCGCCGGCCACATCGTGTTCGGCCACGATCCCGGCGCCTTCCGCGACAAGGGGACGATCCAGGCGCGCGACAAGGGACGGCTGTTCCTCATCGACGTGGGCATGACCCCCGAGTTCGACTACTCGAAGGGCGCGCTCCTCCTGATCGACCGCCAGGGCGATCTCGACGTGGCCACGGCCATGGACGCGGCGGGGGCGCGGCGCGAGCTCTGGCGCGGGCCGTCGAAGCCCGGCCCGTGAAGGCGGCCGCCCTCATCCTGGACTTCGACGGCCTCATCCTCGACACGGAGAGCCCGATCTTCGAGGAATGGCGCGCGACGTTCCGCGCCCGCGGGCACGACCTCGGCCTCGACGTCTGGCAGCACGCGCTCGGCACGCACGGCGCCTACGATCCCTGCACGCACCTGGCCGAGCTGACGGGGGAGACGTTCGACCACGAGTCGCTGCGCCAGGAGGTGCGGGCCCGCAACATGGTGCGCTGCGAAGCCCTGTCCCTGCTGCCGGGGGTGGCGGAGCGGGTCCGCGAAGCACGGGCCTCGGGCCTCAAGACCGCCGTCGCCTCCAGCAGCAGCTCGGCCTGGGTCGAAGGCTGGCTGGAGCGCCACGGCATCCGTGCCCTCTTCGACACCGTCTGCGCGCGCGACCACGTGGAGCGCGTGAAGCCGGCGCCGGACCTGTTCCTGCTCGCGGCCGCGCGCCTGGGAGTGGCGCCCGAGGGCTGCGTCGTGTTCGAGGACTCGCCCAACGGCATCCGGGCCGCGCGCGCCGCCGGCATGCGCTGCGTCGCCATCCCCAACGAGGTCACGCGCTCCCTGCCCATGGCCGGCGCCGACCTCGTGTTGCCGTCGCTGGGCGCGCGCTCGCTCTCCGAGATCCTGGGCGCTCTCGCCCGTCCGGCCTAGAAAGCGCAAGCCACACACTCGCGACGGTGGCCGCCAGCGGCAGCCACACATTCGCGATGGTGGCCGCTTGCGCAGCCACACATTCGCGATGGTGGCCGCTTGCGCAGCCACACATTCGCGATGGTGGCCGCTTGCGGCGGACCTGCCCTGGCCGCGCGGGCGGCTAAGCTCGGCTCCGCTTCGACGCCGCCGCACACGGCGCTGGGGCGGCGCTTCCCGCCCGACCGGGCCGGGTCTCTCCCGCCGGCCTCCTGTCACACTCTGGAGGAGTCATGCGGGTGCAGTTCGTGGAGAAGGTGAACGGGCCGGAGCGGCTCGTGTGCGATGCGGAGATCCTGTTCGACCAGGACCCCCTGGCCGGGATGAAGCTGGTGGGCTTCTCCCTCTGGCGCAGCACGGACGGGGACGTGTACGTCACGTTCCCGTCGCGGGCCTTCGGGACCGGCTCCGAGCGCAAGTTTTTCGACTACCTGCGCTCGGCGGAAGGCCTGTCCGCCGAGGTCAAGCGCGTCAAGGACTGGATCCTGGGCGAGTACCGCGCCTCGCGCGCGGCCTAGGGGCGGATACGGGCGCGCCGGGGGCGCGGAAGGTCCGCGTCCCCGGCGTCTTTGACTCGTTCGCGGAGCGCGTGTGAGAATCACTCTCTTGGGAGTGATCACGCCCTGCTGACCCTTCTCCTCGCGCTCGCCGTCGCCCGTCCCCCCGCCGCCGACCGCGCGTCGGCCTACCTGCACTACAGCCTCGCCCAGCAGGCACGCCTGTCCGGCGACCTCGACGAGGCCCTGGCCGAGTACCGCAAGGCGCAGCGGCTCGATCCCCAGGCCGGTGAGATCCGCGCGGACGTGGCGCGGCTGCTCCAGCAGACGGGCAAGTCCGCCGAGGCCCTGGCCGAAGCGGAAGCGGCGGTGAAGGCGGCGCCGGAGAGCGCGGAGGTCCACCTGATCCTCGCCCAGCTCCGCCACATGCAGGCGCAGAGCGACGGCAACGAGCAGGCCCTGCGCCAGGCCGCGGTGGAGTACGAGCAGGCCCTGCGTCTCGCGCCCGCGGACACGGCCACGCTGCTGATCCTGGCCAGCAACGTCTATCCCCAGCTCCAGGAGCACGACAAGGCCATCGCGGCCTGGCGGCGCTTCCTCGACGTCAGCCCGGGCAGCTTCGAGGCCTACGTCCAGCTCGGCTCGCAGTACCTCGCGAAAGGCGACGCGGACAACGCGGCCGCCGCGCTGCAGAAGGCGGTCGAGCTCGATCCGTCCTCCTCGCGGGCCTACCAGGCCCTCGCTGAAACCTACGCGCGCGCACAGCAGAACGACCAGGCCATCCTGAACTTCCGCAAGGCCCTCGAGCTGGAGCCCAAGAACGTCCGCCTGCACCTCGCCCTGGGCGAGGTGCTCGCGCGCGCCCGCCGCCATCCCGAGGCCCTCAAGGAGGCGGAAGCGGTCCTGGCCGCGGATCCGAAGAACCGGTTCGGCCTCGACCTGCAGGCGCGGGCCCTGCGGGACATGCGGGAGTTCGACAAGGCGGGGGCGAGCGCGGAAGCGCTCCTGGCCCAGGACCGCACCGACCTCAAGGCGGCCTACCTCAAGGTCACGATCCTCGAGGGACGGCGCGATTTCGCGGGCGCGGTCAGCGCGCTGGAAGCGCTGCTGGCCCGGCCGCGGACGGGGGAGCAGCCCGCGGACGCCGCCGGGACCGACCGCGTCTTCCTGGTCCACCTCGGCTTCGCCTACCAGCAGCTCGAGCGTCATCGGGAGGCCGCGGACGCCTTCGGGCGCGCCGTGACCACCGGCGAGCCCGCGGATGCCAATCTCCTCGGGCAATACGTGGAAGCGCTCGTCCTGGCCAAGGACAACGCGAAGGCCCTGACCGAGGCCCGCGCCGCCCGCGCGCGCTTCCCCGAGGACGCGGAGCTGGCGGCGGTGGAGGCGAACGTCCTGCGCACGCGCGGCGACGTCGACGCCGCCGTGGCCGCCATCGAGAAGCTGCGGCTCAAGTCGCCCGACGACGTGGGCGTGCTCGTGGCCGTGGCCGACTTCTACCAGAAGGCCAAGCGGTTCGCGGACGCGGAGCGCACGCTGCGTCATGCCCGCGAGGTGGAGCCGAAGAACCTGCGCGCCCTCTTCCAGCTGGGGGCCGTGCTGGAGCGGCTCAAGCGGAGCGACGCCGCGGAGGCGGTTTTCCGCGAGGCGCTGACCGTCGAGCCCGATTCCGCTCCCGTCCTCAACTACCTCGGCTACATGAACGCGGACCGCGGCGTCCGAGTGGACGAGGCGCTGCAGCTCATCGAGAAGGCGATCGCCCTCGACCCCGAGAACGGCGCCTACCTCGACAGCCTGGGCTGGGCCATGTTCCGCCTCGACCGCGTGGACAAGGCCGAGCAGGCCCTCCGCCGCGCCGTGGACAAGCCCGGCGCCAACGCCGTCGTGCTCGATCACCTGGGGGACGTGCTGCGACGCCGCGGCTCCATGCGCGAGGCCCTGGAGTACTGGCGCAAGGCGCTCACGGCCGAGGACGACGGCGAAGACCTCGACCGCGCCGTCGTCGAGCGGAAGATCCGCGAGGCCCAGGCCAGCCTGAATGACGCGGCCCAGGTCAAGCGGCCCTAGCCGGGCCCGCCGCCCCCGGCTCTTCCTCCTCCTTCTCGCCCTGGGCGCCGGGGCGTCCTGCGCGGCGCCCCTCGCCATCCCGCCCGCGGCCGTCGTCGCGCAGGCGCGCGTCGTGCCCTCCTACAGCGCGCGCCTCGACGTCTCGCTGCGGGGGCCGGAGCTGCGCGCGCGGACGCGCGTGCTGCTGGCCTTCCGCCGGCCGGACGGGCTGCGCATCGAGATCCCCGGGCCCACGGGGGCGCGCCTGGTCGCCGTCGCGCGTGGCGAGCGGCTGTGGGCGGTGTTCCCCGCGGAGCGCGCCGTCTACGAAGGCGCCGCGCGCGCGGAGGACCTGGAGTCCCTGCTCGGGGTCGCGCTGGCGCCGCCCGAGGTCATGGACCTCCTGACCGGCGTGCCCTCCCCGCGCCTGCGCGCGTACCGCGCGCGCTGGGGGACGGCGCTGCCGCGGCAGATCGACGCGACGCTGCCGGACGGCGCGCGCCTCAAGGCCCGGGTGGAGGACGCGGAAGCGCCCGCGACCAGCCTGGGCGAGGCGGCGTTCACCGAGCCCGTTCACGCCGGCTATCGGACGATCGACGCCGACCAGGCGCGCGCGCTCTGGAGCGCGCGCTGATGGCCGCGGCCCGCCCGGCCCTCCACCTGCGCGCGCACGCGAAGGTGAACCTCGCCCTGGAAGTGCTCGGCACGCGCGAGGACGGCTACCACGAGCTACGGACCCTCTTCCAGACCATCTCGCTCCACGACGACGTCGTCCTGCGGCCGCGGCCGAAGGACGTCACGATCCGCTGCGACCATCCCGGCGTCCCCACGGACGAGACGAACCTCGCCATGCGCGCCGCGCGCGACCTCCAGCGCTTCGCGGGAGTCACCCACGGCGTCGAGATCACCCTCACCAAGCGCATCCCCGTGGCCGGGGGACTCGGGGGCGGCAGCTCCGACGCCGCCGCCGTCCTCATGGGGCTCGACCGGCTGTGGCGGCTGGGCCTCGGACCCGCGGGCCTGCATCCGGTGGCGCGGCGCCTGGGGGCGGATGTGCCCTACTTCCTGATCGGAGGGACGGCTCTCGGTCTGGCCCGGGGAGACGAGATCTACCCCCTCTGGCGCCAGCTCCGCGGTGACGTCGTGGTCGTCGATCCCGAGCGTCCGCTCTCGACCGCGGCCGTGTTCAAGCGCCTCGACGCGAGTTTGACACCACGGGACGGGACGAATAGAATCTTCCGCTTTATATCGAGTGACTTGGCGGGCCATGGGACGGCGTTCCCCATCCTGTCCAACGACCTCGAGCGACCGGCCCTGGAGGAGGCGCCCGACCTTGCGGCTCGGGTCGACCTCATCCGGGGTATTCTGATTCGAGAGGGAGCCCTGATGGCCTCACTCTCGGGGAGCGGGGCGTCGTACTTCGGCCTGTTCGATGACCCGGGTCGGGCCCGCAAGGCCCAATCGCGGCTGGTCGCGCGCGGGCTGAAAGCCTTGCGCGCCCGGACGCTCTCCCTCGATCAGTATCGCCGGCTGTGGGCCCAGCCGGCGAAGGTGCGCGCTCGAGGTCTGGACCAGGGAAGGAGCGGACAACATGGAGATCACAGACGTCAAGGTCATCCCGGTCGATGACGAGAAGCTCAAGGCGTTCGTATCCATCGTGTTCGATCAGTGCTTCGTCGTGACGGACATCAAGATCATCCACGGGCCGAAGGGGCTGTTCGTCTCGATGCCGAGCAAGAAGCGCAAGGACGGGACGTTCAAGGACATCGCGCATCCGCTGAACAACCAGATGCGCCAGTACCTCGAGGAGAAGGTGCTCACGGTCTACCGGCAGCAGGTGGGCGCGGGAGCAGGCGGCGAGAAGACCGGCGGCGGGGCGACGGTGGGAGCGCCGGCGGGAGGCGGGACGACGGGCGCGGACAGCGCGGGCGGGGGAGGCGAAGCGGGCGGAGGACCCTCGACGGAGCCTCACTCGTAGGCGCCGGTTGGGGCGTAGCCAAGCGGTTAAGGCGCGGGGCTTTGAACCCCGTATCCGAAGGTTCGAATCCTTCCGCCCCAGCCAATAGGGCGCGTGGTGGTGGAGGGAACAGGGCCGCGACGTCGCGGCGCGGAAAGCAATGTCGAGAGAGCTGCGGGTCTTCACCGGGACGGCGCACCCCACCCTGGGGGAGGCCATCGCCCGCTCGCTGAGCGTGCCCCTGGGCCGTGCCCACCTCGCCCGCTTCTCGGACGGCGAGGTCTGGTTCCAGATCCAGGACAACGTGCGCGGGGCGGACGTGTTCGTCGTGCAGCCCACGGGCCCGCCCGTGAACGAGAACCTCATGGAGCTGCTGGTGATGCTGGACGCGTTCAAGCGCTCCAGCGCCAGCCGCGTCACCGCCGTCATCCCCTACTACGGATACGCGCGGCAGGACCGCAAGGACAAGCCGCGGGTGCCCATCTCGGCCAAGCTGGTGGCGGACCTCCTCTCCAGCGCGGGCACCGACCGCGTCCTCACCATGGACCTGCACTCCGCGCAGATCCAGGGCTTCTTCAACACGCCCGTCGACCACCTCTTCGCCGCGCCCGTGATCATCGACTACATCTCGCGCCTGAAGCTGCCGCGGCTGACCGTGGTCTCGCCCGATGCCGGCGGCGTGGAGCGCGCGCGCGCCTACGCCAAGCGCCTGGATGCCTCGCTGGCCATCGTGGACAAGCGGCGGGAGAGCCCGAACGTCGCCGAGGTGCACCACGTCGTCGGCGAGGTGGACGGACGTACGGCCATGGTCGTCGACGACATGGTGGACACGGGCGGAACCCTGGCCAAGGTCGCGCACGCCCTGAAGGAAGCGGGGGCGCGCGAGGTGCTGGCCTCCGCCTCCCACGCCGTGCTCTCGGGGAAGGCCATGGAGCGCATCGAGGAGAGCCCGCTCAGCAAGCTGATCGTGACCGACTCCATACCCCTGAGCGACGAGAAGCGGCGGTCGCCGAAGATCGTCATCCTCTCCATCGCGGAGCTCATGGGGAAGGCCATCCGCAACATCCACGAGGAGGCGTCGGTCACGAGCCTGTTCGTGTGAACAACGAAAAACGGAAGATAGAGGCTCGCGCCAGCGCGGGTCACCTGAGTCATAGAACGTAAGAGGAGCCAATGGCTGACATCGTCGTATCCGCCAAGAACCGCGCCGAGACCGGCAAGAACGTCAACCGCCGGCTGCGCGTCGAGGGCCTCATCCCCGGCGTGCTCTACGGCGCGGCCAAGAAACCCGTCCCCGTGTCCGTCTCCCCCAAGGAGATCGGATCCATCCTGCGCAGCAAGACGGGGGAGAACACGCTGTTCGACCTGGAGCTCGACGGATCGCGGCGCAAGGTGATCCTCAAGGAGTTCCAGCTCGAGCCCCTGAAGGGCCACCTCCTGCACGCCGACTTCTACGAGGTCGCGCTGGACAAGGCGCTCCAGGTCAACGTGCACGTCGAGCTCGTGGGGACGCCGGTGGGCGTGAAGGTCCAGGGCGGCATCGTGGACTGGGTCACGCGCGAGCTGGAGGTCGAGTGCCTCCCCGCGGACATCCCGGAGAAGATCACCGTCGACATCAGCAACCTCGAGATCGGCAAGCACGTCCGCGTGGCCGAGATCAAGGCCCCGGACAAGGTCACCATCCTCACCGAGCCCGACGTCGTGATCGCGCACGTCGTCGCGCCGCGCGCCGAGGAGGAGGTCGCTCCGGCGGCGGAGGCGGCTCCGGCGGCGGAGGGTGCGGTGGCCGAGCCCGAGGTCATCAAGAAGGGCAAGGCGGTCGCGGAGGGCGAGACGGCGGAGGAGCCCAAGGCGGCCGAGAAGCCCGACAAGAAGGCCGAGAAGAAGGAGAAGAAGTAGCCGACGAGACAGGCGTCAGGCGCGCCATGCGCCTGGTGGTGGGTCTGGGGAATCCCGGCGAGCGCTACCGCCGGACCCGCCACAACGCCGGCTTCATGGTGGCGGACGCCCTCGCCGCCCGCGCCGGCGTGACGCGCTGGCGGGAGGAAGCCGACTCCCTGGTCACGGAAGCGGACGTGGGCGGGGAGGAGGTGCGCCTGGCCAAGCCGCTCACCTTCATGAACCGCAGCGGCATCGCGGTGGCCCGTCTGCTCGAGGCCACCGGGGGCACTCCCGCCGACCTGATCGCGGTCGTGGACGACGTGGCGCTCGAGCTGGGCACGCTGCGCGTGCGCGAGCGCGGCACGCACGGCGGCCAGAACGGGCTGCGCTCGCTCATCGACGTGCTCGGCACGGACGAGTTCGTGCGCCTGCGCGTGGGCGTGCGCAAGGGCGACCTGCCGGAAGACCTCGCCGGCTACGTGCTCGGCGAGTTCCCGCCCGAAGACGTCCTCGTGGTGCAGGAGGTGGTGGGCCTGGGCGCGGACGCCGTCACCTGCATCGTCAAATACGGCGCGGTGGAGACCATGAACCGGTTCAACGGCCCACGGCCGGCGTAGGGACGTCAGACCGCCCGGCGCTCTATCCGTCCCGGGACGGATTGACAGCGGTCCACTCAACTCGTTCCGGAACGAGTCGCGGTCGGGGGGGCGAGATTGAAGCGGGCGGGCGCCCGCGGTACAATGTCCGGCCGTCTAGACAGACGCCGTCTACACATACTCCTTGCTCCCATTAGGCGCCCTTCGGGCCCGACCGGGGCTTCAGATCCATAAGGAGGATCAAAGACGTGAGCGATCGAACCTACGAAGTGTTGTTCATCGCCGACCCGAACCTGTCGGAGCCCGACGTGGACAAGCTGACGGAGACCGTCCAGGGCTACGCGGAGAAGGAAGGCGCCAAGACGCAGAAGGTCGAGAAGTGGGGCAAGAAGCGCCTCGCCTACGACGTCAAGAAGCACCGCGAGGGCTACTACGTGCTCCTCGTCGTGGAGGCGCGGCCGGACATGGTGAAGGAGCTCGAGCGCCGCATGCGCGTGGCCGACGGCGTGGTCAAGTTCATCACCGTGCGCGTCGACGAGGACCTGAAGAAGGCCGAGCGCCGCAAGGGGCAGCGCGCGGTGGAGGACGAGAAGAAGCGGGCCAAGGGCATCGTCGACCGGCCGGACCGCGACCGCGACCGCGACGACCGTGACCGTGGCGACCGCCGCGACCGCGGCGACCGCTCGCTGGAAGGTGAGGGGGTGGTCTGATGGGCTTCGGTGGAGGCGGACTGCGCGGCGGCGGTGGCGGCGGTGGACGGGGCGGCCCCGGCGGAGGACGTGGTGGTCCGGGAGGGGCGGGCGCGCGCGGGGGCAAGGACGCGGGCAAGCGCTACTTCTTCCGGCGCCGGAAGGTCTGCAAGTTCTGCGCGGACAAGATCGACTACATCGACTACAAGGACGTGAAGCTCCTCTCCGGGTTCGTGCCCGAGCGGGGGAAGGTCCTGCCGCGCCGGATGTTCGGGACCTGCGCCGAGCACCAGCGCAAGCTGACCCTGGCCATCAAGCGGGCGCGCAACATCGCGCTCCTGCCCTTCGCCGCGGACTGAGGCGGGAGGGGAGCGGGGGCGGCGCGTGCCGCCTCCGCCTTCCGGAGCGGGGCCCATGCCCGAATCGCTGACGGCGCGCGTTCGAGAGAGACCGGAGCCTCGCACGGGCGGGGCCCTGGGGGCGGCGCTGTTCTCCGCGCTCATGTTCGGGGCGTTCCTGCGCCTGCCCCTGCTCTTGCCCTTCGCGCTGCTGGCGCCGTTCCCGCTGCTCGTCGTACGACTCCGGCACGGGGTGGTGCCGGCCGTCCTGGCCACGTTGTCGGCGGCCGCCCTGCTGGGCTCGCTCGTCGGGGGCGGGCCCGGCGTCCGGTACCTCATGCTCGTCGCGCCACTCCTGCTCGTCGGCGAATCGATGGCGCGGGGCCGGGGGATGTTGCGGGGATGCGGGTGGGCTTTTGCCGTCCTCGCCCTCCTCGTCAGCACGTTCCTCCTGTTCGCGAACGACGAGATGCGCGCTCTGGCCCTGGCCTCGTTGGAGCACTCACGTTCTCCGGAGTTCCTGGAAGGGATGCGCGCGAGCGTGCCGCCGGAGCAGGTGGACGCCTTCGTCGAGCAGGCCGCCACCGCCTACGAGGCGATGCTCGTCGTCTATCCCGCCGTCTACATCATCGGCGTGGCCATCGTCGTGCTGCTCAACGCCTCGCTCCTGCGGCTCTACCTGCGCCGTCGCGATCCGGGCTGGCTCGACGCGGGCGAGTTCGAGGGCGTGCGCTGGCCCTTCGTGCTCGCGGTGGCCTTCGTGGCCCTGGGCCTGGCCGTCCTCTCGCCCCTGCTCCGGCCCGCGGCCTACAACGGCCTGCTCATCGTGGCCTTCTTCTTCGGCCTGCAGGGGCTGGCCGTCGTCTGCTTCTACGCCCAGCGCCTGGCCGCGCCCCCGCTGCTGCGGGCGGCGGTGCTGGTGCTGGTGCTCATCAACCCGTGGGCCCCGCAGATCCTGGCCCTCATCGGGCTGTTCGACATCTGGTTCGATTTCCGCAAGTGGGCCGAGCCCCCGGAGGCTCGCGCCTAAGTCCTTTTCAACACCGGTAGCCCTTGGCGCTACCACTCGGAGGATTCGCCGTGGAGGTCATACTCAGGCAGGACGTGGACAAGCTGGGCCGGCGCGGAGACGTGGTCAAGGTGGCGGAGGGCTACGGCCGCAACTTCCTCCTGCCCCGCGGCCTGGCCATGCAGGTGAGCGAGGCCAACAAGGCCATGATCGCCAAGGAGCGCAAGGCGCACGAGCTGCGCCTGGCCAAGGAGAAGGCGGAGTTCCAGGCCGTGGCCGACCGCATCGCGTCGCTCCGCTACATCGCCCCGCGCAAGGTGGGCGAGAACGACGCGCTCTACGGCTCGGTGACGTCCGGCGACATCGCGGACTTCCTGAGGGGCAAGAGCGTGGACATCGACAAGCGCAAGGTCCAGCTCGAGGAGCCCATCAAGAAGCTGGGCGAGCACGAGGTCGCGATCAAGCTGCACCCCGAGGTGTCGGCGAACCTGCGCGTCCTCGTCACCAAGGAAGGCTGATTCCGTAGCGGCCGCGCGCGGCCGGAGTCAGGCGTGCCGGTGCCGCTCCGGCAGCCCGAACCGTTTCGCCGTCTCGCCCTCGGCGTCGAACTCGATCACCACCGCGGGGTCGCTGCCGACGACCCAGGCGTCGTGACCGGGCTCGATGACGAAGACGCGGGGGGCGGTGAACTCGAAGCCGCAGCGGTCCGCGTACTCGCCCTTGATGTGCCCCTGGGCCAGGAAGCCGATGTGGGCGTGCTGGCAGTGCTCGGTGCCCGTGATCGGCTTCATGTGCGTCGACCAGCGGAACCCGGGCGGGTAGATGGCGCGCTTCACGCGCCCGTTTCCGGCCTTGACGACGTCGAGCTGGACCCCGCCCACTTCGCGGTGTTCCGCGCCCGGAACGGGCGCGAGGAGCGGCTGCATTCCGGCCTCCTTCAGTGCTTCAGCTCGTCGTAGATGACCCCGATGTTGAGCTTCACGCGGTCGGGGTTGTTCGTGTAGCCGGCGTAGCTCGCGGGCAGCGCGTACTCCGCCGCCGCCGCCTCCACGCTCTTGCCCGCCTTCATCTCCGCCTGCACCCAGGCCAGGAAGTCCTTGTTGAAGCGCGCGTACTCGTCGAGGTCGGCCCAGGTCATGAGCGTGCTGTGGCCGGTGATCACGGTGTCGACGCCCTTGATGCCGGCGTGCGCCTTGGCCAGGGTGTCCCCGATGTGGACGCCGCTGCCGCCGTTGTTGCCGTCCAGGAGGGGCGGCCCCTTGCGGGCGAAGATGTCACCCGCGTGCATGACGTGGAGGGCGGGGAACACGACGAAGGCGTCGCCGTTGGTGTGCCCGCGGCCGAAGTAGTAGAGGTCGACCTGGTCCGCGCCCTTGGCCAGGGTCAGCTTGTCCTTGAAGGTCCGCTTGGGCATTCCCTTCCCACCGCTGGCCTGGAACACATTCGGCCCCACCTGCGCGGGCGTGATGCCGGTGGGCACGGCCATCTTCTCCATGTTCGTCTTCGTGTTCTCCTGGGTCACGATGTCCACCGTGGCCGGGAACTCCACGTTGCCGCTGACGTGGTCGCCGTGGGTGTGGGTGTTGACGATCGTCGTCACCGGCTTGGGCGTCAGCTCCTTGATCTTGTCGAGGATGGGCTGGCCCCAGCCCGGCAGCTTCGTGTCCACCACCACGACGCCGCTCGTGCCCACGAAGACCGCGGTGTTCCCGCCGCCGCCTTTGAGCATGTAGAGGTTGTCCTTGACCTTCTCGACCTCGACGACCTTCGGCCCCGGCGAGGGCGACGGGGCCGGAGCCTGGTAGGCCGACACGGCGAGCGCGCCCGCGCCCGCCGCCATCAAAGTGCCCAGGACGATTGCTCGAGTCATGCCTTGCCTCCGAGGCGCGTCCCGCCGGCCGGAGCCTACGGGTACAGCAGCCGTTGTACGAACCACACCGAGCCGGCGACCACGACGCCGACCGAACCTACCACGGCCAGACGCCGTCCGGCCCACTCACTCTTGTTTCTCAGCGCGGCCAGGGCGGAAGCGACGGCCAGCACCACCGCCAGCTGGCCGATCTCGACGCCGAGGTTGAACGAGAACAGGGTCCAGCCCAGGGCGCGTCGCGGCAGCTCCATCTCGCGCAGCACGCTCGCGAACCCGAAGCCGTGGATGAGGCCGAAGCCGCCCGCGATCCACGGACGGAGGTCGCGCCCGCTGCGCACGAGCAGGTTGTCCACCCCCACGTACACGATGCTGAGGGCGATGGCGGGCTCGACGATGCGCGAGGGCGCGTTCACGAGGCCGAGCACGGCCAGCGACAGGGTCAGGCTGTGGGCCAGCGTGAACGCGGTGACCACCAGCGCGAGCTGGCGCAGCGAGCCGCCGAGGAGCAACAGCCCGACGAGGAAGAGCAGGTGGTCCGGTCCGATCAGGATGTGGTGCACGCCCGCGGGCACGAAGCGGCGGACGAGGGCGAGCACTCCCTGGCGCGAGCCCGCGAAGTAGTCGAAGGCCGCGTGCTCGGCGTCGAGGATGGCCTGGGCCTGCAGCGCGCCCCGGTCGTAGACGTTCAGGAACGTCTGGTGCTTCGGGTCGTAGGGGAACATCACGGTGCGGACGCGCACGAGACCGGCGGCGCCGTCCGAGGCGCAGGCGTAGCGGAGGCGGACCGATTGCTGGTCAGGGGCCGCGGAAGGAGCCGCCGAAGGTCGGCAGGCGAGGACGCGGCCATCCGCGCTGATCTCGAAACGCGGAGAGAGCAGGGCGGACAGGGCATCGGCCCGCTTCGCGAGCACCCCCGCATCGAGCAGGTCCTCGGGATCGTCCAGTTCGAGGTCGTGCGCGAGGTCGAAGACGTGAGCGACGACCGTGACGTCCAATGACCGGTCGCCCACCATGACGTCGACGTAGCTGAAGGGCGCCGGATGCGCCGTCGCCGGCGAGGCCATGGCCAGCGCGCCCAGCACCGCGAGCGCCAGTCGCCGCATGGGCGAGGATGGTAACGCATCGGGCCCACCGTGCCGCGACGGTGTGAGAGAAAGCACGTGACGGGGACCGGCCGCACGGGTTAGGATCGCAGCTCTCCAGAGGCTCCTTGGCCACCGACGTCGTCAGCAAAGAGAACCGAACCCTCCCGCACAACGCGGAGGCGGAGAGGACCGTCCTCGGCGCCGTCCTCGTCGACAACCAGGCCTTCAACTCCGCGGCCGAGATCCTCTCCCGCAACGATTTCTACCGCGAGGCGCACCGGCGGGTCTTCGACGCCATGGCCGCCCTGGCCGAGCGCAGCCAGGCCATCGACCTCGTCACCCTCAAGGACGAGCTCGTGCGCATGCAGGCGCTGGAGGCGGTGGGCGGAGCCGCCTACCTGGCCGCGCTCGTCGACGGGATGCCGCGCATCACGAACGTCGAGCAGTGGAGCCGGATCATCAAGGAGAAGGCGGTCCTCCGGAACCTCATCCACGCCAGCAACCGCATCGCGCAGGATGCCTACCAGGCGGAGGACGAGGCGGCCTTCATCCTCGATCGGGCGGAGAAGGCGATCTTCGACATCGCCGAGCACCGCATCCGCCAGGGCTTCGTCGGCATCCGCGAGATCGTCAAGGAGAGCTTCCGCACCATCGACCAGCTCTCGCAGAGCAAGGAGCTGGTCACCGGCCTTCCCACCGGCTTCGTGGATCTCGACGAGAAGACGAGCGGCCTCCAGAAGGGCGACCTCATCATCGTGGCCGCGCGGCCGGCCATGGGGAAGACGTCGTTCTGCCTCAACATCGCGCAGTACGCCGCGCACAAGACGGGGGAGACGGTCGGGATCTTCTCGCTGGAGATGGCCAAGGAGCAGCTCGTCCTGCGCATGCTCTGCGCGGACGCGCGCGTGGACGCGCACCGCCTGCGCACGGGCAACCTGCAGGAGAAGGACTGGGCCCGGCTGGCCAAGGCCTATGCGGACCTCAGCGCGTCGAAGATCTTCATCGACGACTCCGCCATGCTCACTCCGCTGGAGATCCGCGCCAAGTGCCGCCGCCTGAAGGCGGAGCACGGCCTGGGCATGGTCATCGTGGACTACCTGCAGCTGGTCACGGGGTCGGGGCGCATCGAGAACCGGCAGCAGGAGATCTCGTCCATCAGCCGCTCCATGAAGGGACTGGCCAAGGAGCTGGGCGTGCCCGTGATCGCGCTCTCGCAGCTCTCGCGCGCCCCGGAGGCGCGCACGGAGAAGCGGCCGCAGCTGAGCGACCTGCGCGAAAGCGGCGCCATCGAGCAGGACGCCGACATCGTGATGTTCATCTTCCGGGAAGAGGAGTACAAGGCCACGGACGAGAACCGGGGGCTGGCCGAGATCATCATCGGGAAGCAGCGCAACGGGCCGACGGGCACCGTGAAGCTGGCCTTCCTCAAGGAATTCACGCGCTTCGAGAACTTCGACTGGCGCGGCGGCTCTTGAAACTTCGATTGGAGGTCAACATGCGAACCACCCTGGCCGTCGGAGCGGTGTCCCTGGCTCTCACCGCGGCGGCGACCGCGCAGATGGCGGCCAAGCCCACCCACGTCGTCGTGGGCGCCGCCGAGCTCAAGTGGGGACCCGCCCCTCCCGTCTTCGAGAAGGAAGCGCAGATGGCCGTGGTCTCGGGCGATCCGAGCCAGCCCGGCCCGTTCGTGGTCCGTCTGAAGGCCCCCGCCGGATTCAAGGTCATGCCGCACTTCCATCCCACGGACGAGAACATCACCGTGATCTCGGGGACGTTCGCCCTGGGCATGGGCGACAAGTTCGACACCGCCGCCCTCAAGGAGCTGGCCCCGGGAGGCTTCGCCCTGATGCCGGCCCAGATGCACCACTTCGCGATGGCCAAGACGGCGGTGGTCGCGCAGGTTCACGGCACGGGCCCCTTCGCGCTCACCTACGTGAATCCCGCGGACGACCCTAGCAAGCGGGTGGCGCCGGTGCCGGCGAAGTAAGACAACAGAAAATCGATCGACGGGTTAGCGAAGAGAGGCTGTCACCACGGTCGGTGGTCAGCTTTTGCCGGCTAACGGGGACTGCGCGACGGCGCCGGAAGCGTGATGCCCCTGCGCGCCAGTACCTTGCGCAGCCGGTCCGGGTAGTCGCTGATGATCCCATCGACTCCCGACTCCGCCAGCGCGTTCATCGCGGACTCGTCGTTCACCGTCCAGGGAACGACCGTCAACCCCTGCGCGTGGGCCTCCGCCACCGCGCCCGGCTTGAGGTCGAGCGCGTTGGGCGACCAGACGGCGCAGCCCGCCGCCTTCACGAGGCGCGGCACCGATCCTCCGTAGTCGTCGACGTCGAGGCCCGCGAGGAGCGGAGACGGGCCAGGCTTTCCCTTCTGGATGTTGTCGTCGCCCGGCTGCTGGACGGTGAGGCACACCGTCTTGATCTCGGGGGCGACCTTCTGGGCATGGCGGAGGGTGCGCCAGTCGAAGGACTGGAGCGTGGTGCGATCGGTCATCCCCGCCGCGCGTACGACCGCGATGACGGCGTCCGCGAACGGCTCGGGGGCCGCGGTCAGCTCGGGATGGCGTGCGTCGAGCTTGGTCTCGACGTTGAAGCGCACCGCCGTGTTGCGCAGCCGGCCCGCGAGGGCGAAGACGTCCGCGAGGGTCGGCATGCGTTCCCCGTCCGCGGGCTGCTGTTCGGCGAAGCGCGCGGCGTAGGCCGTACCCGGCTTGAGCCGGCCCACGTCGTAGGCCTGCAGCTCCGCCCGCGTCAGTGCGAAGACGACGGGGCCGGGCGGGTCGATCCACTTCCCGTTCGCGTCGCGCGTGAAGTCGGGGTTGAGCCGCTCGTCGTGGCCGACCATGACCACGCCGTCGCGGCTCACCCCGGTGTCGAGCTCGAGGGTGGTGACGCCCAGGCCGAGGGCACGCGTGAACGCGGCGATGGTGTTCTCGGGCGCCAGCCCGCGCGCGCCCCGATGGCCCTGGAGATCGAAGGGGGCGGGGACAGGGGACGGTGTGGCGGTTGCGAAACCGACCGCAGTAACGACCGCGATGACGAACCTCGACATCGCCATTGACGGTAACACGAGGGACACGTAGAGCACGACGGCGCCGCGCAGCGGCGGCGGCGTGCGAGGGGGGTTGCAGGGGGGGTCGCGAGCGCCCATCGCGGTGAAGCGCGAGTGCCCCCCCTGCTTTAATACTTCAAGCCTAAGATGGCTCATGGGCCGGGACCAGGCTGCGCTCGAGGACGTCCTCCGTCACCTCCGTCCGGCCCGCGCTCGCATCGACCTCGACCGCCTCGCGTCCAACTACGGCGCCTTGCAGCGTCTGGTCCCGGTTCCGGTGATGCCGGTGGTGAAGGCGGACGCCTACGGGCATGGCGCGCTGCCCGTCGCGCGCCGTCTGCTGGCCGCGGGGGCGCCCCTCCTCGCCGTGGCCTATGTCGAGGAGGCGGTGGCCCTGCGCGAAGAGGGCATCTCCGTGCCCATCGTGGTGCTGGCCGCCTACGGTCCCGGGCAGGAGCGCGTGCTCCGCCAGCACGACCTCACTCCCGTCGTCTCCACGCCGCGGACGCTCGAGGGCGTGCTCACGCCGTCCCGGGAAGGCAAGCGTCCGCTCAAGGTGCATCTCAAGATCGATACCGGGATGAGCCGGCTCGGTTTCGACCGGGACGCCTTCCTGGCCGCGGCCCAGCGGCTCGTGCAGGCGAGCGGGGTCGAGCTCGAAGGGGTGATGACCCACCTGGCCAGCGCGGACGAGGATCGCGACGTCACCGGGCGCCAGCTGGACCGCTTCGACGACGCGGTGGCCGCGCTCGCGACGCGCGGGATCCGGCCACGCTACGTCCACGCCTGCAACAGCGCGGGGCTCGCCCAGCGGCGGGAGACGCACACCCTGGTGCGGCCGGGCCTCCTCGTCTACGGGATCCGGCCCCGGCCGCTTTCGCCGGAGGTGGACGTGCGCCCGGTGATGACGGTGAGCGCGGACATCGCGCTCATCAAGACGATCCCGGAAGGCACGCCCGTGTCGTACGGCGGCCGCTGGGTGGCGCCGCGCCCCTCGCGGATCGGGACGGTGCCCATGGGTTACGCGGACGGCGTTCCCCGTACGGAGGCCATGCGCGACCAGGGCGCGCTCGTCGTCCGTGGCCGGCGCGTGCCGGTTCGCGGCACCGTGTGCATGGACCTCACGATGGTCGACCTCACGGAGCGGCCCGAGGTGGCGGAGGGCGACGAGGCCGTCCTCGTCGGCGACGACCCCGACGCCTGGCAGGTGGCGGACTGGGCGGGGACCAACGCCTGGGAGGTCGTGACGCGGATCGGCCCGCGGGTGCCCCGCGTCTACGTCGAAGAGGGGCGCGTGACGGGCGTCCAGTCCCCGTTTGTCCGGGCCTGACCGCATACTCCGCGGCATGGCCTCATCCCCTAAATTCAAGACCGTCTTCGGCTGCCAGGCCTGCGGCTTCGAGAGCAGCAAGTGGCTCGGCCGCTGTCCGGACTGCGGCGAGTGGAACAGCTTCGTCGAGGAGCGTCAGGAAGTGCCGACGGCGGCGGCCAAGGGCCGCGCGCCCTCCGCCTTCACGGAGACGGGGGCGAAGCCCAAGCCCTACGACCTCGTGGACGCGTCGGACACGCCGCGCATCCCTTCCGGCATCGGCGAGTTCGACCGCGTGCTTGGGGGCGGGATCGTGCCCGGCTCCATGGTCCTCATAGGCGGCGAGCCCGGGATCGGCAAGAGCACGCTCCTGCTGCAGGTCGCGCACCTGCTCGGCCGTCAGGGCGGCGCCGTCCTCTACGTCTCGGGCGAGGAGTCCGAGCGGCAGATCAAGATGCGGGGCGAGCGGCTCTCTCTCACCGGGGCCGGCCTCTTCCTGATGGCGGAGACGAGCCTCGAGCGCATCCTCGAGCACGTCGATCAGCTCAAGCCGGCGGCGCTGGTCGTGGACTCGGTGCAGACGGTGTACTCGTCGCGCTTCCCCTCCGCCCCCGGCAGCATCAGCCAGGTGCGCGAGGTGGCGACGCAGCTCCTGATGCTGGCCAAGGGGCGCGGGATCACGACCTTCCTCATCGGGCACGTGACCAAGGACGGTGCCCTGGCCGGCCCGAAGTCCCTCGAGCACATCGTCGACACCGTCCTCTACTTCGAAGGCGAGAAGCACCAGCACCATCGCATCGTGCGCGCGGTCAAGAACCGCTTCGGCGCCATCTCCGAGCTGGGCGTCTTCGAGATGACGGGCGCGGGCCTGCAGGCCGTGCCGAACCCGTCCGCGCTCTTCCTGTCCGAGCGGCTGGCCGGCTCGCCGGGCTCGGCCGTGGTCGCCACCGTCGAGGGGTCGCGGCCCATGCTCGTCGAGATCCAGGCCCTGGTCTCGCCGACGTCGTTCGGCAACCCGCGCCGGATGGCCATCGGCCTGGACGCCAACCGCACGACCCTGCTCATGGCCGTGCTCGAGAAGCGCGTGGGCCTGCAGCTCCTCGGCGACGACGTGTTCGTGAGCGTGGCCGGCGGACTGGAGGTCGCGGAGCCGGCGGCCGACCTCGGCGTGGCGGCCGCGGTCGCCTCTTCGTTCCGGAACCGGCCCCTGCCCGCGCGCACGGTCGTCTTCGGCGAGGTCGGCCTCGGCGGGGAGGTGCGGGGGACCGGACAGGCCGGCCTGCGCGTGCGGGAGGCCGCGCAGATGGGCTTCACGCGCTGCATCCTGCCCGCCCGCAACGTGCCGGAGGACGTGGAGGGCATCCAGCTCGTGGGCGTCCGCACGCTCGAAGAAGCGCTGGAGCGATTGGAGGCGGAGTGACTGGCTCCGGGCGCCTCCTATCTGTATATTTGGCCCGACCAATGTGGATGATTCATTCTCCGTTACGGGCCGCCGTCCCTGACGGCGCTCCAGAGGTCCCCCTATGTGGCTCGTCCTCGTCCGAGTCCTGGTGCTCGTCCTCCTTGCTCATTCCGGTTACGTGTACGCGCCGTTCCCCGATCAGCGCTGGGTCGGTCTCGCCCTCGGGGTGGCGGCGGCCCTAGGACTCATGGGCCTGGAGCAGAGGCTCCGGGCCGTGCCGGGACATCACATGGTGGGCGCCCTCATCGGGGGCGTGGTCGGTCTGTTCGGCGCGCGCCTCGTCTGGGGAGCGCTGGACGGCCTGGACATCATCGGCGAGCACTTCGTGCACGCGCTGGTGGTCGTCTTCCTCGGCTACATGGGCGTGGTCATCGGCGGCCAGAAGGCGGAGTGGTTCGAGCCCGCCCGCATCATCGCCGCCTTCCGCGACTCCAGCCGGCTCCACCAGTACAAGGTCCTCGACACCTCCGTCATCATCGACGGCCGCATCGCCGACATCTGCGAGACGGGCTTCCTGGAGGGCACGCTGGTGGTGCCGCAGTTCGTCCTGCGCGAGCTGCAGCAGGTGGCGGACTCCTCGGACAGCCTGAAGCGCAACCGCGGCCGCCGCGGCCTCGACATCCTGCAGAAGATGCAGAAGATGGCGGGGGTGGCCGTGCAGATCGTGGAGACGGACTTCCCGGAGATCCGGGAGGTGGACCTGAAGCTCATCGAGCTCGCGCGCAAGCTCGGCGGGAAGATCGTCACCAACGACTTCAACCTCAACAAGGTCGCGCAGCTGCGCGGCGTGCCCGTCCTCAACATCAACGAGCTCGCGAACTCGCTCAAGCCCGTGGTCCTGCCCGGCGAGCTGATGAAGGTCTTCGTCATCAAGGAAGGCAAGGAGCAGGGCCAGGGCGTCGGCTATCTCGACGACGGGACCATGGTCGTGGTCGACCAGGCCAAGAAGGCGCTGGGGCGGACCATCGAGGTCAGCGTGACCAGCGTGCTGCAGACGACCGCGGGCAAGATGATCTTCTGCCGCTGGCCGGAAGCGGCGGCCTTCCCCGAAGAGCCGCGGCGGGACAGCCGCCTGGGCGACCGGCGCGACCTCGTGCGCAACGGGCGCGACCCGCGGGTCCCGGAGCGCCGGGAGGCCGAGCGCCGCGACGGCGAGCGGCCGGGCGGCCTCGCCCCCATCCCCCCCTCCGCGACGCCGGGGACGATGGCGAGCGCGCTGGGGACCCCCGAGGACCGCCCGGCGGAGGCGCGGCCGGTCGAGACGGGCGGGGGAGGGGCGGCCGGGCTTCCGCACGGCCTGATGGACCGTCCGGCGGCCAAGGCCGAGTAGGCCGGGCTTGGCTCGAGCCGTACTGGCTCTACCCCTGATCGCCGCGTACACCATCGTTTTCGGAATGCCCGCCATCGCCTTCTCGCTCGTCGGGCGGCCCCGGGCCGCGCGCCGCATGACGGCGCTCTGGGCCCGGCTCGTGCTGCGCGCGCTCGGGGTGGACGTGGCCGTCTGCGGGGCCGAGCGCTGCCCGGCGGGGGCGGCCGTCTACGCGGCCAACCACACGAGCGCGATCGATATCCCGATCCTGTTCGGGTACCTGCCCGTGGACTTCCGCATCATCCACAAGCGGTCGCTCTATCTCGTGCCCGTGCTCGGCCAGTACCTCTACGTCTCCGGGCACATCGGCATCCACCGCGGCAGCGCGTTCCGCGCCCGCAAGGGACTGGAGGTGGCGGCCGCGCGCGTCCGCGGCGGCACCAGCGTGGTCGTGTTCCCGGAGGGCACGCGCAGCCCGGAAGGCGAGGTGGGCACCTTCAAGCGCTCGAGCTTCCTCCCCGCCCTCGAGGCGGGCGTCCCCGTGGTCCCGCTCTCGCTCGTGGGGGTGAAGTTCGTGGCGCGCGGCGGCCTGCGCGTGCAGAAGGGCCGCGTGCAGCTCCTCGTGCACCCACCGATACCGACGGCCGGCCGCGACGTGGAGGAGGCGGGAGCCCTGGCCGAAGAGGTGCGGCGCGTGGTGAGGACGGGATGCGAAGCGGCATGAGGCGGTCGCCCGGAGTGCTCGCGACCGCGGTCACCCTGGCCCTGGCCGCCGCGACGGCGGCGGCGGACAAGCGCGGCCCGCTGCAGCGCGGCCTCGACGCGATCGTGGACGCACCGCGGTTCGCGCACGCCTGGTGGGGCGTCGAGGTGCGCAGCCTGCGCACGGGCGCGGTGGTGTACGCGCGCAACGCCGAGCGCGACCTCAAGCCCGCCTCCACCCTGAAGCTCGTGACCACCGCGGCCGCGCTCGACGCCTTCGGGCCCGACGCACGCCTCCGCACGACGGTGGAGACGGCGGGCCGGCTCGACGGGCTCGGGCGCATCCTCGGGGACGTCTACCTCGTCGGCCGCGGCGATCCGAACCTCTCCGGACGCTTCGCCGATGGCCGCATCACCGCGATCTTCGAGGACATGGCGGAGGCGCTGCGGCAGGCGGGCGTGCGCCGGATCGAGGGGCGCCTCCTCGGGCACGAAGGCCTCTTCACCGGCGACCGGCGCGGCGACGACTGGTCCTGGGGCGATCTGGTGTGGGGCTACGGCGCGGAGGTCTCGGCCCTGTCGTTCAACGACAACGTGGCCGTGATCACCGTCTCGCCGGGCGAGCGCGAAGGCGAGCCCATCGTCGTCGACCGCGCACCCCCCAGCTCGTACTATCGCGTGGCCTCGACCGCGATCACGGGCCCGCGCGGGGGGGCGCGCGAGCTGACCCTGAAGCGCGACTTTGGTTCCACCCTCATCCGCCTCTCCGGCGCCGTCGCCGCCGGCTCCGCGCCCCAGAGCCTCACCGTCGCCCTCGAAGATCCCGCGCGCTACGCCGCCACCGTGTTCGCGGAGGCCCTGGCCGCGAAGGGCATCCTGCTCGGCGGCGGCGTGGACACGAGCTCGCAGCCGCTGCCCGCGGGCACGCGCGTGCTGGCCGCGCACGAGAGCCCGCCCATGGCGGAGATGGTGAAGGTGGTGAACAAGGTCAGCCAGAACCTGCACACGGAGATGCTCCTGCGCCTGCTCGGCGCGCAGGTGAAGGGCGAGGGGTCCGTCGAGATGGGACACGCGGCGGTGGAGGAGTTCCTGCGCCGCCTCGGCGCTTCGCCGGAGAGCTGGGCCATGCAGGACGCGTCCGGCCTCTCCCGCTCCGACCTCGTGACGCCGCACGGCATGGCCGCGCTGCTCGCGGGCATGGACCGCCATCGCTACGCGGCCGCCTTCCGGGACAGCCTCCCCGTGGCGGGGGTGGACGGGACGCTGGCCACGCGCATGGAGCAGCCCGCGCTGCGGGGCAAGGTGGTCGCCAAGACGGGCACCATCCGCCACGTCAACGCGCTCGGAGGGTACGTGACCGCGCGCTCCGGCCAGCGCTTCGTCTTCTATGCGGCGGTCAACCATCATCCCGGCCCGGCCTCGGACTCGACGGCGGCGCTGGACGCGATCGCGGCGCTGCTGGCGGCGCAGTGAGCGACGCGCTCTCCCTGTCCCTGGCCCCCGAGATCGCGGGCCGGGTTCGGCTGGGCGTGCTCGTCCTCGAGGGCGTGACCGTTCGCGAGGCGGACCCCGGCCTGGCCGCGGAGATCGCCGCCTACGGTGAAGAGCTGCGCCGCCGCTACCCGGACGTGAAGAGCGCGGAGGTGCCGGGCGCGGCGGAGGCGCGCGGCCTCTACAAGGACCTCGGCCTCGATCCGACCAAG
>Ga0209382_10001506_pt1 | contig 36458 bp, 20 predicted proteins | sample SoiMetdeltSBSDD5_FD_187599 | JGI IMG/M metagenome (GOLD analysis project Ga0209382, IMG submission 187599) | Bulk soil microbial communities from a Populus tree surrounding site in Tennessee, USA - Soil MetaG P. deltoides SBSDD5 (SPAdes) (version 2) | ecosystem: Environmental > Terrestrial >... | reverse complement strand
CGACGGCTCGCAAGCTCTGTCGGCTACATCAGGTTCGCTGCGCGAACGGCGTGCGCCGCCTGCGTGCGATTGACGACGTTGAGCGTCTTGAAGATCGCGGCGACGTGGGCTTTGACGGTTTTCTCGGCGATGCCGAGCCGTGCGCTGATTTCCTTGTTGGACAGTCCGGTGCACAGGTGGCGCAGCACGTCGATCTGGCGCTCGGTGAGCTGACTCATCGCGAGCGGCGGCTGCTGCGGGCTGCTCTCGTCCGGCGTCGCGTGCGTGGCATGCGCCAGCAGCGGCGGAATATAGATGTTGCCGCTGAGCACGAGCTGCAGGGCGCTCAGCAGCGTCTGCGGGCTCGCGGATTTCGGAATGTAGCCGAGCGCGCCGGCTTTCAGCGCGCGCCGCACGTCGCTCGGATTTTCCGAGCTCGACAGCACGATCACCGGCAGCTCGGGCCGGCGCTTGCCGAACTCGCGCACGGCGAGATCGCCGCTCATGCCCGGCATCATCAGGTCGACGAACACCGCGTCGAGATCCGGATGCTCGGAGGCGACGCGCAGCGCGGTCGCGCACTCCGGCGCCTGCAGGATGACGGTGTGGTCCGCAGCCTGGCGCAGCAGTGCCGCGAGCCCGTCGCGGAATACCGGATGATCGTCCACCACCAGCAGCTTCATTAACAAACTATCTGCCAACGACATGGCGTCGGGCAAGTCCCAGCCAGCCCTGCCGGCCACCGCCGAAGGACCTAGGACCAGTCTTAGGGACACTGCTCCATTTACGTAGACCGGCCCGCGGCGCTGCAATGCGGCCAGCGGGTACAAGAACAAACGGACATAACTATGGTCGCCAGGATTACTGCGGCAATGCTGGTTCTGCTGCTGGCTGGGTGCGGCGGGGGTGGCGGAGCCGATATCGCTGAGACTGGGAGCCCGCCGGCCGGGGGCGCGCTCGGGACGGTGCGACTCGAGGTCAGGGCCGCCACCGTATTCGAAGCAGCCGGGACGGTGAACGTTGCAGTCGTCCGCAGCGGCGGCAGCACCGGAGCGGTCTCCGTTGCCATCGCGACCGAGTCGGGCACGGCGATCGCCGGCCAGGACTTCACGGCGATGTCGACGACCGTCCAGTTCGCAGACGGCGACAGCGCGGAGAAGATCGTCGCCATTCCGCTGCTCGACGACGGCGTGCCCGAGAGCGCCGAGACCTTCAAGGTCAGCATGGTGTCCGTCGCGAATCCGTTCGCAACGCCGCTGACCGTCACGATCACCGATGACGATCTGCCCGGCACGCTGGGGCTGTCGAGTGCCACGTACAGCGTCGGCGAGGCCGGCGGCTCGATCGCGATCAACATCACGCGCGAGGGTGGCAGTGCCGGCCCCGCGAGCGTGACCGTGTCGACGCGCGATGGCTCGGCGCTCGCGACGCAGGACTACACCACGACATCGGCGACGGTCACTTTCGCCGGCGGCGATACCGCACCGAAGACTGCGACGATCCCGATCGTCAACGACGCGCTCGCCGAGCCGGACGAGACGTTCGAAGTGCTGTTGTCGAATGCCAGCGGCGCGACGCTCGGTTCCGTCACGACAGCGACGATCACGATTCCCGCCAACGATCAGCCCGCGCCGCCGCCGTCGAATGGCGTGCCCGGCAGCTTGCAGCTCAGCGCATCCGCCTACTCCGTCAATGAATCCAGCGGCAACCTGACCGTCACCGTGACGCGCATCGGCGGCACGACCGGCGCTGTGGGCGCGACGCTGACGGTCTCGCCGGATACCGCGGTTGCCGGTCATGACTATGTGGGGACCAGCTTCGCCGTTGCGTTCGGCTCCGGCGACGCGGCGAACCGCATCGTGCAGATCCCCATCGTCAACGACACCGTGGCCGAGGCCGCGGAGTCGTTCTCCGTAACGCTGACGGCGCCGACGGGCGGTGCCACGCTCGGCGCGCCGATCGCCGCGGTCGCATCGATTCGTGACAACGATCCGCCGGCGCCGCCGCTGCTGACGCTGACGCCGCAGACCAAGCGACTCGAGGTGAGCTGGAACGCGGTGCCGACCGCGCTCACCTACAAGGTCTTCCTCAATCCGGACGGCATCTCGGGATTCAATCAGATCGCGGAGGTGACCGCGCCCGACACGACTGCGGCGCTCGACGTGTCCGTGCACACCTTCAAGTGGGCGGCCGCTTTGGTGCGAGTCGAAGCATGCAACGACACGGCCTGCACCGGCTCGACGGCGCTCAGCACCGCGAGCGCGATGTTGCCGGCCATCGGCTATTCGAAAGCCTCAGGCATCGACCCGGGCGACGCATTCGGCTCCAGCGTGGCGCTGAGCGGCGACGGAACGATCGGCGTCGTCGGCGTGCCGGGTGAAGACAGCAATGGTGTCAACGGCAACTTCGCCAACAACTCCACGTCAAACTCGGGTGCTGCGTACGTGTTCATCCGCGACGCTGGCACCTGGACAGTGGAGGCCTACCTCAAGGCTTCGACTCCAACCCTCTCCAATTCCTTCGGCGCAACTGTGGCGATCAGCAGCGACGGCTCGACCATCGCCATCGGCGCGCCGAACAGGAATACCAGCGCCGGCGCTGTGTACGTGTTCGTGCGCAACGGCGGGACCTGGACACAGCAAGCTCTGCTGACCGCGAGCAACAGCGGCGGCGACGATCGCTTCGGCACGTCGCTCGCGTTGAGCGCCAACGGGTCGATCCTCGCCGTCGGCGCGATCGGCGAAGACAGCGACGGCACCGGCGCTGCGAACAACTCCGCTGCCGACGCAGGCGCTGCGTATGTATTCACTCGCAGCGGCGCGAGCTGGGCGCAAACGGCCTACATCAAGGCGAGCAACGCGCAGGAAGACGATCTGTTCGGCGGCGCACTGGCGTTGAACGCTGCGGGAAATCTGTTGGCCGTCGGTGCGACGGGCGAAGCGAGCGCAAGCACCGCGATCAACGGCGATCAGGCCAACAACACTGCGGGCGGAGCCGGCGCCGTCTACATCTTCAACAACAACGGCGTGACCTGGGTGCAGAGCGCCTACATCAAGGCGCCCAATGCGGAGCCGATCGACCACTTCGGCGCTGCTGTCGCGATGAGCGCGGACGGCAACACGCTCGCTGTCGGCGCGCCGGATGAGGATGGCACCGTCACTGGCGCGGATCCGTTCCCGATCGACCCGCCACCGGTGCCGCAAACCGATCCGAATGCGCCGGTGCCGCCCACGCAGCCCAATCCGCTGCCGACGACGTTCCAGGGATTGTGCGCAGTCGGGCCGGCGTTTCCGGATTGGCGGCCGACCGTCGGCTGCGAGTCCGGCGCGGTGTACATCTTCGTGCGTAACGCGGGCGTCTGGTCTGCGCACACCTACATCAAGGGCTCGAACAACGAATACGAGGATCGCGTCGGTACGTCCGTCGCGTTGAGCGCCGACGGCAGTGTCGTTGCGATCGGCTCGCCGTCCGAAGACAGCAGCGCCGCAGGCATCGAAGGCAACGAGACAGTCGACGACGCGCCTGACAGCGGAGCTGCGTACGTCTACCGGCTCGATGCCGGCGCGTGGACGCAGCAGTCGTATGTGAAAGCCTCGAACACGGACGCCGGCGATGCGTTCGGCACTTCCGTGGCGCTGAGCTCGGACGCAGCGACTCTCCTGGTCGGTGCCACCGGCGAGGACAGCAGTTCCACCACCGATCAGAACAACGACACGGCCGCCGCTGCCGGCGCGGCCTATCTCTATTGAGTCAGCGGGAGCGATCGATGACCACGAACGTTCAAGGACGCAGTCAGATCCTGCGCGCGGCTATCGTCACGGCGCTGGCCACGGCAGCGCTGAGCCAGATGCCAGTGCGCAAGGCGCAGGCAGCGTGCACTGACACCATCGGCGGCACGATCACCTGCACCGGCGACCTGTCGGGCGGCGTGAACGCTTCGCAGCCCGGCGATCCCAACGACTTCAACGACAAGACGACCCATACGCTGCGCGTCGAGAGCGTCACTACGACCATCGCGCCCGCAACCGGCGTCAATGGCGTACGCATCGAGGAGCGGCGCCCGTTCGCCCGTGACGGGGACCCTGAGATGCAGGACGTCACGGTGCACCTGACGGGCACGGCAGGGCAGCCGCTCACGATCTCCACGCAGGCGATTTTCTTGTTTCCCACTGCTGGCGTCTCGCTGGTGACGACCACCGGCGAAGCGTCTGACGGCGCAGATGCCACGAGCGGCTTCCTCTGCGCAGGGTCAGACAGCGCGGAGGTGGGCCACGACGGCCTCGATGGCAACACGCTCATTGCCAACGTCACCAACGTCAACATCACGACGCTGAACGGCGCTGGAATCAGATTGGAGAACGCAGCCGGCATCGGCGGGTACGGCGGTCACGGCAATGCCTGCCACGGTTCCGAGGCGGGCGGCGTCGGCGGCGACGGCGCGGTCGCCACGCTGACGCTGACTAACACGCGGATCGAGACGACGGGTACGCGCGCAAGCGGTATCACGGTCAGCAGCGCCGGCGGCAAGGGTGGTCACGGCGGCGACGGCGGAGCATTTCGCTACGGCTCGCGCGGCGGTGTGGGCGGCGCAGGCGGAACCGTCAACATCAACGGCTCCGCGACCATCGAGACCACGGGCTCACAGGCGCTCGGTATCCACGCTGTCAGCATTGGCGGCGACGGCGGCGACGGCGGCGATTCCTCGGCGTTCGGCGGCGGCGGCAACGGTCCGCTCGGTGCCGGCGGCGGTACGGTGACCGTCGACGGAACCTTCAACATCCATACGCACGGCGTCGAATCGCACGGCATTGGCGCTTACAGCATTGGTGGCCGCGGCGGCCAGGGCGGTGACGACACGTTCTTCAATCCCGATGCGGGCGAGGGCGGCGGCACGGCGGACTCGGGCAATGTGTTCGTCACGAACCGCGGCACGATCGAAACCGACTCGAACGAGTCTCACGGCATCGTCGCGCAGAGCGTCGCGGGACATGCCGGCAACGCGGGCGACAGCAACAGCATCGTCGTGTTCGGCGCGGGCGGCGGTAGTGCCGGCGACGGCGGCGAAGTAACTGTCGACAACCGCGGCGCCATTCTCACGCACGGTGAGCGTTCGCATGCAATCTTCGCGCAGAGCATTGGCGGTGGCGGCGGCTCGGGCGGCGGCGGATTCAGCGCCTTCTACTCAGGCGCGGGCAACGGCGGCGCGGGCGGTAACGGCACAACGGTGCGCGTGACGAATTCCGGGACGCTGACGACCGAACGGCTCGACAGTCGCGGCATCTACGCGCAGAGCATCGGCGGCGCGGGTGGCGACGGCGGCGACGCAGGCGGCATCGTAGCGATCGGCGGCCGCGGCGCGGCCACCAGCGACGGCGGACTGGTGCACGTCGAGAACACCGGCGACATCCACACTCGCGCGCACGCGATTTTCGCGGAGAGCATCGGCGGCGGCGGCGGCAACGGCGGCGACAGCTCCGGCTGGTTCTCCGTCGGCGGCACTGGCGGTGCCGGCGGCGCGGGCGGCAAGGTCGAAGTGAGCAGCGGCGGCAATCTCACGACGGTACAGAACAACTCCAGCGCGATTTTCGCGCACAGCATCGGTGGCGGCGGCGGTAACGGCGGTCACTCGGTGTCCGTGGGCGTCGTTGCGTCGATCGCAATCGGCGGCGATGGTGCAGAGGGCGGCGATGCCGAGACCGTGACCGTGGACAGCACGGGCGGCACGATCGAGACCGGCATCGATTTCGCCAGCAGCAGTCAGCAGGGCCACGGCTCGCACGGCATCTTTGCGCAGAGCATCGGCGGCGGCGGCGGTAACGGCGGCTTCGCGACGTCGGTGGCGGCCGGCAACATCGCGGTCGGTATCGGCGGCGAAGGCGCGGGCGGCGGCAACGGCAAGGCGGTCGACGTCGAGAGCGCCAGCACGATCACCACGCACGGTGACGACGCGCACGCGATCTACGCCGAGAGTGTCGGCGGCGGCGGTGGCTCCGGAGGTTTCGCAGTGACGCTCGCCGTCGGCGAGGGCACGACGGCATCGCTCGCGATCGGCGGCAAGGGCGGCGGTGGCGGCACCGGCGCTACCGTCGATGTCGTCAGCACGGGCGCGAATCTGCAAACGTCCGGCGATCGTTCGTACGGCGTTTTGGCGCAGAGCGTCGGTGGTGGTGGCGGCAACGGTGGATTCGCCATCGCGGGCTCGCTGTCGATCGCGAGTCCGAGCGGCGCGTTCGCCCTCGGCGGTACGGGCGCAGGTGGCGGCGGCGCGAGTGATGTCACCGTCGATAGCAGCAGCAACATCTCCACCGCGGGTGAGGACTCACACGGCTTGTTCGCACAAAGCCTAGGCGGCGGCGGCGGATCCGGTGGCTTCGCGGTCGCAGGTGCGGTCAGCTCGAGTGTCGCAGTCAGCGCGAGCATGGGCGGCTCGGGTGCCGCCGGCGGCAACGCAGGTTCTGTCAGCGTCGGCGTCGATCAACTGACGACCGGCACCATTCATACGCGCGGCGATCGCGCGAACGGTCTGATCGCGCAAAGCGTCGGCGGTGGCGGCGGCGCCGGCGGCTTCAGCGTTTCAGGGACGATTGCGCTCGGCGCGAGCGCGAGTTTGAGTATCGGTGGCGACGGCGGCCAGGCGCGCGACGGCGACACCGTCACTGTGCGCGCTGCGAACACGATCACTACCGAAGGCCGCGAGGCACACGGCCTCTTCGCGCAGAGCGTCGGCGGCGGCGGTGGCAAGGGCGGCTTTGCAGTCAGCGGCAGCATCAATGTGAGCGGCGGCATCACTGCCGCGCTCGGTGGCGGTGGCGGCGGCGGCGGCGCGGCCAACACGGTGACGGTCGAGAATCGGGGCGCTGCGATCGCGACTTCCGGTGAGCACTCCTACGGTCTGCTCGCGCAGAGCGTCGGCGGTGGTGGCGGCGACGGCGGCTTCGCAGTCGCGGGCCAGATCACGCAAGGTGCTTCGGCCAACCTGGGTCTCGGCGGCGACGGTGCGCAGGCCGGTGTCGGTCGCGACGTGTTCGTCACGAGCACGAGTCAGATCACGACGCAAGGCGCCGACTCGCACGGCCTGTTCGCACAGAGCGTCGGCGGCGGCGGAGGCTCGGGTGGCTTCAGCGTTGCGGGCTCCATCAACGTGGGCGGTGGCTCCGTCGGTGCGGCGCTCGGCGGCTCCGGCAATGGCGGCGGCAACTCCGGCCGCGTGTTCGTCACGACGACCGCTGAAGACACTGGCGTCATCATGACCGAGGGCAATCGCTCGACCGGATTGTTCGCGCAGAGCGTCGGCGGCGGCGGCGGCAACGGCGGCTTCGCGATTGCTGGCTCCATCGGCAATGGTCCCTCAGCGAACTTCGCGATGGGCGGTAACGGCGGCGTGGGCGCGCACAGCGACACCGTGTTCGTGAACAGCGGCACGAGCATCGCGACGCGTGGCAACGACTCGCACGGCATCTTCGCGCAGAGCCTCGGCGGCGGTGGCGGTTCCGGCGGCTTCGCTGTCGCCGCCGGCATCTCGACGCAAGGCACAGTCAACGCAGCGCTCGGCGGCAAAGGTAATGGCGGCGGCAACGCACAGGACGTGACAGTGTTGAGCGCCGGCGAGGCGATCGAGACGCGCGGCACACACGCGTACGGCATCGCTGCGCAGAGCGTCGGTGGCGGTGGCGGCGACGGCGGTTTCGCAGTCGCGGGCGGCATCGCGAACGGCCCGACGGCGTCGTTCTCGCTCGGTGGTTCTGGTAGCGGTGGTGGTTTCGGTCGCAATGTCCTGCTCAACAGCAGCACCTCGGTCGTCACCCAGGGCGACGACTCGCACGGCGTGTTCGCACAGAGTCTCGGCGGTGGCGGCGGTTCCGGCGGCTTCGCAATCACCGGCGGCATCTCTCGCAACGACGTGAGCGCGAGCATCGGCGGCTCGGGCGCCGGCGGCGGCGCCGGCGGCCTGGTCGCGCTGAACAATACTGCGGCGCTCGTCGACACGTCCGGCAGCCACTCCTACGGCGTTCTCGCGCAGAGCATCGGCGGTGGCGGCGGCGACGGTGGCTTCGCAATCGCCGGCGGTATCAGCGACGCGCCGAGCGCGCGCTTCGGTCTCGGCGGTTCCGGCGCCGGCGGCGGTGCCAGCTCCGCTGTGCGACTCGAGACTTCCAGCGACGTGATCACGCGCGGTAACGACTCGCACGGCGTGTTCGCGCAAAGCCTCGGCGGCGGCGGCGGTTCCGGCGGCTTCGCCATCGCGGGCGGCATCGGCACCGACAACGCGCAAGTCAACTTCGCCATCGGCGGCAGCGGCGACGGCGGTGGTAATGCCTCGACTGTCGATCTGTTCAACAGCGGCAACACGATCGCCACTCTGGGCGCACGCTCGTACGGCCTGGTCGCACAGAGCATCGGCGGCGGCGGCGGCGACGGCGGCTTCGCCATCGCGGGCAGCATCGGCAAAGGCCCTGCTGCGAACTTCAGCCTCGGCGGCAGCGGCGATGGCGGTGGCGACAGCGATGACGTCACTCTCAACAGCGGCGGCAGGATCGGCACGACTGGCGAGGAATCGCACGCGATCTTCGCGCAGAGCGTCGGCGGCGGAGGTGGCTCCGGCGGCTTCAGTGTCGCGGGCTCGCTCTCCGGTGATCGCGGCTCGTTCAACGCGAGCGTCGGCGGCGCCGGCGGCGGTGGTGGCAACGCAGGTCGCGTCCTGCTCGGCAACGTCGCGGCAATCGACGGTGTGCTGACGACAGAAGGCGATCGCGCGTACGGCATCCTCGCGCAGAGCGTCGGTGGCGGCGGCGGTGACGGCGGCTTCAGCGTCGCGTCTGGCATCTCGAAAGGTGAGGGTGCCAAGTTCAGTCTCGGCGGCGCTGGCGACACGGGCGGCAACAGCGATCTCGTTTCCGTGCGCAGCGCGAGCACGATCGTCACCACCGGCGCTGATGCTCACGGCCTCTTCGCGCAAAGCATCGGCGGTGGTGGTGGCTCAGGTGGCTTCAGCGTCACGGGCTCGATTGCGACCCAGGGCGCAACGATCGGCGCCAGCATCGGCGGTGCCGGCGCAGGCGGCGGCACGGGTGGCGACGTCGAAGCGATCAGCCTCGGCGATCTGATCATGACCTCGGGCGCACGCTCGTACGGCATCGTCGCGCAGAGCATCGGCGGCGGCGGTGGCGACGGCGGCTTCAGCGTCGCGGGCAGCATCGGCCGCACGACCAACGTGAATCTCAGCATCGGCGGCTCGGGCGACGTCGGCGGCGGTGCCGGCGACGTGTCGGTGCGCAGTTCCAGCGACATCCTCACCGAAGGCGAGGAAGCGCACGCAATCTCGGCCCAGAGCATCGGCGGCGGTGGCGGCTCCGGCGGTTTCAGTGTCGCGGGTTCGCTCTTCGGCGCGGCGAACAGCAGCCCGAAGATCGACGTGAGCTTTGGCGGTTCGGGTGACGGCGGCGGCGCGGGCGGCGATGTGGATGTCGGCTTCGACGACGACTACATCACCGGCATCATCGAGACGCGCGGCGGCGGTGCGCACGGCATCTCCGCGCTGAGTCTCGGCGGTGGCGGCGGCAACGGCGGCTTCAGCGTCGCCGCGGGCGTCTCGCAGTCGCCGCAGATGACGATCGGCATCGGCGGCTCCGCTGGCGCAGCGAGCGACGGCGGCACGGTGCGCGTCTTCACCGGCGCTGACATCTACACCCACGGTGCGAACTCATATGGCGTGAGCGCGCAGAGCCTCGGTGGCGGTGGTGGCAACGGCGGCTTCGCCGTCGCCGGCTCCGCGACGACCGACCTCACCTCTGTCGCTGCAAGTCTGGGTGGCAAGGGCGGCGGCGGCGGTAAGGGTGGCACCGTCGACGTGACCAACTCCGGCAACATCCTGACGATGGGCGAGCTCGCATACGGTGTGTTCGCCGAGAGCATCGGCGGCGGCGGCGGCGACGGCGGTTTCGCAATCTCCGGCTCGCTCTCCAAGCCGCCTGCAGCGACGACCAACCCGCGCGGCCCGCGCAACCTCGACATCGCGATCGGCGGCAACGGCGGCACGGGCAACATCGGCGGCGATGTCACCGTCCAGAACGACGGCCGTATCGATACGCTCGGCAAGGAGTCGCACGGCATTCTTGCGCACAGCGTCGGTGGTGGCGGCGGCGACGGTGGCCTGTCGGCCGCGGGCTCGCTTGGTCTGAACACGCAGTCGACGCAGGGAACGCGCGCGGTGATCTCCGTGAGCGTCGGCGGCTTCGGCGGCAATGGCAATGTCGGCGGCGATGTCAGCGTCGTCAACACGCGCGTCATCACGACGGAAGGCGAGAAGGCGCGCGGCATCTATGCCTACAGCGTCGGCGGCGGTGGCGGCAATGGCGGCATGAGCTTCGCGATCGACACGCTGATCGGCAAGCCGCACGAAGGCAACGGCTTCAACCTCGAGATCGCTGTCGGCGGCGAGGGCGGCGATGGCAACGACGGCGGGCGCGTCCACGTCACCAACGAGGGCGACATCCAGACACTCGGCGACCGCAGCGACGCGATCTATGCGCAGAGCATCGGCGGCGGTGGCGGCGACGGCGGCGAGGCGCATGGCGTGTCGCTCGACTTCACGTTCGGCGGCGGCGCGAAGAACACGCCCGCGAAGGATCCCGAGGACAAGAGCAAGGAGTGGAACTTCGTGGCGGCCATCGGCGGTAACGGCGGCACCGCGAACGACGGCGGCGCTGTTTCGGTGACGAACAGCGGGAACATCGTGACCACTGGCGTCAATGCGCGCGGCATCGTCGCGCAGAGCGTCGGTGCCGGCGGCGGCAACGGCGGGAGCGGCATCAGCGGCACCGGGCTGGAGGAGCTCGACAAGGCCACCGAGCTGCTCGACCTCAAGGACAAGAACATCATCGACCTGCGCAACTGGACGGTGATCGTCGGCGGCGATGCCGGCGCGAGCGGCGATGGCGGCGACATCCTCGTCCACAATACCGGCTCGATCGGCACGACCGGTCTTGGGTCGAACGCGATCTTCGCGCAGAGCATCGGCGGTGGCGGCGGCGAAGCGCAGAACTACGTGAAGGGTGCGGGCGAGGGCGGCTCGGCCGACACGGGCCTGCAAGGCAAATTCAGCATCGGCGGCGGCGGTGGCGCGAGCGGCGACGGCGGCGACGTGACGGTGAACAACCTCGGCGGCGATTTGATCACCGAGGGCGACGACGCACACGCCATCTTCGCGCAGAGCGTTGGCGGCGGCGGCGGCGTTGCCGGCAATGTCGATCGCGGCTTCAAGGACGGGATCGGCCCGATTCCGCCGCTCAACGTGGGCATCGGTCTTGCGTTCGGTCGCGACGGCGGCAGCGGCGGCACCGGCGGAGTCGTCAACGTCACGAACACCAGCAACATCGTCACGCATGGCGTCAATTCGTTCGGCATCTTCGCGCAGAGTGTCGGCGGTGGCGGCGGCCTCGCCGGCGGGCTGGGCAACGAGGGCATTCCGATCCTGGAGCAGCAGAACTTCGCGGGCAGCGTCGGCGGCGATGGCGATGCCGGCGCGATCACGATCACGCAGAACGGCGACATCGTCGTGCTGGGCAGCGAGTCGGACGGCATCTTCGCGCAGAGCGATGCGTCCAACGGTAACAGCGGCGTGGTGACGATCAACGTCGCGGGCAACATCGATGCCGGCGGTGTGCACTCCAACGGCATTCGTGCGCACAGCCAGGGCGACATGAGCTCCGGTGCGATCAACGTCAGCATCACCGAAGGTTCCGTGCGCGGCGGCACCGCGAGCGGCGCAGCCGTCAACTTCATCGACGGCGCGGCGAATACACTGACGAATCGCGGCGACATCGGCCGTCTCGACGAGCTGGACCGCGTCACGGTGATCGGCGGCGACGGCGACGAGTCGATCGAGAATTTCGGCGGACTTTACGGCACGCTCGCGCTCGGCGGCGGCACGAACTCTTTCGTCAATCGCAGCAGCGGGACAGTCGCGGCCGGCGCGACGCTCGACTTCGGCGGTGGCGGTGCGCTCAACGAGGGCACGTGGTCGACAGGAATCAGCAACGACGTCGCCCACAGCTCGCTGACGGGCGACTTCACGCAAGCTGCGAGCGGGGCATTGCTCGTCGACATCGATCATCTCACGCAGACCGCTGATCGCATCGACGTCAGCGGCGCGGCGGACCTGGCGGGCTCGATAGAGCTCAACCAGATGCACATCTCGGCGATCCGGCCGGGCCAGACGGAGACCGTGCTGGTCGCTGCGGAAGGCGGACTCTCGGCCGACGACCTCGTGCTCGCCGTCACGCCGTCGATCGTCACGCAGTACGCGCTCGAAACGATCTCGGATACGGAGCTGGCGCTGACCCTGTCGACGACCTTCGTGCCAGGCGACACGCCGACGGAGCGCCTGCTGCCGAACGAGAAGCGCATCGGCGAGTACATCAATGCAGTGCAGCTCGCCGGCAGCTCCAATACGCTGGTCCCGACGATCGCGAGCCTCGTCGACGCGACGACTGTGTCGACGCTGGGCAGCAAGTACCAGATGCTGAGTCCGGAGAACTACGCAGCGGCACCGTTGGCGGCGGTCGAGGCGGGACAGCAGTTCAGCGATGCGATGCTGAGCTGCAAAGTCCGCGAGGGCGACTCGCGCTTCACAGACGAAGGCGAATGCGGTTGGGTGGCCGCGTTCGGCAGCAGCGGCGAGCAGGATGCGACCCAGTCGTCCAACGGTTACCGGCGTGACGTGCGCACTATCAGCATGGGCAGCCAGTGGCGCGTGGGCGAGCACTGGCACCTCGGGCTTGCGGCAGCATTCGATCGCGACCAGATCGACTCCAAGACGCTCTCGGACCTGCGGACGCAGTTCGCCGAAGGCAGCACGGTGCACGCGGGCCTGGTGCTGAAGGGCAACTTCGGATCGACCACGTTCGCGTCCAGCCTGTCGGCGGCGCGTGGCGACTACGACACGCATCGTACGGCGTTCCTCGCCCTGCACGGTTCGAAGAGCGAGCAGACGGTCTACCAGACAGCGCTGCAGTTCCGCGTGAGCCAGGGCATCGAGTACGGGCGGTGGTACTGGCGGCCGATGCTCGATCTCGGCTTCACGGAAGTGCGGCTGTCGGCGTTCTCGGAGCACGGCGCGGGCGCCGACAACCTGCTCGTGCGCAATTCCGAAGACGACTTCGTCAACCTGCGGCCGGCGCTGGAGATGGGCGTCGAGACGGCCATCGGCGAGTCGCTGGCGCGCTGGTATCTGCGAGCGGGCATGAATCGCTACATCGTCGGCGGGACGTTCAAGGTGCAGGCAATGCTGGAAGGCGCTCCGGAGGACGCCGGGTATTTCGGCGTGACCTCGTCGCTCGATCGCACGGTGCGCGAGCTGGCGGCGGGCGTCGATGTGCTCACGGGCAAGAACATCACGTTGCGACTCGGTTACTCGGGCCAGTTTGCCGCAAGCGGTGCGACGCACGGTGCAACGCTGAAGTTCACGCGCTCGTTCTGAGCGCGGAATCTCAGCGCTTGCGCCGATGACAACCTGAACGAAAGCGACGCGAGAAACACACGCTTCGTTCACTGCGTATTCAGACTGCGCGCGCGGAATCGCAATCCGCGCGCGCTCCATAAAATATTTAGCTGAACGCTGCGACCGTCCGCGGACATCGCGCATCCAGTGGTCCGATGCGCACCGCCCTCATTCTGTTTGCGACTCTCGTCGCGTGTTCGTTCACGCATCGCGCGTATGCGCAGGAAACAACAACTACCGAAAGCGCGCGCAACGCACGCGACGGCTTCGTCGTCGGCGACATTCGCATCGAGGGTCTGCAGCGCATTGCCGAAGGCACGGTCTTCAACTATCTGCCGGTCAACATCGGCGACACGCTCGACCGACGGCGCATCGCTGAGGCCGTGCAAGCACTGTATGGGACGCGATTCTTCCGCGACGTCGAGCTGCGGCGTGACGGCAATGTGCTCGTCGTCGCGGTTGTGGAGCGCCCGACGATCGAAAGCTTCGAGGTGAAGGGCAACAAGGACATCAAGACCGAGGACCTGGAGAAGTCGCTGCGCAACGTCGGGCTCGCGAGCGGCAAGAGCTTCGACCAGTCGGTGCTCGACGAAGTCCGGCGCTATCTCACCGAGCAGTACTTCTCGCGCGGCAAGTACTCGGTCGTCGTCGACGCGAAAGCCGAGGAAGTGCCGGACAACAAGGTCAAGGTCGCGATCGACATCCATGAAGGCAAGCGGGCGCGCATCCAGCAGATCAACATCGTCGGCAACAGCCGCTTTTCCGAAGAGGAATTGCTCGGCCAGCTGCAACTGCGCACGCCGAACTGGCTGTCGTGGTACCGCCAGGACGATCGCTATGCGAAGGAAGCGCTGTCAGGGGACCTCGAGACGCTGCGCTCGTACTACATGGACCGCGGCTACGCCGACTTCGCGATCACTTCCAGCCAGGTGGCGATCGGACCGGAGAAGGACGACATCTTCGTCACGGTGAACGTGAAGGAGGGCGAGGTCTACCGCGTCTCCGACGTCAAGCTCGCCGGCGATCTGCGCGTGCCGGAAAGCGAGCTGCGACGACTGATCCTGATGCGGCCGGGCGAGACGTACTCGCAGCGGCTCATCATGCAGTCGACCGAAGCGATCCGCATGCGGCTCGGGCTCGACGGCTATGCGTTCGCGAAGATCGACCCGGTGCCGAAGCTCGATGCCGAGGGCCGGCAGGTGGCGCTGTCGCTGGTCGTCGATGCCGGCAGTCGCGTCTACGTCCGCCGCATCAATTTTCTCGGCACCAGCAGCGTCGACGACGAAGTGTTTCGCCGCGAGATGCGGCAGCTCGAAGGCTCGTACCTGTCGAATGCCGCGGTCGAGCGCTCGAAGATCCGTCTGCAGCGCCTGCCGTTCGTGGAGAAGGTCGAGGTGGAGACGACGCCGGTGCCCGGCACGCCGGACCTCGTCGACGTCGACTTCACGCTCGAAGAAGGCTTGCCGGGCCAGTTCGGCGGCGGCATCGGCTACTCGGAATCGCAGGGCGTGATGCTGACCGGCAATGTCGTGCACACGAATCTGTTCGGCACCGGCCAGCGACTTGCGCTGGAGCTGAGCGGCGGTGCGTATTCGAAGGTCTACGACATCTCGTACACCGATCCGTACCTCACGGTCGACGGCATCAGCCGCACGGTGAATTTCTCCTATCGCGACATCGACCGGCTGACTTCGTCGTACTCGGCGTTCTCGACCAAGCTCTACACCGCCGGCATCGAGTTCGCGTATCCGATCACGGAGCTGCAGACGATTCGCTTCGGCGCGTCAGCGGAGCACGCGGAGCTTGGGACGCCGCTGACCAGCTCGACGCAGCTCCAGGACTGGGTGCGCAACAACGGCGATCCGTTCTTCCGCTTGCTGAGCGGCGGCGATTTCCTGCTCGGCACCGAGTACGACGCGGTCGAGTTGTCCGCGGGCTGGGTGCGCGACAGTCGCAATCGGCTGCTGTTTCCCACTTACGGCTCGATGCAGCGACTGTCGCTCAGCAGCACGGTGCCAAGCACCGGCTCGGTCGAATATCTGCGCTCGACCTTCCAGCATCAGCAGTTCTTCCGCCTGCCGCTGCTGCCGCTGACGTTCAGCTTCAACACCAATCTCAGCTACGGCACGGCGTTCGGCGACACGACTGCGCTGCCGCCGAACCGGCACTTCTTCCTCGGTGGCCCCGATTCGGTGCGCGGCTTCCGCGATCTCACGCTCGGCCCGCGCGACTCGCTCGGCAATCCGTATGGCGGGGACAGCGCGCTGAGCGGCCAGCTCGAAGCGATCCTGCCGGTGCCGGCGAAGTTTGAGAGCAGCGTGCGGGCCAGCCTGTTCCTCGACTTCGGCCAGGCGTTCCATCTCGGCGACACGCGCTTCCTCGACAAGGCCGGCTTTCCCGCCGACTACGGCTTCGACCTCGACAAGGTGCGCGCCTCCTTCGGCGTCGGCGTGCAATGGCTCGCGCCGCTCGGCCTGTTCCGCTTCAGCTACGCCTTCCCGTTCCGCTACCAGCGCGAGACCTGGCGGGACTACGGCGACGACCTCGAGCGCTTCCAGTTCTCGATCGGCCGCGCCTTCTGACCTCGCATCTGCATCGCACCGGAGATCTCCAATGCAAAGCCGTTCGTTTCTGTTCATCCTGTTCCTGTCGGCATTGAGCGCCTGCGACAGCGGCGGCGGCAGCGGCCACACGAACGTCCGGCTCATGAATGCGAGCCCGGCCTACACCTCGCTCGATCTGTACGCTACTGCGACCGACGACGACACGGACCGGCAGCGCGTCGCCGCAGTCGCGTACGACACGCTGAGCAGCTACACGCAACTCGATTCCGGCACGTACAACGTGAAGTTCAAGCGCAACGGCGTCACGAGCACATTGCAGACAGTGAGCTCGCGGCAGCTCGCGGACGACACGCATCACACGTTCGTCGCGTTCGGCTCGACGGGACATTTTTCTTCGGTGCAGCTCGGCGACGACGTGACTCCGCCCGACAACGGTCGCAGCAAGGTGCAGGTGCTGAACGTGGCAGAGGCCGGCACCGTCGACGTTTATCTCACGGAGAGCTCGGTGTCGCTCGACGATGCCACGCCGGCGGTCGCCGGGGTGGCGCCGGGCACGGCCAGCTCAGCGTCGACGATCGACAGCGGCGACTATCGACTGCGGGTGACCGGCGCCAGCGATACCGATGACCTGCGCCTGGACGTGCCGAACATCACGCTGGACAGCAGGCAGGTCGTGTCGCTGATTCTCACCGCGACGCAGGGCGGAGTGCTGGTCAACGTCCTGCTCCTGCCGCAGCAGGGCAGTCTGACGAAATTCGCGAACACCAAGGCGCGCATCCGCGGCGCCGTCGGCACGACGAACGGACCTGTCGTGATGCGCATCGGCGGCGTCACTGTGCTGAACGGCGCGGTCGGTGTCGTCGGCAACTACACGCAGGTCGAGTCGGGCAGCGTCGCGGTCAATCTCATCGTCAACGGCGTGGCCGTGACCGTGCCGAATCAAACGCTGGTCGCGGGCGGCGAGTACACGCTGCTCACCTGGACCAATGCCGACGGCACGCAAACCACGCTGATCGGCGACGACAACCGGCTGCCGACTGCCAGCGGCAAAGCGAAGATCCGCATCATGAACGGGCTGTCCGCGTTGAACGCGCCGCTCACGCTCGCGGTCAATTTCGCGCCGATCTCGGAGGGCATCGCGCTCGGCCAGTCGTCGACGTACACGGAGATCGACGATGGTTCCGACTATCAGCTCGATGTGACCAGCACCGACACTGCTGCGAATCTGCTGACGAAGACATCGGTCACGTTGCAGTCAGCGAGTGTCTACACGCTGTTCATGTCGGCGAACGGCGCGACGATCAGCGGGACGCTGCGGAAGGATCGTTGACCATTCGCAGCATGAAGGCGCTTTCCTTGTCGCGGGCATCCGTGTCCGGATCGCCCGTGATCGCCAGCCGGTATTGCCCCGGCCGCAGCAGAGCACCCTCGATGTAGAACGTCACGAAATAGTCGGGCGCCGGCGCCAACCCGCTGAGCTCCGCAACGTTCTGCAGCGAGTCGTCGGCGCTCATGCGAAACAGGCGAACCCGGTAACGAGCGGGTCGCGCGGCGAACTCAGGCAGCACGCGCACCTCGATCGCCTCGCCCGCAGCGGGCAGCGGAATTTCCGCGTCGACCGCACTGCCGCGAGTACGCAGGATCTCGGCGCGGCTCACGATCTGCGGCGCATGGCCTTTCGTCGTCCGCAGCGTTTCGATGTCGGCGGCCATGAGCGACTGCGTGTCGGGCGCATGCTGAACGAGAAGGAAGACCGCGATTGCGAGTGCGGCAAACAGGGCGACTGCGATGTACCGGGTTGTCCTTGCCACGAGCGAAAGAATAGCGGCAGGGGCCGCCTTGGGCTATCGTCCTCGTGCACTTTACGGGGATGGGATGGAGCAGCTCACTGAACTCCTGCAGCAGGCGCACGCCGGCGACGAGGCCGCGCGTGAGCGTCTGTTCGCAGTGGCCTACGAGGAGCTGCGGGCGCATGCGCGCTCATTGCTGCGGTCCGGCGGACGCAACACCTTTCTCGACACCACCGTGCTGGTGCACGAGAGCTTCCTCAGGTTCCAGCAGGCCGGGCGCCTGAACGGCGGCGACCGCGGCCATTTCTTCGCCTACGCGGGTCGCATCATGCGCTCGGTCGTGGTCGATTTTGCACGTAAGCGGCAGGCCGAGCGGCGGGGCGGGGAGCTGGAGCGCGTCGCGCTCGACACCCAGCTTGCCGAAGACCTGCGCGCCAGCGACGAGCAGATGCTGCGCATCAACGAGGCGCTGCAGGCGCTCGAAGAGGTCGACCGGCGCCTGGTCCAGGTCGTGGAGATGCGCTATTTCGTCGGCATGACGGAATCCGAGATCGCCGGTGCGCTCGGCGTCGCGGAGCGCACCGTGCGGCGCGACTGGGAAAAGGCGAAGCTGCTGCTGCTGGCGAGCCTGCGCTGACAATCGCCGCAACCGTGGCCGGTCTGGCTGCGGGCCTGCGTCTGACCCAAAAAGCACGATCGTTGGGGAACCATGCATCTTTCAGGCCCGGACTGGGTCAAGCTGAACAAGTTGCTGGACGAGGCGCTCGAGCTCGATCCCGCGCAACGGGCCCAATGGGTCGAATCGCTGCCGCCCGAGCACAGCGGCCTGTCCGACACGCTGCGCGACCTGCTGCTGCGCCCGTCCGGGGCCGAGACCTCGGAAGTGTTGCGGGACGTGCCTGCGCTGGCCGGCGTAACGTTCGCTGCCGTCGCGAGCGGCGACGTCGTCGGACCGTATCGCCTGATCCGGGAATTGGGTGCCGGCGGCACTGCGACCGTGTGGCTGGCGGAACGCGCCGACGGCTCCTTGCGACGCCAGGTCGCATTGAAGCTGCCGCGCGTCGCGTGGCTGGATCGCGACCTCGCCGAGCGACTGAATCGCGAGCGCGACATTCTCGCGTCGCTGGAGCATCCGAGCATCGCGCGGCTCTACGACGCGGGCGTGGATACCGCCGGACGACCGTATCTCGCCCTCGAGTACGTCGAAGGCGTGCCGCTGGATCGCTATGCGGCCGAGCACGGTTTGTCCATTGCACAGCGACTCTCATTGTTCGTCGCGGTCGCGCGCCCGGTGGCATTCGCGCACGCGCGCCTGATCGTTCACCGCGACCTGAAGCCCACTAACATCCTGGTCAAGGCGAATGGCGAGATCCGGCTCCTCGATTTCGGCATCGCGCGCCTGTTGCGGCCGGAGTCGCTGCACGACCTGCACCTCACACGCGCCGGCGCCCGCGCGCTGACGCCGCAATACGCGGCGCCGGAACAGTTCACGTCGCAGCCGATCACCGTTGCCACTGATGTCTACTCGCTCGGCGTTCTGCTGTATTCGCTGCTGTGCGAGCGCAGCCCCTACGAGCTGAAACGCGACTCGCTGGCCGAGCTGGAAGACGCGATCGTCAATCGCGATCCGCTGCCGCTGACCAGAGGCCTGACGGGCAAGGCCGCGAAAGCGCTGCGTGGCGACCTCGAGATGATCGTCCGCAAGGCGATGAGCAAGCTGCCGGCGGACCGCTACGAGACGGTGAGTGCCTTCATCGACGACATCGAGCGTTATCAGAAGAACCTGCCGGTGCGCGCGCAGCCGGAACGCTTCTCCTATCGCGTGCGCAAGTTCGTCAGGCGCAACCGCGTGTCGGTCGTGGCAGCGAGTGTCGCGGCGACCGCGCTGGTATTCGGACTCAGCGTCGCCGTATGGCAAGAGCGCGTCGCGCACATCGAAGCGCAGCGCGCGGAACGCATCAAGTCGTTCATCGCATCGATCTTCACTCAGGCGGTGCCGAAGCAAGGCGTCGGCGGCGTCGTCACGGCGAGCGATTTGCTGACGTCGGCGAATCGTCGCGTCGAGGAAGAATTGGGCAACAACCGCGCCGACAAGAGCGAGCTGCAGACGATGATCGGCCGGAGCTTCCTGTCGCTCAACGAGCCGGCCAAGGCCACGCCGGTCTTGCGACAGGCGATCGCCAACTGCGCGGCGCGCGCCGATGTCGAGCGCTGCAAATTGCACGCGGCGGTATTGCTGGCGGACAGCCTGCTCGGAACTCGCGACGAGGAGGGTGCGCTGGCGGTGCTCGATCAGCATCTGCCGCAGGATGCGTTGCAGTCAGCCGGCGCGATCGACGACATCGTCGGCGGATGGCGCGCACGCGGCGAGATCCTGACGGTGATGAACCGCAAGGACGATGCGATGGCGGCGTATTCGCGCGCCACCGAAATTGCCGAGCGCACGCTTGGACGGAATCATCGCGCGACGCTCGAGCTGCTCATCGCGAAAGCCGACAGCTACGCGTACTTCGCCTATACGCCGGATTACCTGGCCGCGGGTGGCGAAGCTTTCCGGCGCGTGACCGCGGCGCGCGGACACTTGCGGCCCGACATACTGTTGACGCAAGCCGAGCGCGTGTATTCGCTGTCGCTCGTATCGGCTGGCCGCCCCATGGAGGCGCTGCCGATCATTCGCAAGGTTGTCGAGGACACGCGCAGCCTGGACGCCGGCGATACGCAGCGCGTCGGCGATGCGGAATGGGGTCTCGCGGTCGCGCTGGCGAATCTGGGCATGCTCGATGAAGCGATCCCGCTGATGCTGCACGTCATCGATCACGAGGCGCGCCTCGGCACTGACGCGAATCTGCAGATGCTGGAACGACTGGGATGGATGGGGATGATGTATGCGCAGGCGGGCATGTCGGTCGAAGCGGCCGACGCAGCGCGTCGCATGGACGAGATCGCAACTCAGGTCGACTCGGTCAGCATGCCGCTGCGGCTGCGTAACGAGCTGACCAAGGCTTACGCGGCAGCGTACGTCGGCAACAGCGAGCGCGTGCGGCAGCTCACGCAGGCGATTCGTGCCTTTCCGGATGTTCCGAACACGGCACGGATCGAATCCATGGCGATCGATACCCTCGATGCGCGCTGGCACGAGCGGAACGCGCAGGCCAGTCAGCTCGCGTTGCAGCTTGCAGAAGCTGTCGAGGCATCGCGGCTGCCGGCGCAGCGTCGCGCCCTGTATCTTTCGATCTCGAGCAACACGCTGCTCGAAGTGGGCGACGCGCGCAATGCCGAGCGCATTCTGCAGCGTGCAGGCGAGGAGTACGGCAAGGTCGGCATCGTGCCATCGGTGCTGATGGCCGAGTTCATCAACGCGCGAGCGCGCATCGGGCTCGGGCGGAAGGATGCGGCAGTGCTCGACGATCTGCAGAAGCTCGCAAGCGCCTGGCAGAAGGTCAATCCCAACAGCGCTTGGCATGGCGAAGCGCTGTACTGGCTGTCGCGCGCGCAGGATGCCAACGGCCAGGCCGAATCTGCAGCGCAGACGCGGCAGCAGGCCGTCCGCATCCTCAAGAGCTCGAAACTCCCGGCGCTGCGTCAGCGCGCGTCCTGATCCGCAACCGAACCGCGTCTGAGCGGGCATAGGAGGACTTCCTGTGCTCGTAGAAAGCTGGCTGCGGTTCGTCGTTCGTCACCGTTGGGCGGTGCTCGCGGCGACTCTTGTCGCGATCGTTGCGTCCGGTGTGCTGGCCCGCGGGCTGCACAAGGACACGTCCGCGAACGCATACATCGAGCCCGGCAATCCGGCGCTGCTGTATCGCGAGCGCGTCGTCGAGACCTTCGGGCTCAAGGAGCCGATCGTCATCGCCGTTCGCAGCCGCGCGCCGGGCGGGATCCTGACGCCTGAAGCCCTGCGACACGTGCGTCTCATCGTGCAGCGGCTCGAAGCGCTGCCGAACATCGATGTCGATCGCATCACCAGCCTGGCGAGCCGCAGCGCCATCAGCGGCGGCGATGCGGGGATCGAAGTGGCGCCGTTGCTGCCGGCGGGCGGGATCGATGCCGCAATGGTCGACCGAGTCCGTATCGCGATCGACACCTCGCCGATGTACGACGGCACGCTGGTCTCGAAGGACCGCAGTGCCACGATCATCGCTGCAGAGCTGCTCGACGAGAAGCTCAACGCCGAGACGTATCAGGCGGTGCTGGATCTGAGTCGCGAGCTGCCGGCGCTGTCCGGCGTCGAAGTTTTCGTCGCTGGCGCGGGCGCGATCACGGGCTACTTCTCGTCGTACATCGATCGCGATGCTGGCCGTCTCGTGCCCTTCACGGCAATTGCGGTGACGGTGGTGCTCTTCTTTGCTTTCCTTACGATCCGTAGCGCTGCGCTGCCGATGTTCATTGCCGCTGCGACGATCGTCGCGACACTCGGCGCCATGGCGGCTAGCGGCGTCGCTTTCTACGCGATCACGAACGGCATGATCGTCGTGCTGATTGGCATCAGCGTCGCGGAGCCGATGCACGTCTTCGGCGAGTACTACTCGCTGCTGCAGGAACGTCCGCACGAGCGTAATGCGACGTTGGTCGTTACAGCGCTGCAGAACGTCTGGCGTCCCATTGCGCTCACGTCGTTGACCACTGTTGTCGGATTTCTGTCGCTGTGGGCGACGAGCACGATGCCGCCGATCCGCTACTTCGGTCTGTTCGGCGCGATCGGCGTCGTCGTGGCCTGGCTGCTCACGGTCAGTTGGCTGCCCGCGGCGATGACGTTGCTGCCACCCAAGCCGAGTCGTCTGCTGACGCGTGCAGCCGCAACTGATCCCGTCGGTCGCGCAGTGTTTGCGTTGGGATTGCTGGTGACGAAGCGGCCGCGCACAGTGCTGCTGCTGTCGGCAATCCTGTGCGCGGCCGCGCTGCTCGCGACAACGCTGGTGCGTGTCGACCACGCGCGCATCGAAAACTTCAACGCGAGCGAGCCGCTCTACGTCGCCGATCGCGAGATCAATCGCACGCTCGCCGGCACCAATCATCTCGATATCGTGATCGAGGCCGACATGGACGAAGGCATCCTGCAGCCGGCGACGCTGCGCCAGATGGATCGCCTGCAGCAGCACGCCCGGTCGCTGCCCGGAGTCGGCGCCGCGACGTCGATCGTCGACTTCATCAAGCAGCTCAATCGCGCGGTCGACGGCGGCGCTGCGACGTCGTATGTCATTCCGGATGACGAGAGCCTGATCGCGCAGCTCATGCTGACGTACCAGGCCTCGGCGCCACCGACGGAGTTCCAGTCGCTGATCGATTCGTCGGCCCGGACTGCGCTGATCCGGGTCTGGGTCCGCGCCGATCGCTGGAGCGAGCAACGGCGGGTCGTGCTGGCGATGCGGCGTTACATCGAGAGGGAATTCGCGAGCGGGCCGGCAACCGCGACGCTGACCGGACGCGTGATGCTCGACTACGCATGGGTGCAGTCGGTCGCGTCCGGTCACGTGCTCAGCGTGCTCGCGTCGACGCTGAGCGTATTGCTCATGTGCATCGTGATCTTCCGCTCGTTCCGCGACGGGCTGCTGTGTCTGGCACCGCTGTTCGTCTCGGTTGCGCTCGTGTACGCAGTCATGGGGCTCGCCAACATCTGGCTCGGGGTGGCGACCTCGATGTTCGCGGCTGTGGCGATTGGGCTCGGTATCGATCTCGCGATTCACATGGTCGCTCGCGCGCGCAAGGCGGAGCGCATGGCGCTGGATGCGGATGCCCGCATCATGTACGTCTACCAGTCGACGGGCCGCGCGGTGCTGTTCAATGCCGCGGCAGTCGGGCTTGGGTTCGGCATTCTCACGCTCTCGGCAGCGCCGCCGATCCGCATGTTCGGGATTCTCGTCGCGACGGCAATCGTCGGCGCGTTCGTTGCTGCGCTGACGGTCCTGCCCGCGCTGCTCAAGGTCGTGCGTAACTACGGCGCGGTCGCGATTCTCCTGGCGGTGGGGCTCCACGCCGCACCGGCTCCGGCGGCTGACGTGCCCGACGCGAACGCCGATCGGATCATGCAGGCATTGGCCGCTCGGCCGGAAGGTACGAGTGCCGATCGCACCGTGCGCATCAAGCTCATCGATCGCAACGGCGGCACGCGCGAGCAGCTCGCGAGAGCTGTGCGCAAGAACGTCGCTGACGGCCGGCGCATGGCGATCTTCTATCTCGCGCCCGCGAACATCCGCGGCACTTCGTTCCTGGTGTTCGATTACAGCGCGCCCGATGTCGCGAACGATCAGTGGCTGTACCTGCCGGCGCTGCGCAAGGTGCGGCGCATTCCGGCGTCAGACCGCGGCGACTACTTCCTTGGCACCGACCTGACCTTCGACGAGATCCGCAACGACAATCGCGTGACGCTCGCCGATTGGCAGTTCCGCTGGGTCGCGCGCGGGCAGGTCGACGGCGTCGACTGCGAAGTGATCGAAGGGTCCGCGGCCACTGAGCAGATCGCGCGCGAGCTGGGCTATGCGCGGGCGCGCTGGTGCGTCGACGAACGAATTCTCATCGCGCGCCGCATCGAGTACTGGGATCGCAACGGCGTCCTGCTCAAGACCCTGGCGAATCGCGAGCCGAAGCTGATCGACGAGGTCTGGAGCGCATCGCGCATCGAGGTCAGCAATCACAAGACCGGCCACGGCACGGTGCTCCAGTTCGAAAGCTCGCGCTTCGACGGACAGGTGCCGGACGCGCTGCTCACGCAGCAGCAGATGGAGCGCGGGTTGTGATGTGGGGAATGGCGGCCGTCGCGGCCGCGGCCATCTTTCGCGTCGACGGCGCAGTCGGCGAAACGTCGGGGGAAGTGCAGACCGCCGAAACGGTCGCCGACTTCGACGTCGGCGCGACCTTCGCATCGGGCTGGTCGCTGCAGGCTGCACTGCGCGCACGCTTCGACACCGAAGACTTCCTCGAACCTGGCCGGCCGCAGCAGCACGAGCGCAGCGACTTCAATCGCCGTTGGTTGCTCGGAGATTCCGCAGACGCGGAGCTGCGGGAGTTGTACGTCGACGGTCACATCGGCCGCGCGTTCGTGCGCGTCGGCAAGCAGCAGATCGTCTGGGGTCAGGCGGACGGCTTGCGTGTCCTCGATGTCGTCAATCCTTTCTCGTTCCGTGAGTTCGTGTGGCCGGAGCCGCAGGATCGACGCATTCCATTGTGGTCCGTGAAGACGGAGGTGCCGCTCGGGCCGGCGACGTTGCAGCTCGTGTGGTTGCCCGATCCCACATACGACGAAATTCCGCTCGGAACTGCGGCCTTCGCCGTCACTACGCCACTGCTCGTGCCGCAAGCCACGACACCGATCCACGTCGAGTCAGTACGCAGGCCGCATGGTCTGCGCGACAGCAGCGATGGCGGGGCGCGACTCTCGACGTTCGTCGGCGGATGGGATGTGACGCTCAACTATCTCTATCACACGCATGACGATCCAGTGCCGTTCGTCGCTGTGAAGGACGGGACGCCGGTGCTGGCGCCAGCCTACGAGCGCAGCAGGCTGCTCGGTGCGACAGTTTCGAATGTGTTCGGCAGCACGACCGTGCGCGCAGAAGTGGGCTACTCGACCGATCGCTGGTTCATCACGACGGATGCGGCCGATCCCGACCGCGTGTTCCCGTCGGACGAGCTCGCATTCGTGGTCGGCCTGGACAACACCGCGCTTGCCGACACGCTGATCTCGGTCCAGTACTTCGAGTCGACGCTGCAGCATCCCGCGGCGCTCATGACGCGCTTGCGCCGCGAGCGACAAGCGACGTTGTTGATCCAGCGTTCGTGGAGCAACGAGAGCGTGCGGTTGCGCGCGTTGTGGTTACGCAGCCTGGACCGCGACGACGGCGCGATTCAAGCGCGGCTTTCGTGGCAGGCAGGCGCCAACGTTTCGATCGGCATGTCGCTGGAGCGCTTCTACGGCGATCGACTCGGACTGTTCGGCGAGTTCCGCGATGCTTCACGCGCAGGTCTCGACGTGCAGTGGACCTGGCAGAGCGGGCAGTAGTGCATGGCCGGATTCCGGCGAGGGACGCGTCTGAGTTGCAGAAGGAGCCTGCCATTCCATGCTGCTGCGTACCCTGTCCGACCTCGCCTGCGAGAGCGCCGAGGTCCGTCTACAAGACGATCCCCGCTGGGGTCGCGAGAACTGCATCCTGCTGCGCCGGACGCGCCGTGCAGATCACGGTCCCTGCACGCATACGCTATCGATACGCGCTGCGTGGGGTGGCACTGAGCTGTGCCGCGTCGCCGGTCGCGAGATCGGCATCGACGACGACAGTTTCCTGATCCTCAATCACGGCCGCAGCTATTCGAGCAGCATCAGCGCGACGCATCCGGTCGAGTCGCTGGCCATCTGCTTTCGTCCGGGACTGGCGGAACGCGTCTGCGGCGCGATGTTCGTGACGCTGGATCGTGCCCTGTCCGACGGCGACACGATCGCGCCGATCGAGCCGGAGTTCATGGAAAACCTGCAGCCGCACGATCGCTGCGTCACGCCCGTGCTCAGGTTCATCCGGGCGCACGCGCTGCATGGGATCGAGGAGGACGCCTGGTACGAAGAACAGCTGCACTTCCTGCTCGAGCGCATGCAGCGGCATCGCGAGCGCCTGCTGGCTCAGGTCGACACGCTGCGCCTGGCGCGCGAGGCGACGCGACGCGAGGTGTTCCGCCGCATCGGCTTCGCCACCGACTTCATGCAGACGCACTACGCCAGCCCGATCGACCTGAACGAGATCGCGCACGTAGCGTGCTTGTCGAAGTATCACTTCCTGCGCCTGTTCACGCTCGTCCACGGCGTAACGCCGTTCTCATATCTGCAGCGCAAGCGCGCGCGGGTAGCGCTGCGTTTGCTGCGCACGACGGCGTACACGGTCGCAGAGGTTGCGTGCACGGTCGGTTTCGGCCAGCGCAGCACGGTGTTGCGAGCGATCCGGCGTTGGACGGGCCTGCGGGCGCCGCAGATCCGCGCCGACAGGCTCGCCGATGCGATGCCGTGAGTTTCTGGTGAGTTTGCGGTTGGTACCGTGTAAGTGACACAGACGAGGGTGATTGATGCGAACGGTGATGCGAGCGATCTTCGAGGCCAAGCGGGTCTATGCCAAGCGGCCGTTGTTCGAGTTCATGCGTGACGAGACGCTCTCGCCGCGCGAGCGGCTGGCGTTTTTCCCGTGCATGGCGCCGTTTATTCTCGCCTTCGGGGATCTGAACAAGTACGTGATGCGCGACGAGGCGTCGACGGACAAGCACCAGCAGCTCGTGAACAAGCATACGTACGAGGACGACCATCACTGGCCGTGGTACCTGGAGGATCTCACCGCGCTGGGCTTCGATCGCACGGCCGCGACCACCCAGACGCTGATGTTCCTGTACAGCGACCGGACCAGCGTCAATCGCATGCTGATGCCGAAGCTCTCGCACCTGCTGTACGACGCGACTCCGGTCGAGCGGCTCGCCATCATCGAGGCGATCGAGGAGACCGGCAACGTGCTGTTCTCGCTGACGGCCGCCCTGGCGCGCCGGATCGAAGCGGAAGAGCACATCACGCTGCGCTACCTCGGCGATTTTCACTTTCAGCTCGAGACCGGCCATGCGATGAGCGGCGAGGATCACCGCGAGCTGGCGGAGATTGCCTTGAACGATGCGCAGCGCGCGCGCTGCCTGACGCACGTCGCGCGCGTGTTCGAGTATTTCAACGAATGGACCGACGAGCTGCTGACCTTCGCCAATGCCGAGATCGATGCGTCGGCGTTGCAGGCAGGCGCGGATCTGTTGCAGAAGCGAGCTTAGGGGCGCGCCTCACGCTGCGCGCGCGCTCGTCTCGTCCAGCATCGCCAGGATCTCCGGCAGGCGCGCTCGTGCTGCGCGTCGGCCGGCTTCGTAGATCCGCGGAATGGCCGACGCCTGCCACAACCCGATGCGCGCATCGATATCCAGCTCGATGCTCAGCACGCGCTGGCCTGCTGCGTGCGCAGCCTGAACGTGCGCCTGCTGCAGGTTGTTGATCATCGTCGTCGTCACCTGCGCCAGCAGCCGGCCCGGACTATCGATCCGTCGCGGCATGACGCCGCGAAAGCCGAGCGTGATCACCGCGCGGGCATCGCTTGCCACCGACACCGGCAGCGGATTGGACAGCACACCGTCCACGAGCCGGCGGCCATCGATCTGGACGCTCGGAAACACGAACGGGAGTGCGACGCTGGCGCACAGGGCGTCGGCAAGCGAGCCGCGCGTGAGCACTACGCTTGCGCCGGTCGCAGCCTCCGTCGTGACGACGCGCAGCGGCGTCGGCAGCGATTCGAGCTGCCAACCTCCGAAGCCGAGCTGGATCCGTGCGGAGATTCGCCGCGCGTCGCGTAACGAGAACTCAGCGCCGAAGCCAAACAAGCGCGGCGCGAGCAGCTCTGCGTACGCCCGCCACCGGCGCTGCTCCGTCAGATCCGCCGACCACAGCGTCATTGCTTTCGCGTGGCTCATGCCCATCGCGATAGCTGCGCCATACAGGGCGCCGGAGCTGCAGCCGACGATCAGGTCAGGGCTGACGCCTTCATCTTCGAGCACGTGCGTAATGCCCAGAGCTGCGGCACTGCGCACGCCGCCGCTCCCGAGTACCAATGCCAATCGCTTCATGTCGTCTCTCGCTGGTGTCGTGGGGGTTCGTCGGGTCCGACGCGAGCGGCGCGACAATCCGGACACGGAGATTCGCGGTGATCTTGTGACCGGATTGCGGCGAATTCCGCGTCGGAGGCTGTATGACCACCGATGAGGTACTGCCAATGTGTTCTTCCATTCGTTCGCTTGCTTGCGTGGCACTGCTCAGCGTCGCTGTTGGCTGCGCCGAGGCCGCGGTTCCGCCTCCGCCTGCCGCCGAAGTGCAGTTGCGCGCCATCAATCACCGCTTCGTCAATGCCTTCTTCAGGGAGGACGTCGAATTCATGGAGGCGCTCACCGATCACAACTTCCTGCTCACGACCAACGGCGGCGACTGGCTCGGGCGTGCCGAGCACCTCGAATCGATGCGCCATCCTTCCGGACTGGAGGGCGTTGCGTATCGGGACGTCGAGGTCCGGCTGTTCGGCGAAGTGGCGCTGATCCATGGCGTGTTCGAAGCCCTCGCGCCCGGCGGCAAGACCCGACGCGTGCGCTATACCGACGTGTATGTGTGGAACGGCGCTGCATGGCGGCTCGTCAGTGCGCAGAACACGCCCATCAAGGACGACGTGCCGACGGCGCCGCGCGTCGGAACGATGCCGGCGCACGCGCCCTGGACCGGGCAGGACCCGACGGGCGATGACCTCGAAGTGCTGCGCAAACTCAACGAGAGCTATGTCGAGGCATTCCGCCAATCCGACGTCGCCTGGTACGACGCGCACCTCGCGCCCGACTATCGCGTCTTCAGCGGCGACGGCTCATACAACGACCGCGCGATGGCGCTCGCGAACTTCGCGCAACCGACGTTCGCAACGCGCATGAAGTCCTTCCCGGTGGACAAGGTCAGCATCCGCCGCTTCGGCGACATCGCGCTGATCCACGCCGAGAACGCGTACGAGCTGAAGGATGGACGCAAGGGCGTCAGCCGCTACACGGATATCTGGCAGAAGCAGGACGGTCAGTGGCGTTGCATCCTGGCGCACATCAACGTGCACAAGGCGCCGGGCTGAGATTCTCGAAGTCAGGAGCCCCCACGGATGAAGCCGTCACTGTTCCGCTGCATTCTCTTTCGTGAACGGCACGCGCACCTTCAGCAATATCCGGCTGAAGAGCGGGGCGTTCCTGAACCTGAACCAGTTCCCGTTCCAGCAGCTCAACGCCGCCGGACCAGGTGGCGTTCAACGCGCAGATCCGCAGCAGCTACCTGACGACCGCGGTTGCGTGGGTCGAGCCCAACGATGTCGATCTCAGCTCGATGCGGCTGGCGCGCCTGCATTCCGGCACGATCGGCAGGCGGGATTTCGTGAACAGCGGTCAGTTCTTCGATTCGACGACTCTCGACTTTGTCGTCGACCCCGTGGGCAACATCCTCTTGGCCTGGATCGATCCAGGCGGGTCGCGTCCGGCGCTGGCCGTGCGCTACCGTCACAGTCGCGACGAGTGGAGATCCGGTGAGGTGATCGGACAGTCCGGTCTCGATCAATTGCCGGCCCTGGCGATCAACCCTTCCGGCGACGTTCTGGCAGTCTGGCGCTACGCGACGGGCGGCATCCCGGACACAAGCTTGCGCAGTCGGCACTTCGAGTGAGCTGCCGTGAGTTCGGTGCCGACGTCTCGCTCAGCGCCGACGGCAGCTTCCTCGCAATCGGCGCCCTACGGCAGGACGGCGGCGCATATATGCTCGTGAGCCGATCCATGCTGCTCGCTCTGCGCCGCCTGCTCGTGACCTGCCTGGTACTGAACCTCGTACTGGTGGGTGCTTGCACGTCACTGCGGCCCGTCGATTTCGAGCGTAGCTCCGTCCTGAAGTCGGGCGATCGCGTGCGTGTCGTAACCAGGAGCGGCGTCGAGCAGGAGTTCGAGCTCACTGCCGTGACGCCCGAAGCGCTCGTTGGCAAGGATGTGCAGGTCAGACGGGACGAGATCGCAACGCTCGAAGTGCGGCGAGTCCACGTGGGCAAGACGGCGCTGCTCCTGGGGGCCGTCGTCCTGCTGGTGAAGGCGCTGCGCGATGTCTCGAAGGGGTATTCAAAGATCGTCAACCCTCCGCCCCCGAACTGATGGCCGAAGCGGCGACGCTGCTGCGTCTGTACAGACATGCTTTCCGCGTTATGCGCCGCGCTCCTGTTCCCGGGCTGCGGAGGCGGCGGCAGTCTGCCCGTTTCCCCGGTGGGCAACGCGCCGCCTCCGGGCTCTCGGCCGGAGCGCCAGGCACTCGACGATGCGTGGTGGACCGGCCCGCTCATAGCCGCTGGCGCGGCGACGCTGCCGCAGGGACGCGTGCTGGTCGAGCCGTACGTGAGCCACCCTGACAGCTTGCGTTCGCTGACTTACCTGCTCTATGGCGTGACCGACAAATTGACTGCGGGGCTGGTTCCGGTCTTCGGCACCGAGGACAGCCTGACACTGCAGGCGCAGTATCGGCTCTCGCAGTTTCGCGAAGGCAGCCCGATCCCGACGACTTCGGTCGTCGTCCAGCACTCGCTGCCTGCTTCCACGACGACCGTGGCATTGCGCTCGCAGTACTACCTGTGGATGCCCAACGGCCGGATCATGCGCACACGCTTCCATGTCTCCTATGCGACGGCGGACGACGTCAGCGGCGTGATCACCGTCAATTCGTCGTGGGAGTACAGCGTCACCCGCAACTGGGTGCTCGCTCTCGACTTCGTCCATCAGCGTGCCGACTTCGCCGTCGCTCCGGCGATCGAGTACAACTGGAGCGGGCGCGTCGGCGTGATCGTCGGCGCGCGCTGGTTCGTCGCGGGCAGCAACAACAACGCGACCATCACTCCGATTGCGGCAATCAACGTGCTGTTCTGAGCGCTGGTGCGATTCGCAACTTTGCGTTGCGCGAACAGCAACCATGGCTGCAGCCGGCTCCCGCGACGTTGCTACGGTTGACTCGTCTACCAACCCTGGCAGGAGAGTCGACACTTATGTCGCAGAGTAACTACCTTCGACGCGCAGTCCGCAGCGTACTGCTGTCCGGCACGGCCGCGTCGCTCGCAATCGCAATTCCGGTGCAGGCCCAGGATGAGAACATCCAGGAGGTCGTGGTCACTGGCACGCGCATCAGCGTGCCGGGCGCGGAATCGACGAGCCCGATCTTCTCGCTCGGCGAGGCCGAGATCGAGCTGCAGCTCCAACCGGAAGTCGAAAAGATTCTGCGCGTGCTGCCGATCACCGTGCCGAGCGACGGTCAGAATGCGAACAACGGCTCGGCCGGTGCGGCAACGGTCAACCTGCGCGGGCTCGGCGCGCAACGCAACCTGGTGTTGATCAACGGCAAGCGCGCCACGCCGTACAACTACAACGGCCTGGTGGACACGTCCACTATTCCAACCGCGCTGATCGAGCGCATCGACATCGTCACCGGCGGCGCCTCCGCGGTATACGGATCGGATGCAGTCGCGGGCGCCATCAACTTCATTCTCAAGTCCGACTACGAAGGCGTAGACCTGAACTACGACGCGTCGCAGTACGGTGCACGCGATGGCGAGCTGCGAACGGCATCTTTGACGCTCGGCGCGAACATGGCCGACGATCGCGGCAACGTCGTGCTCAGCATCAACTGGAGTGATCGCGAGGCCGTGCGACTCGGTGACCGGCCGCTCGGTCGCCTCGGCATCGCGACGGCCACCGGCGCCAACTATCAAAACTACCTCGACGGTGTGGCGCCCACGCCGGCACCTGCCGGGTGCGGCGGTCCGAACTCGGTGGCCGCCGGCGGTTCGCCCACGACGCTGCCGACGAAGATCGGGATCGCGGGCGGCGGCGCCATCGGCCAGTTCCGCGAGAACGGCACGATCGGCCCGAACTGCAGCGTCTTCAACTTCAATCCCTATAACTACTACCAGACGCCGCTGGAGCGATTCGGCGGCTCGGTGCTCGGGCGCTTCGAAGTCAGCGAGCACGCTGAAGCGTATGCGCGCTTTGCCTACAGCAGCACGACCGTTCGCACGCAGGTCGCTCCCTCCGGGGTCTTCGGCAGCGCGATGTGGACTCCGCTCGCCAACTCATTCATCGGTGCGGACGCACGCGCGACGATCATCGGCGCATTCAATGCGGGCCGGCAGGGCCCGAACCCCGTCGTCAGCACCGGCGGCGATTTGCCGAACTGGCGCGACGTGAACGGCAACAACGTCGTGGACGTCGCCGACGACGTGCTGATCACATATGGCCGCCGCACGGTGGAGTTCGGCGAGCGCGCAACCGCCTTCGACAACAATGCCTTTCAGTTCATCGTCGGGACGCGCGGCGATCTGCTCGCCGACTGGGACTACGACGTGTCGTTGCAGTACGGCGAGTCCAATCGCACCAACACGTCGGCGGGGTTCACGAACGTCGCCAACGTCGCCAACGCGATCGATGCCGTGCCCAATGCGCAGGGCGTACTGACTTGCCGCAATGGCGACCCGACTTGCGTGCCGCTAAACCTGTTCGGCGGCTTCGGCTCGATCACGCCCGACATGGCCGCCTATTCGAGCGCGACTGCGATCGAACAGCAGTTCTACGATCAGACGATCGCGACCGCGTCGGTCAGCGGCCCGCTGTCATTCGCGCACATCCCGTGGGCGTCCAGCCCGATCGCGGTCAGTGTCGGCGCGGAGTACCGTGAGGAACGCGGCGAGACCGTGCCGGACGAATGTCTGAAGCTCGCTCCGTCGAGCTGCCTCGGCGGTGCAGGCGGCAATACTCTGCCGATCGCCGGTGGCTTCGACGTCAGCGAGGTCTTCGGCGAGGCGATCATTCCTGTCGTCAACGATCTGCCGGGCATCCAATCGCTGGATGTCGAGCTCGGCTATCGTCACGCCGACTACAACCTGACGGGCACGAACCAGACTCACAAGTACGGCTTGAGCTGGCGACCTCTCGACCAGTTGCTCGTGCGTGCGATGAAGCAGCGCGCGGCGCGCGCGCCGAATGTCGGCGAGCTTGCGTCCCCGCAGGTCACGGCCCTGGACAACGCGACGCTGGATCCGTGCTCGGTCATCAATGCGACGAGGCTGGCGACGGATGCGCAGTTGCGTGCTCTCTGCATGTCCACCGGAATGTCCGCCGCACAGGTCGGCGTAGTACCCGACATTGCTGTCGGTCAGATCAACTCCTTCAGCGGCACCGATCTGGAGCATTTGCCGAAGCCGGAAACTGCAGACACGCTGACCGTCGGCCTGGTCTGGACGCCCGACGTGTCGTTCGTCAGCAATGCGGTGATCTCGCTCGACTACTACGACATGGATATCCAGGACGTCATCGGTTCGTTCGGCGCACAGGAAGTGCTCGACGGCTGCTACGTGGCCGCGCTGTCGAGCGAATGCGCCAAGATCCGCCGCATCGGCGGCGGGCTGACGCTGGACGGCTCGGGCGTCGAGACGTTCACGACCAATCTCAACTATCTGCACGCCGAAGGCATCGAGCTCGGCTTTGCGTTCGGCGTCGAGATCGGCCGCTTCGGCAGCGTCGCGTTCTCGGGCAACGTGAACAAGTACCTGACTCACGAGTCGCAGAGCTCGGACACGCAGCCGGTCACCGACTGCCTGGGCAAGTTCGGCACCAACTGCGGCAACGGTCCGCAGGGAGGGCCATTGCCGGAGATGCGCTGGGTGCAGCGCACGACGTGGTCGTATGGCGATCTGTCGGTCTCATGGCAATGGCGCCACCAGGGCGCGGTCGAAAGCGAAGTGGAGGTCTTCCCGGCGTTCCAGAAGATCGACGCCTACGACTATTTCGACCTGTACGCGAGCTACACGATGTTCGACAAGGTCCGGGTGAGCCTGGGCGTCGTCGACGTGTTCGAAGAGGATCCGCCGGTGGTCGGCAACGAAGCCGCCGATACGGTATCGAACTCGGGCAACACGTTCCCGTCGGCCTATAACGTGCTCGGTCGCATGTACTCGCTCGGCGTGAACATGAGCTTCTGACCGACGTTGCAAGCAGGCGGCGGTTTGCGAACCGCCGCCTGCCTTATTCTTCGCCAACGATGGCCTGGACTCGCTGCGCGAATCTCGTGGCTTCGCGTTTGCGCCCGCGGTTCACGAGATAGTCGTAGCCAATCGATGTAGCGGTATCGACGAGCTCGGCGCGGAGCTGTGCCGCTGCGACCAGGTGTTCCAGACCCTGCTCTTCGCCGTACTTGAGCAGCAGCTCAGCGAGCAGCATGTGTGCGTCCGGGTAGGCGCGCTGGCGCGCAACGAGCTGCTGCAGCGTATCGATTGCATCTTCCTCGCGCTGCACGCTCAACAGCAGACCCGCCTTGGCCCACAGATCCTCCGGTGCGAGCGCACCGCTGTCCTGCTGCTCGTACTCAGCCAGCTTCCAACGAGCTTCGCGGATCTCGTCGTGACGCTTGCGCCAGTTCGCGAGATTCTGCGTGCGCCAGACGTCGTCGCAATGGTCGATCGCGGGTTGCGCGGCGGATCCGAGCGTCATCATGGCGGCCGAGGTCGTCGCGGGCGGCGGCAACTGCGGCGCCACCTCCAGCGCTGCGAGGCGCTCGGCGAGGCTCGGGTGCGTATCGTTTTCCGCTGCGTATCTGCGCAATGCTTCGGCCAGCCACTGCTGGCGCGCGGGCTCTTTCTCCATGATCTTGAAAGCGCGCGGCAGCAGCGAGTACGGCCGATACGGCGGCTCTGGCGATTCCTCGACGCGTCCCAGGAATCGTGCCCAGTAGATGTCCGCAAGGAAGCGGTTCGCCATCTCGACCTGGATCAGCGCGCGGCCGAGCGTCTGCGCGCTCGTGACCCACGCGGCGACGTTGTCGGACTCGTATTCATGATGACGCGCGAGGGCGAAGCTGTACGCATGGAACCACGGCGCATACCACCGGTAGTAAACCGCCAGCGCGCGTTCGAAGGCATTGGCCGGCTCTGCGAACTTGGGCGTCAACCGGTGCCACGTCACGCGCAGGCGGTAGACCCAGGCATGGAACCAGCGCCGGCGGCTGCCGAGATGCGCGATCTCGTGCGCGAGCAGCGCGCAGAACTCGTCGGCACTCAGCGCGAGCAGCAGCGGGGCGCCGATGTGCAGATGATTCCGATAGCCACCGAACACGCCCCACTTGGGAATCTGCTGGATGCCGAGCTTGAAATCGCCGTTGATCCTCACCGTGGCGAACGGCGCTACGACGATCTTGCGGGAGATGACGTCGATCAGGCGAAACAGGTCCGGCGCATCCTCGGCAGTGAGTGCCAGGCCCTCGGGCTCGGCGACCTGGACGCGCAGCGCTCGTATCGTCGGGATCAGTGCCGCAGCGCCGGCGAGAATGCCGACCGCGGCGAGGAAGGGCGGCCTGCCGCCGGTGACGAGCGCGTACAGGATCCAGAAACAGCAGAGGAGAATCCCGAGCACGATCAGCGCCGGAACGAGGTAGCCGAGCGCAGCCGCGACCGCGACCTTGCCGCCGTAGAGCTGCGGATGCGTATCCGCCTCGCGCTCGAGGCGGCCGATCAGCGTCGAGAAATCGCTGCTGTCCATCGGCTCCCTGTAGGTCGGGCTTCAGCCCGGCTCTTCATTTCTGTCGCAGATAATCATCCGTCCCGGTCAGCCAGTCCTGCCGCGGCGGCGCGAACACGTCGAGATCCAGCGTGTCTTCGAGCGCGACGGCGCGGTGCGGCACGTTGCTGGGAATCACCAGCAATTCCCCGGCCGCGACCACGATGCCGTCCGCGTCGTGCGGCGAATCGACCTGGTCGCCGACCCACAGGCGCAGCGCGCCCTGCAATATATATGTGACCTGCTCGTTCGGATGATGGTGCTTCGGCACGATGGCACCGGCCTTCAGGTGCACGTGCGCGACCATCACTTCCTTGCCCGTCACGATCCGGCGCGACAGCGCGGGATTGAGCTGTTCGAGCGGAATGGCGGACCACGAATACTTGGTTGCTGCGGGAGCGGTCATGTGAAGTCTCTTTGCGGACGCGGCCGTTTCGATCTTGCCATGAGGACTGGCCGGTTGCCCATTCGGCGCAACTCTGAAAGCATCGGCGC
>Ga0209382_10001505_pt1 | contig 36460 bp, 24 predicted proteins | sample SoiMetdeltSBSDD5_FD_187599 | JGI IMG/M metagenome (GOLD analysis project Ga0209382, IMG submission 187599) | Bulk soil microbial communities from a Populus tree surrounding site in Tennessee, USA - Soil MetaG P. deltoides SBSDD5 (SPAdes) (version 2) | ecosystem: Environmental > Terrestrial >... | reverse complement strand
CGCAGAGGAAGGCCCTCACCCCCCGACCCCGAGGCCGTCGACCCGGTCTGCGGCATGCGCGTCGCGATTCCCGGCGCCCGCCACGTCGTCCAGCAGGCGGGTCAGGACTACTATTTCTGCTGCCCATCGTGCCGGCGGCTGTTCGAAGCCAGCCCCGAGCAGTATCTCAGCGCGGCGACGCCTGCGCCCGCCGAGGGAGAATCATCCGATGCGATTCCAGGGTGACGTCACCATCGAGGCCCCCCGCGAGCGCGCCTGGGCGTTCCTGACCGATCCGCGCCAGGTGACGCAGTGCGCACCAGACGTGCAGTCGCTCAACGTCCTGGACGACCAACGGTTCACCGTCGTGGTCCGGGCCGGGGTCGGGGCGGTCAAGGGGACGTTCACGTTCGCCGTCATGTGGCTGGAGCGGATCGCCCCGGAACACGCCCGCGTCCAGGCGCGCGGCAAGGTCCCCGGCAGCGCCGTCGACATGATGACCGTCATGACCCTTGGCGATGCCGGCGAGGGCCGCACCCTGCTGCACTGGGAAGCCGACGTCAGCGTCAAGGGGGTGATCGCCAGCGTCGGCGGGCGACTGATCCAGGGCGCCGCCGACAAGGTCACCCAGCAGTTGTTCGCCTGCGTCAAGTCGAAGCTCGAAGCGCCGGCCTCGGCAACAGCCACCGCTTGGCCCGACTGAGCTCCCGCGGGGCGCCGGGTCAGTCGTCGCTCGGCTTGCGGCCTGGGCGGAAGGGGAGTCCGCCCGGGATCGGGAACCCGGCCGGAGGCGTGAAGCGCGGCCCTGGCGCCGGCGGACCGCCCTGAGGCGGCGCGGGCTGCTCCGGCTCGTCGGTGGGCGGCTCGGCCCCTTCTGGCTCGCCAGCCATGCCCGGCGCCTCGGCGTCGGGGTTCGGCGCAGTCTCGTCCGGCGCACCGGCCCCGTCGGCTGGTGCCCCGGCTGCGTCGGCTGGCGCACCGGCCCCGTCGGCTGGCGCGCCGGCCCCAGCGTTCGCGTCAGATGGTCCAGCCACACCGTCACGCGGGGGCGACTCGACGCTGCCCTGGGCAGGGGTAGGGGTGGCCTGGGTGACGCCGGGCGGGGCGATCAGCGCTGGCGGCGAGCTCGTCGCGCCGATCGGCGTGCCGGACGCCGCTGGCCCGATACCTGGGACGAGCGGCGTGATTCCTGGCTTGCTCGCCGCCGAGGACGTTGCCGAGACGGCCGGCGCCGGGTTGGCGGCGGGGGATGAGGCAGCGGCCGGTGGCGGCGGAGCGGCTGCGATAGCCGCGCCACTCGTGGGCGCCGGGGCCGGGATTCCCGTCGCGACGGGCGGCGGCACGGTCGCGGCGGGCGCCGCCTGCCCTGCCGAGGGCGAGGTGGCGGCGGGCTTACTGGCGACGGCAGGTTCAGGGGCGCGCGACAGGTCGGGGCCGCCAAAGGTGCGCGGTCCGAGCGTCGTCAGCAGGACGAGGCCGGCCGCCAGACCGAAGGCGGCTATCGAGCCGGCCAGCCAGCGACCGCGTCCGCGCCGGCCACGAGCCGGCCCGGCGGCGCGCGGCTGCGCCGACTCCCGGGCGAGAACGATCGGCGTGCCTGCTGGCGGCGCAGCGGCGGCGGGATTCCTCGAGGTCGTCGCGGTCGTCGGGCTCGTGGGTGGCGCACCGGCACCGGCCGGGTTTCGCAAGATCGGCGTGGTGGCCGTGCTGGCGAGCGGCTGGACCAGGCGGGGGGTGAGCGCGTCTGCCGGCGGGGCCGCCATCGTCACGGTCTTGTCGCTGGCGGCGGCTCCGCCGGCCGGCCCGGTGATCGCCGCTGCCAGCACGGTGACGTTGTCCGGCGCGCCGCGCTGGTTTGCCAGGTTCACGAGCTGGTCCGCGGCCGTGGCGGGGGCGTACCGGCTGGCGTACTCGCCGATCTCGGCATCGTTGACGACGCCGGTCAGGCCGTCTGAGCAGAGGAGCAGGACGTCGCCGGCCTGCACCTGATGCTGGCCGATCTCGACGTCGACGGAAGGCTGGCGGCCGAGGGCGCGCATCAGGAGGCTGCGATTCGGGTGATGCTCGGCCTGCTCGGGCGTCAAAATGCCTTCTTCGACTTGCATCGCCACCCAGGAGTGATCGCGAGTGAGCTGGCGCGCCCGGCCGCCTCGGATCAGGTAGCCCCGGCTGTCGCCGACGTGGCCGACCGTCAGGTTGCTGCCCTGGACCACCATCACGACGATGGTGCAGCCCATGCCGGAGCGCGCGACGTTCTCTTCGGCACTGTTGAAGATGACGCTGTTCGCGGTGGCGATGGCGTTGCGAATCGCGTCGGACGTCGATGCGCCGTGCTCACGGTAGAAGGCGGCTTTGACCGTCTCGACGGCGAGGCCGCTGGCGACTTCGCCGGCGGCGTGGCCGCCCATCCCGTCCGAGACGATCAGCAGCGTGCCCTGGGCTCGCGCTTGCGCTGAGGTCGGCGGCTCCAGGCCGAACGCATCCTCGTTGCCAGACCGGACCCGGCCTTTGTCCGTGCGACCGGCGGCCTCCACCCCGAACGACGCCGGGGCTCGCAGCTGCCCGGTCGGCGTGTCCGACAGGCTCGATTCGCGCGGGCGGAACGGACGAGTATCGTCGTTCATCTGCTCTTTGGACCCAGGACTGGATGGCTCACGTCCGACGTTCTCGACACGATTTTCGACGTGACTGAGTCACTGTAACACGTGTTCTTCAGCGTGAAAGCTCGCCAGGGAACAGTTCGGATGTTGGTGAGATGACGCCGGGAATGGCGTTCGGCAGCGCGTGGTATCCTTGCCCGCACCGTGCGTTCTCGATCGTTGCGTGCCGGGCTCCTGGTGGCTGTCATCACGGTGCTGCTCGGGTTGGGCCTGGCCGAGGCAGCGGTTCGCTGGGTGCAGCCGGTCCCACCCGCCGAGCTGCTGCCGTTCCCGTTCCAACCGATCGAGGTCGATCGGCTGGCCGCCAGCGACGGGTACCTGCGATTCGATCCTGACCTCGGCTGGTCGCAACGCCCGGGGGCGCGGGTGGTGGACGACGGCATCGTCTACCGGGCGAACGAGGCCGGCCTTCGTGCCGATCGTGAGTACACGCGTGAGCCGCCCCCTGGCGTCAGGCGGATCGCAGCGTTCGGCGACTCGTTCACGCACTGTGACGAGGTGAACCTGGAGGATTGCTGGACGACTCGCCTGGAGGGCGCCTGGGAGCGCTCCGAGGTGTTGAACTTCGGGATCCAGGCATCGGCACCAGACCAGGGGTGGCTGCGCTACCAGCGAGACGGCCGGCCGTATCGATCGTGCGCGGTGCTGATCGGCTTTCAGGTGGAGAACGTCAACCGGGTCGTCAATCGGTACCGACCGTTCTACGCACCGCGAAGCGGCGTGGCGTTCAGCAAGCCCAGGTTCGTGCTGGAGGGGGACGGCTTGCGCCTGCTGCCGAACCCGGTCACCGGGCCGGGCCAGCTCGGCGACCCGGCCTGGGTTGAGCGGACGCTCGGACCGGACGACTTCTGGTACTTCCGGGGGACGTTCGCGCCGAGCCCGCTCGACAACGTGCTACTGGCTCGGTTGGCCCGCTCAGCTGCGTACCGCCAGCACCGAAGCCGCATCGAGGGGCCGAAGAGCGATCAGCGGCCGAACGGCGCGGCGTACGATCCGGGGGACGAGCGGTTTCAGGTGTCAGGGCGCCTGCTGGTGCAGTTCGCGCGTGAGGTCCAGGCGGACGGCGCCACGCCGATCGTTCTGTTCTTCGGGCAGCGGGACGAGGTGGTCAACGTGCGGCATCGGCAGGCGAAGGAGTATCAGCCGTTGCTGGACTGGCTGGCCGCCGAGCAGATCGCGGCGATCGACGTTACGGACGACCTGGCGCGCGAGGCGAACCGGGTCGGCGCCGACACGCTATTCGCCAGGAACGGCCACTACAGCCGGCGTGGGAACCAGGCGATCGGCGCGGCGCTGGCGCAGCGGCTGCCGCGCCTGACCGCCGCGACGTGCGGCTGACGGACCGGATGCGGGCGCAATTCATTGCGCCCCTACCTGATCAGACGCTGTAGGGGCGCAATGAATTGCGCCCGCCCCCGCCGCGCTCTTAGCTCGCGGCGGACTCGACGGGGGCCGGCGCACCGTCTGTAGTGCCCCAGTCCAGCGCGACATCGCCGGTCAGGAAGTGCTCGGCGTCCAGCGCGGCTCGACAGCCGTCGCCGGCGGCCGTGACGGCCTGGCGGTACCGGTGGTCTGAGACGTCGCCGGCCGCGAAGACGCCGGGCACGCTGGTCTGGGTGTGGTCCAGCTGGAGGATGTACCCCTGCTCGTCCATGGTGATCTGGCCGGCGAACAGGTCCGTGTTCGGCTTGTGGCCAATCGCGATGAACAGCCCGTCGGTCTTCATGTCGTGCTCGGCGCTCGTCTTGACGTTCTTCAGCCGGACACCCTCGACGCCCTTCTCGCCGAGGACGTCGGTGACGACGGTGTCCCAGACGAAGGAAATCTTCGGGTTGCTCTTCGCACGCTCCTGCATGATCTTCGAGGCGCGCAGCTCATCGCGGCGGTGGACGACCGCCACCTTGTTGGCGTAGCGGGTCAGGAAGGTCGCCTCTTCCATCGCCGTGTCGCCGCCGCCGACCACGACGACGTCCTTCTCGCGGAAGAAGAAGCCGTCGCAGGTGGCGCAGGCCGAGACACCACGCCCCTGGAGCCGCTTCTCGGAGTCGAGGCCGAGCCAGATCGCGGAGGCGCCCGTCGCGATGATGACGGCCCGTCCCTTGTACGCCTCATCGCCGACGGTCAGCGTGAACGGCCGCTTCGAGAAGTCGACGGCGGTGACGTCGTCCTCGACGAGCTCGGTGCCGAAGCGCAGGGCCTGCTCGCGCATCTGGTCCATCAGTTCGGGCCCCATGATGCCGTCGCGGAAGCCGGGGTAGTTCTCGACCTCAGTGGTGAGCATCAACTGACCGCCAGGCAGGCCGCCCCGTTCCATCCCGGTGAACATCAGCGTCTTGAGGCTGGCACGCGAGGCGTAGATCGCGGCCGTCCAGCCGGCCGGCCCGGACCCGATGATCATGACGTCCCAGAGGACGGAGGTGTTGTCGTCAGCCATTGGTCTTGTTCACTCCGCTGCTCGCGAATCCGCTGCCCGATCGGGTGCCTGTCAGAATCCCTGAACGAGTGATTGTGCGGCGCGGCAGCGTCTTTCTACCAGGAAGAACACCCGGGCACCTCGCGCTATTCCGCGCCGTACTCCGGGCATCCCGCGTGCCAGCGGACAAATGTCCGCGCTCTGGTGCTTTGGGGCTGCTGCCCCGGCCTACTTCGAGCAGATGTAGAAGTTGTTGATGATGTCGCCCTCGACGCGCTTCACCGACACGTCCTTGAAGCCGGCCTCGGCGAGGTACTCCAGCGCCTTCTGCTCGCCCCACATGTTGCCCAGCCCCTCGCCGCCGAGCGCGAGCGAGACGGTCATGCAGTGCGAGAGCGAGATGGCGTAGAACATCGGCCCGAGCGGGTGATCGACGTTCTCCTCGACGTTGCTGGATGCAGCGATGTCGGCCATCAGGTAGGTGCCGCCGGGCCGGAGCGCCCTGTGGATCGCCTCGAGGACGGTCTTCGGCCGGGCCTGGTCATGGATGGCGTCGAAGACCGTGATCAGGTCGAACGCGTTCTCCAGGTCCAGCGCGGCAACGTCTTGGACCTCGAAGCGCGCGTTGGTCAGACCGAGCTGTGCCGCCTCGGCTCGGGCCATCGCGATGCTTTCCTCGGAGAAGTCGAAACCCGTACAGCGGCTCGACGGAAACGCCTTCGCCATCGTGTTCACGGCGTGGCCGGCCCCGCAGCCGATGTCGGCGACATCGATGCCTGTCTGGAGACGGTCCACGAGACCCGGCACCAGCGGCAACGTCGATTGCACCAGCGTTGCGTCGACGACGGGCGCGCTCAGCTCGGCCATGAGCTCGCCGAAGTGCGGGTAGGCCGAGTACGGGACGCCGCCACCGTTGCGGAAGCTCTCGATCACCGCCGACTCGACGGTCGAGAACTGCGGGATCATCGGCGCGAACCCGGCCAGATTGTGATTGCCGGCCGCGCGGGTCAGCAGCGCAGCATGCGTGGGGGGCAGCGCGTACGTTCGGCTCGACGGGGTGTACTCGACGATCCGGCTGACGACCATCCCGTCCAGCCACTCGCGCACGTACCGCTCGTTCAGGCCCGTCGCCTCGGCGATCTGCGCGGAGGTGGCCGGCGGCAGCGTCGCCAGCGTGTCGAACAGGCCGGTCTGGTGCCCGATGCTGATCAACACGACCTGGCCGGCTCCGTTGAACGCGCCCATGAGGCGCCCGGCAAACTCCTCGACCTTTGCCATGTCGAGCTCTGGCGTCGTCATCACACCCCTCCTGCACGCTGAGGCATCCGTTCGCGGAAGGTAACACGCGGTTCGTCCCGCGTGCCCTCTCAAACGCCGTCCGCGTCGATTTTCATTCCTCAAGCTGTAGCGGGCCTGGGCTGATTGGCGGGAGCGATGCCGACACGAAAGGACTGATGCACGAGGGCATTCGACGTAGCGCGGGGGCTTGTCCCCCGCCGGTTTCACCCGGCGGGAGCCCTGGCCCCCGCGCTACGAGGTTGGGAAGTCCGGGGTTGGCGCTCAGCCCCAGCGCGGCGACTCGCCGAGGTTCCCGAGGGCGGTCTTGCCGACGATCTCGTGGACCAGCATCGAGTTGGCCGGATGGATCGTGGCCGCGCGAACGTCGCGGTAGATCCGCTCGATCTCGTGGCGCTTGAACATGCCGCTGCCGCCGATCACGTCGTACGCCCGGTCCACGACCTTCTTGGCCGTCTCGACGGCGTGGTATTTCGCCGAGACCAGCTTCGAGGGCCAGAGGCCGCCGTGGTCGACGCCGTTCGACCAGTCGTCGGCGATCCGCTCGACGTGCGCCGTCGCGCCGTCGAGGGCCAGCACCATCTCGGCGATGTTGTGCTGGACCTCTGGGTGGTACGCCATGGTGCGGCTCAGTCCCGCGATCGACGTCTTGTTCTTGACGCCCGCGACGGCCAGGTCGAGTGCGCGCTGGGCCAGCCCGAGGTAGATGCTGCCGAACGTCGGCTCGGCCCAGACGAAGATCGCCAGGACGAACAGGTCGGCGCCCGCGAAGTCGGGCGGCACGACCCGGCCGACGTACTTGTCGGGCACGAAGGCGCCTTCGAGGACGGTGTCGTGGCTGGCGGTCGCCCGCATGCCGACGGTGTCCCAGACGTCGTCGATGTGGTAGCCAGGGGTGTCGCGCGGCATGAAGACGTGGACGACCTTCGGATTGGCCGGGTCGGCGTTGTCCTGCGCGTGGATGCCGAGCCTGGTCCAGACCGGCGAGAGGCTGCCGAACGACTTGCGCCCGCTGATCTTGTAGCCGCCGTCGACGCGCTCGGCTTTCGCGGTGGAGTAGAGCAGCGGCAGGTCGTTGCCCGGCTCGCCGTGCCCGGCCGCGAAAACCTCGCCCTTCGCGCCCTCTTCGAGCATCCACTTGAGGGAGGTATCGCCGAGGCGGTACAGGTCGGCGGCGACGCCCATCCAGTAGAGGTGCATGTTGGTGGCGAGGGCGGTGGCCGGAGCACGGTACGCCAGCTTGCGCTGCTCGCGGCAGACCTCGGCGAGCGACATCCCGAGTCCGCCCAACTCGCGGGGGATCGGCATCTGGAGGTAGCCGGCCTGCTTCAGCTCGTCAAAGTCTTCCTGGAAGAAGCGGTTCTCACGGTCGTAGGCGGCGGCGCGCTCCCCACAGCGCGCGATCAGCTCATCGGTCAACACTGACGATACCGGTGCGGTGGCAGTCATTGAGCTCCTCCTCGAGATCGGTCCGCACTCAGATCGTAGGCTTCAAAAGATTACGGCGCGTCTACAGATCTGTACATTCGGCTATGTACATTTTTTCTGGATCGGCGGTGTACATGCCGGGTCACGGTCTGCGGAGGCCGCGTTCGGCGGCCCAGACGGCGACCTGCGCCCGTGAGCTGAACTCGAGCTTGTTGAGGATGTGTTTGACGTGGTTGGCGGCCGTGCCTTCGGTGATGACCAGCGCCTCGGCGATCTGGCGGTTGGTCAGCCCACGGGCGATCAGGGTGGCGACTTCCTGCTCGCGGCGGCTGAGGGGTGAGGCCCCCGCGCCGGCCGGCGTGGCTGACGCGGGGGTGTCTGACGGCTGGCCGGGCTCGGTGATCGCCAGTGCCGCCGCGATGGCGTCGTCCAGGTCCAGGGCGCGGCCGGCCTGCCAGGCTGCCTCGGCGACCTGGGAATCCTGCGCCTGTCTGGCCGGCGCCAGCAACCTCTCCAGTCTGTCGCGCCCGCCTTGCTGACGCGGCGTGCCGGCGCGCTCACGGAGGGCGGTACTGGCGCCGGCCACTCGCAGTGCACCCTCCGCACGCCCCTGGGCGACGGCCAGCTCGACGAATCGGTCGAGCACCTGCGCGACGGTGACGGCATCGCCGAGCTGGCGCTGAATAGCAACGCTGTCGCGGAGGTATACATACGCGCGCACGTACTCGCCGCGTGCGATGGCGACGCCGCCGAGCGTCGCGAGGCCAAGCGCCTCGACGCGTGGGTTCCCGATCTGCCGATACCGGTCCAGCGCCTCGGCCATTAGTGCCTCGGCCTCGTCGAGATTGCCCTGGGCCAGGGCGACGGCCGCCAGCGAGAAGATCGACCCGCTGTGCTCCGGGTCGTCTTTGAGAAAGCGGTGGCTCTCCGCAAAGTACCCGCGCGCGATCTCGAACTCGCCGAGCTCGTAGTAGACGTTGCCCAGCGTGTTCAACGCCGAGGCGTAGTGGAGGTCCTGTCCGAGACGTCTGGCCAGGTCGAGCGCCTCCTCGAGATACTGACGCGCGGCGTCGTACGCGCCCCCGAAGCACAGGATCGTGCCCAGTCCTTCGAGAGAGTTCAGGACGCCGATCGCATTGCCGACGGCCCTTCGGAGCGAAAGTCCCTCTTCGAGCGCTGCCCGTGCGGCCCGAAAATCGCCCTGGGACGAGGCGAGCAGCCCGAGCCCGTAGAGCGCCTTCGCCCGCAGCTCAACGCGTTGACTCGACGGTCCCAGGGGGAACCGTGCCAGAACGCTGGCGAGACGCTCGCGGCCCTCCTGAACGTGGCCATGACGAGACCAGAACCACCAGAGCGCCACGCATATGCGCAGGGCGGGTTCAGCGTAGCCCCGCTCCTCACACCAGTCGAGTGCTGCGCGCAGGTTGTCGTGCTCCTGGTCGACCCGCGCGAACCAGAGAGCCTGCTCAGGGCCGTAAATGTCGTCTTCTGCCGATTCGGCGAACCTGACCGCCGCGAGCGCGTGCCGACGGTGGACCACGTCGGCCTCGCCGCATTCCTCCAGCCGCTCCAGCGCGTATTCGCGGACCGTCTCCAGCATCCGATACCAGGGCTGGCCGTCAGGCGCTTCCTCCCGACGGAGCAGACTCTTCTCGGCCAGCGACTCGATGCCATCCAGGACGTCGAGGCCCAGCGGCGGCAGCGCGATGGTCGTGGCACCGGGGCGTGTGGGCTCGCCGGCGCAGACCGTCTCGGCGGATTCCAGCGTACAGCCCCGGAAGACGGCCAGCCGACGGAACAAGGTCATCTCGTCCGGCTCCAGCAGGTCGTAGCTCCAGGCGATCGTGTCGCGGAGGGTGCGCTGGCGGGCTGGAAGGTCGCGGGCTCCTCCTGTGAGGAGCGGCCGCCGTCGCTCCATCCGCTGAAGCATCGCCCCCGGCGTCAAGGCGCGAATGCGGGCGGCGGCCAGTTCGATCGCCAGCGGCAGGCCGTCGAGCCGCTGGCAAATCTCAGCGACATCGGCGGCGTTCCCGTCGTCCAGGGCGAAGTCAGGGCGCGCGGCCGATGCTCGGTCCACAAACAGGCGCACAGCCTCGAATTGCGCAACGTGGGTAGCCGACGTTTCCGAGCGGCGATCCGGCAGGTCCAGCGGGGGGACCGGGTACTCGCGCTCGCCGTAGAGACGGAGAGCCGCGCGGCTGGTGACCAGGAGTCTGAGCTGAGGCGCCGCCAGGAGCAGCTCGGCGACGATCGGCGCGGCATCCACCACTTGCTCGAAGTTGTCCAGCATCAGCAAGAGCTGTTTCTGACGCAGTGTGTCCGTCAGCAACGCCACGATCGACCGCCCGGCAGCCTCGCGGACGCCGAGCGCCTGGGCGATCGAGAACGGCACCAGGTCAGGGTCAGTCACGGACGCGAGCGGCACGAAGTAGATCCCGTCTGCAAACGTCCCCGCAAGGTCGGCGGCGACCTGGAGCGCGAGTCGGGTCTTCCCGGTACCGCCGGGGCCGGTCAGCGTCACCAGGCGGGTATCCGGACGGAGCAGCATGTCGCGGACAGACTGGATCTGCTGCTCGCGCCCGATGAACGCGGTGACCTGCGTCGGGAGATTGTTCGGGATCAAGGTTAGCGTGCGGAGGGGCGGAAAGTCGGACGGCAGCCCGTCCAGTGTGAGCTGGTAGATGCGCTCCGGGCGGGCGATGTCGCGCAGGCGGTGCTCGCCGAGGTCTTTGAGCCCGGCCCCTGGAGGCAGCGACTCGCCAGCCAGCGTCGCGGCGGCCGCCGAGAGCACGACCTGGCCGCCGTGGGCGCTGTCCATCAGGCGGGCGCAGCGGTGGAGCGGCTGCCCGAAGTACTCGCCGTCCTGGCATTCGACCTCGCCGGTGTGCAGGCTCATGCGAGACTTGAGCGGACCGGCGTCGACCCACGCTTCGTCACGGAGCGCGCACTGCGCGTCGAGCGCGGCCCGGGCCGCCTCGACCGGGCTGGCGAACGCGGCGCAGAGGCCATCGCCGCGAGTCTGGAAGATGATGCCGCCGTGGGCCGCGACTGCCCCCCGGATGATGGCGTCGTGCCAGGCAAGCGCGGCGCGATACGCCTCCGGCCGCGCTTCGAGCAGGCGCGTGCTGCCCTCGATGTCGGTGAACAGGAAGGTGACGGTCCCGGTGGGCAGGTTGGTCATGGTATGAGACCGCTCGGCGTCGCTCCCAGTGCGGCCCTATGATACCGTCGCAATGGAGGCACGCAGTGGCAGACGAGGCCGATCATCGGAGGTTCTATCGTGCGCTACGAGCTCTGGGATGTCGATAGCGGCAATCAGGTGGAGATCTGCCAGACGCAGCAGGACGCCATTGATGCCGTGCGTGAACTGCTGGCCCTCAACGGCGAAGACTCGATTCGGTCAATGATGCTGGGTGTGATTCGCCGCGAGCCGTCTGGCAAGGTGCGCATGTTCCCCCTACTCGACGGCGATGAGCTGCTACAGCAGGCACAGGAAACCCAGACCGCCGTGCGGAGCAGCTAAAGCGGCTCCGTCCACGATCCCCCTCAGAAAGACCGCAACCGTCGTCGTCAGCCCAGCAGGCCGTGCTTCTCGGCCCAGGCGGCGATCTGGGCCCGGTTGCTGAGGTCTAGCCTGCCGAGGATACTGTGGACGTGACGGGCGACGGTCCCCTCTTCGATGACGAGATGCTCGGCGATCTGCCGGTTGGTCATCCCCTGCCCGACGAGGATGGCGACCTCGACCTGGCGGTGCGAGAGCACCCCGAGCGAGACGTCAACCTCCAGGTCTGGGAGCGGAACGCCCGGCCCCGCCTCTGAGGAAGCGGGCCTGGTGATCGCGAGAGCAGCGTCGACGATCTGGTCGAGGTCGAGCGCGCGGCCGGCCTGCCGGGCTGCTTCGGCGGCCTCCGTTGAGAGGGCGCGCCGGGCTGGCTCCAGCGCCCGGTCCAACCGTGCTCGGCTGCTCGGCGTCAGGGGGGCGCCGGTGCGATCGTGCAGGGCAGTGGCCGCAGCCGCGAGTCGCAGCGCGCTCTCAAGCTGTCCCTGCGCCGCCGCCAGCTCCACGAACCGCTCCAGAACCTGGCTGATACCGGCGATGTCGCCGAGCTCGTGCTGGGTGGCGATGGCGGCGCTCAGATGCTCGCCGGCTGCTGCATGGTCGCCTTGGGCCAACGCGATGCCACCCAGGGTGCTTCGGGCAACGGCCGCCATGCGCCAGTTGCCGGTCTGTTGGGAACCGTTCAACGCCCTGGTCGCGAGGGTGTGCGCTTCATCGTACTCTCCCTGGTCCAGCACGACGCCCGCGATCGAGAGCATGGCGCCGTTTAGCGTGCGGTATTGCGGATCGCGGCTCTTGTCGAAGTTGGCGATGCTCTCTTCATAGTAGGCTCGGGCGGCGTCGAGCTGGCCCAGTTCCACACTGATGTTGCCGAGCAGGTTCATCGCGTTCGCGAATGCTGTTGTGTCGTCCAGGTCTCGCACGAGCGCCATGGCTTCTTCCATGTACCGCCGAGCTGCGACGTAGTCTCCCCGGAAGCAGGCGGCAGTCGCGAGGCCCTCCAGCGCCGTGAAGATCCCCGTCGGCTCGCCGATCTCTCGTCGCAGCGCCAGGCTCTCCTGGTGCCGTTGACGGGCGACGGCATGGTCGCCCTGCCAGGCGGCCAGCATCCCGGCCGCGTACACCGCTCTGGCGTGGAGCTCGGTACGCGTCGTGGACGCTCCCGGAGGGAGTCGAAACCGCTGGAGCAGCCGCGCAAGGTGCTCCAGGCCTTCCTCGAGGTGACCGTGTAACGACCAGAACCACCAGAGCGCGACGGCGAGGCGGAGAGCGGGTTCAGCATACCCGCCGTCTTCGCACCAACGGAGTGCGGCGCGCAGGTTGTCGTGCTCTCGATCGAGCCGGGCGAGCCAGGTGGACTGATCGGGGCCGTACAGCTCCGACTCGCCGGACTCTGCCAGACGCAGCGCGGCGAGCGCGTGCCGACGGTGGATGGCGCCCGACTCGCCGCTCTCCTCCAGCCGCTCGAGGGCGTACTCGCGGACCGTCTCCAGCATCGAGTACCAGGGCTGGCCGTCCGACGCTTCGTTCTGGCGCAACAGGCTCTTCTCGACCAGCGACTCGACGCCGTCCAGGACCAGCAGGTCGAGCGGCGGCAGCGCGACGGAGGTGGCGCCTGGGCGCGGTGGGTCTCCGGCACAGACGGTCTCGGCGGACTCCAGGGTGCAGCCTCGGAAGACGGCCAGCCGTCGAAACAGCGCCTGCTCCTCCGGCGCCAGCAGCTCGTAGCTCCACGCGATCGTATCGCGGAGCGTCCGCTGGCGGGCCGGCAGATCGCGCGCGCCGCCGGTCAGCAGCGGCAGGCGTCGTTCCATCCGCTGGAGCATCGCTCGGGGTGGCAGGGCTCGGACGCGGGCGGCGGCCAGCTCGATCGCCAGCGGCAGCCCGTCGAGCCGCTGACAGATCTCGGCGACGGCGGCGGCGTTCTCGTCCACCAGCGCGAAGTCGGCGCGAGCGGCCTGGGCGCGGTCCACGAACAGGTGGACCGCCTCGAACTGGGCCAGGTGCGCGGCTGACGGCGCCGCCCGGCGATCTGGTAGCGCCAGGGGCGGGACCGACAGCTCGCGCTCGCCGTAGACGTGCAGGACGAACCGGCTGGTGACCAGGATCTTCAGATCGGTCGCGGCCTGGAGCAGCTCGGCGACGACCGGCGCGGCGTCCGCCACCTGCTCGAAGTTGTCCAGCACCAGCAACAGGCGCTTCTGGCGCAGGGCGTCCCCGAGGGAGGTCGCGATCGAGCGCCCGGCGACCTCCCGGATGTCGAGCGCCTGGGCGATCGACGATGCGACCAGCTCCGGGTCGGTCACGGAGGCAAGCGCGACGAAGTAGACGCCGTCCTGAAAGCTGTCGAGGAGATCGGCGGCCACCTGGAGGGCGAGGCGGGTCTTGCCGGTGCCGCCGGGGCCGGTCAGCGTCACCAGGCGGGTGTCGGCGCGAAGCAGTGTCGTCCGGACTGCCTGGAGCTGCTGCTCCCGCCCGATGAACGCCGTGGCCTGCATCGGGAGGTTGTTCGGGATCGCGGTCAGGGTCCGGAGCGGCGGAAAGTCGGCAGGCAGACCGTCCAGCGCGAGCTGGTAGATCCGCTCGGTGCGCACGAGGTCGCGCAGGCGGTGCTCGCCAAGGTCTTTGAGCCAGGCGCCGGGCGGCAACGATTCGCCGACCAGCGCGGCGGTGATGGCCGAGACCACGACCTGGCCGCCATGGGCGCTGTCCATCAGGCGGGCACAACGGTGGAGTGGCTGCCCGAAGTACTCGCCGTCCGGGCGAAGCTCGACCTCGCCGGTGTGCAGGCCTATCCGCACGCGGACTGGCCCGGCCTCACCCCACGGTTCGCCGTGGAGCGCCACCTGAGTGTCGAGCGCCGCCCGCACGGCAGCAGTCGGGCTGGAGAACGCGACGGAGAACCCGTCGCCCGTCTGCTTGACGACACCGCCGCCGTGGGCGGTCATCGCCGCGCGAAGGAGCGCATCATGGCGGGACAGCGCAGCACGATACGCTTCCTGGCCGGCTTCGAGGAGGCGGGTGCTGCCCTCGATGTCGGTGAACAGGAAGGTGACGGTCCCCGTGGGCAGGGCGGTCATTGCCCGCGTACCGTCCGGGCGGTGCGCGCTACTCGAACTCTTCGACTTCGAAGATGTCGTCCGGCATCTGGCCGTGCGCTTCGCGGTGGACGGCCAGCGCCGCCTCCTTGCTCGGAGCGTCCGAGAGGCAGAAGACCCGGCCGGTCGCGGCGTCGTACCAGTACTTCACGTACCGCACGCCGTATTTGTGCTGGACGGCCAGGTCGAGCTGATGGCCGTGGGCCACCAGCTCCGGCGTCAGCTCGTCCGGCGGCACGATGTGCATGTCGAGGAATCGAGGCACCTGGCCCTCCGTGCAGGCTTGATCTCCGGGGCCCGGTGTGCCGCCCGCTGCACACCGTGAGGAGATCATCTTACATCGTATGGCCACCAGGAAAGGGCATGGCTGCCCGTATGCTGGCCCTTAACTTGAAGACCGGCCCGGGAGCAGGCCGTGGTCGGCGGCCCAGACGGCGACCTGCGCCCGCGAGCTGAACACCAGCTTGCTCAGGATGTGGACGACGTGGTTGGCGACCGTGCCCTCGGCGATGACGAGTGCCTCGGCGATCTGGCGGTTGGTCATCCCTTGGCCGATCAGCGCAGCGACCTCGATCTCGCGGCGGGAGAGCACCGACACCGAGACGTCGAGCGCTATGACCGCGGGGGGCGTGTCATCCGCACTGGCCGGCGACACCGGCTCGGTGATGGCGAGCGCCTCCGACACCGCCTCCTCCAGATCGAGCGCGTGGCCGAGCTGCCACGCCTCAGCGTAGGCCTCCTCCCCCAGCGACGTCCGCACCGGCGCGACCAGCCGATCGAACCGCGCTCTCGCGGCCGGCGAGAGCGGCCCGCCGCCACGCTGGCGTAGCGCCTCCGCCGCCCCGGCGATCCGCGCGGCGCCCTCCATTCGACCTTGAGCCGACGCCAATCCGACGAACCGCTCCAGCACCTGCGCAACGCCAGGGACGTTGCCGTGATCCTGCTGGATCGTGATGCTCTCCGTCAGCCGGGCATGGGCCAGTACGTGGTCGCCGCGCGCCAGGGCGACCGCGCCGAGCGTCGCCAGCGCCAGCGCCTCGACGTGCCGATCGCCCTGCCGTTGGAACTGCTCCAAGGCAAACCGTGCCTGCTCCTCAGCTTCGTCGTATCGGCCCTGGTCCAGGGCAACGGCGGCATCGGAGAGCCGCGGGCCGTGCAGCGGCGAGTCCGGTGGCAGGACCGCGAGGCTCTCCTGGTAGTAAGCGCGGGCGGCGTCCAGCTCGCCAAGCTCGTTCTTGAGGTTGCCGAGAGCGTGGAGCGCCATCGCCTTGGAGGGCGGATCGTCGAGCTCTGCCGCGATCTCGAGCGATTCGTGCAGGTAGCGCTCGGAGGCGGCGTAGTCGCCCTGGAAGCAGGTGATGGTGCCGAGTCCTTCGAGCGAGTTGAAGATCGCCCACGGGTCGCCCAACGTGCGACGCAGTGCCAGGCTCTCCTCCTGGTGGGCGCGAGCGGCAGGGTGATCGCCCTGCATCGAGGCGAGCATGCCGGCGATCCAGAGCACCTTCGCGTGCAGATCGACGCGGCCCGGGTTCGTGGCCGGGTCCGCGCGGAGCGGGAAGCGCTTCAGCAGACTGGTGACCCGCTCGCGGCCCTCCTTCACGTGTCCGTGCGCCGACCAGAACCACCAGAGCGCCACGGCGAACCGCAGCGCCAGCGTCGCATACCCCTGATTCTGGCTCCAACTCAGGGCCGACCGGAGGTTGTCGTGCTCGCGCTCGAGGGTCGCGAACCAGGCCGACTGTTCAGGCCCGACCAGCAGCGGCTCGGAGGTCTCCGCCAGCTGAAGGGCGGCCTGGGCGTGGCGGCGGTGGACGGCACCGGCCTCGTCGCTCTCCGCCAGCCGTTCGAGCGCGAATTCGCGGACCGTCTCCAGCATCCGGAACCGGGGCTCGCCGTCCGCCGTCTCTTCCTGCCGGACCAGGCTCTTTTCGACGAGCGACGCCAGCCCGTCCAGCACGTCGATCTCGAGCGGGACCACGGCGGTCGTGGTGGCACCGGGCCGGGGCGGCTCGCCGGCACAGACGTGCTCAGCGGCCTCCAGGGTGCACCCCCGAAAGACGGCGAGCCGCCGGAACAGTGCCTGCTCCTCTGGCTCCAGGAGATCGTAGCTCCAGGCGATGGCGTCCCGGAGGGTCCGCTGGCGGGCCGGGAGGTCGCGGCCTCCTCCTGTGAGGAGTGGCAGACGGCGCTCCATCCGCTGGAGCATGGTGCGGGGAGGCAAGGATCGCACGCGCGCGGCGGCCAGCTCGACGGCGAGCGGCAGCCCGTCCAGGCGGTGGCAGATCTCGGCCACGGCGGGCGCGGTCTCGTCCGTGATCGCGAAGTCCGGCCGGGCCGCGCGAGCGCGCTCCGCGAAGAGGCGGACGGCCTCGAACTGGACGAGATGCTCGGCGGTCGGGGCGGTTCGGCGGTCCGGGAGGGCCAGCGGCGGGACCGGGTACTCGCGCTCGCCGTAGAGGCGCAGGACGGCGCGACTCGTGACGACCACCCGAAGGCCCGGCACCGCCCCGACCAGCTCGGCCACGAACGGGGCGGCGGCGATCACCTGCTCGAAGTTGTCCAGGATCAGCAGGGTCTGTCGGGAGCGCAGGAAGTCGCGGAGGGAACCGACCAGGGGGCGGCCGGGCACCTCGCGGACGTCGAGCACCTGCGCCGTCGCCGAGGGCACGAGCTCCGGATCGGTGACCGACGCCAGCGGCACGAAGTAGAGGCCGTCAGGGAAACTGTCCAGCAGCTCGGCGGCGACCTGGAGCGCCAGGCGGGTCTTTCCGGTCCCGCCCGGCCCGGTCAGCGTCAGGAGGCGGGTGTCCCGGTGCATGAGCGCGGCGCGGACGGCCTCGACCTGCTGCTCGCGCCCGACGAACGACGTAACTTGAAGCGGGAGATTGTTGGGGATCGCCGTCAGCGTCCGGAGCGGTGGGAACTCGCGCGGCAGGTCCGGCGCCACGAGCTGAAAGATCCGCTCCGGCTGCGCGAGGTCCCGCAAGCGGTGGTCGCCGAGATCCACCAGGCTCACCTCTGGTGGAAGCGCCTGTTGCACCAGTGTGGCCGTGGTCGCGGAGAGGAGCACCTGGCCGCCGTGGGCGCTGCTCATCATCCGAGCACAGCGGTGGAGAGTCAACCCGAAGTACTGCTGGCCGTGCACGCTCGCCTCGCCGGTGGAGAGGCCCATGCGGACCTTGATGGGCCGTGCGAGGTCCCAGGCCTCGCGGCTCAGAGCGTTCTGGCTGGCGAGCGCCGCGCAGACGGCGTCCGTGGGGCTGCCAAACGCCGCCGCGATCGAGTCGCCGGCCCGCTCGAAGACGATGCCGCCGTGGTCCACGATGGTGCGATCGAGGATCTCGTCATGCCGCGCCAGGGCGAGGCGGTACGCAGCCGGCCCGGCCTCGAGCAGGCGGGTACTCCCTTCGATGTCCGTGAACAGGAAGGTGACGACGCCCGTCGGCAAGGTGGTCATGGTCGTACGCTCGCCACGATACCGGTCCGGCCCCTGCGTCCCAACACCATCCTGTCGTCTGCGTGAGTTGCCCCTCCGGGGAGGCTATCATGTGTCTTGCGTCTGGTCAACGCGCCCCACGCGACGCGGTCTGCACGTGCGCTCGCGCGAGCGTCAGCGAGTGGACCCGGTCCGTCGCCGGTCAAGACACTTGACACCGGCGGCTGGCTGGTGGACTATGACGCGGGCCGACAAGGGTCGGCGTGCCGCTCGGCCAGGTCGGGCGGACAGGTGGGACGAACGGGCGATGGCGGCTGCCGTCTTCGGTGGAAGCCAGGTTGTCCGTGGTCCAGCTTCGATCGGGGAGTAGGTAGGCCATGCTGAGATCCTTCACGTCTCCACCAGAGACGGTCAGCGCAGCCGTCGCACGGCTGACGCGCCGCCGCTTTCTGAGCCTTGCCGCCGCGACCTCGAGCGCGGCGCTGCTGGCCGCCTGCCAGAGCGCGCCGGCCGCCGCCCCGGCCAAGCCGACCGAGGCGCCGAAGCCGGCCGCGGCTGTCGCGACGCAGGTGCCGCCGACGGCCGTACCGGCAGGGTCGCCCGCCGCCTCACCGGCCGCCTCACCGGCCGCGTCACCTGGCGCATCGCCGGCCGCGAGCCCGTCGCCGGCCGCTGTGACCTCGCCGGCCGGCCCGGCCCCCGCGGCCGCGGTCGCCAGCAAGCCCGGTGGCAAGAAGGTCTACAAGCTGGCCGTTCCCGGGGACGTCTCCACGATGGACCCGGCGATCATGAACTCGCAGATCGACTTCCAGATCGCCGAGGCGATCCTCAACTTCATGGGCCGGTACACCTACGATCCGCCGCTGGGGAACGCGATCACCCCTGAACTGGCGGAGAAGTGGGAAGTCTCGCCGGACGCCAAGACCTGGACCTTCCACCTGCGGAACGGCGTCAAGTTCCACAAGGGGTACGGCGATCTGACTGCCGAGGACGTCAAGTTCAACTGGGAGCGGATCAAAGACCCAAAGACGGCCTCCCCCTTCAAGGCCGAGTTCGACGGTTCGACCATCACCGTGCTCGATCCGCACACGATCAGGATCGTGTTCGACCGGCAGAATCCGGCGTTCGTCTCGACGTCGCTCGCGTTCCGGCCCGGCTTCGTCGTTTCGCCGAAGGCGTTCCAGGAGCTGGGGGACCGCTGGAAGACCGGGCCGATCGGCAGCGGCCCGTTCATCTGGGACACCTACCAGGCTGGCAGCAGCCTCATCATGAAGCAGAACCCCGAGTACTGGGGCACCAGGCCGAAGGTCGACGAGGTCCAGTACCGCTTCAGGGTGGACGAGAAGGCGGCGATGCTGGCCGTGGCCAAGGGCGAGCTGGACGCCTACTACCTGTCGGACCCGGACCTGCTGGCGCAGGTCGCGAAGAGCACCGATCCGAACACGTACTTCCTGAAGTCGAACGCGGGCCAGGCGCCGTTCACGCTCTGGTTCAACACCCAGCGCAAGCCGCTGGACGACATCCGGGTGCGCCAGGCGCTGCGCCACGCCGTCGACAATGAGGCGATCGCGCGGGACCTGTTCGGCGGGCTGGCCAGTCCGATCCACAGCTACCTGCCGCCGTTCATGTTCGGCTACAGCGAGGACGTGGCGAAGTTCCCGTACGACCCCGACAAGGCGCGTCAGCTTCTCAAAGAGGCGAACGTCCCGGCCGACTGGTCGCCGGGCGTGATCGGCCACTCTACGTTGCTGATCAGCCGCCGCGTCATCGAAGCGGTCGCGGGGTACTGGAACGACGTTGGCATCAAGGCCCGCCCGGAGCTCGTCGAGCAGGCCGTCATCAATCAGAAGACCCTGCCGAAGGACTTCGACATCTGGGGCACCTACATCACCCGGATCGACCCGTCGCAGATCACGGCGCCGTACTGGCACTCGGCGTCGCCGACGAACTACTCCACCTTCAAGGCGGGGGACGACCTGATCGATATCACCAGGACCGAGCCGGACCCGGACAAGCGAATCAAGGCGTACCGTGACCTCCAGAACAAGATCTCGGAGGAGTGTTCAGCGGCGTTCATCGTCGCCTGCTCCGAGGGGATCCTGGTCAACAAGCGGGTCACCGGCCTGAAGGGGGCCGGCTGGCAGGAGCGTCACCCCTGGTTCGACGTGGACGTGCCGGCCGAATAGATGCAAGTCGTTCTGGGGCGGCTGGCACGGGCGATCCTGACGGTCGTCGGGGCGTTGACGCTGGTCTTTCTGAGCCTGCGTCTGACGCCCGGCGACCCGGCCATGATTATGCTCGGCGACTACGCCACGGAAGAGCTCGCGGCGACGCTGCGGCAGCAGCTCGGGCTGGACCAGCCGCTGCCGGTCCAGTTTCTGGTGTTCCTCAAGAACACGCTGACCGGCGACTTCGGCATGTCGCTGGCGAAGAAGCAGGACGTCAGCGAGATCATCGCCGGGGCCTGGCCGTACACTGCCTCGCTGGCGCTCGCCTCGATGCTCGTCACCTGCCTGATCGGCATCCCGCTCGGGGTGCTGGCGGCGCTCAAGCGGGGCACCGTGGCCGACTTCGCGGCGATGGTGATCTCGCTGCTGGGCGTCTCGACGCCCGGGTTCCTGATGGCGCTGCTGCTGATTTACGTCTTCGCCTACCTGTTTGGCTGGTTCCCCGTGCAGGGGGCCGGCGAGGGTCGTGGCGTAGTCTCGATGCTCCACTATCTGGTCCTGCCGTCCGTCGCGCTCGGGTTCCAGTCGGCGGCGCTGGTGGCACGGACCACGCGGTCGTCGTTGCTGGCCGTGCTCGGCGAGGACTACATGCGGACCGCCAGGGCGAAGGGACTTCCCGAGCGCCAGGTGCTGCGCGAGCACGCCTTCCGCAACGCGCTGGTGCCGATCCTGGCCGTGCTCGGCCTGTTCTTCGGACAACTGCTGGGCGGCGCGGCCGTTGCCGAGATCGTGTTCGCTCGGCCGGGCCTCGGCAAGCTGCTGGTCGATGCGATCCTGTTCCGGGACTACCCGCTGACCCAGGCGCTGATCTCGGTCTTTCTGCTCGGCGTGATCTTTGTCAACTTTGTCACCGACACGTTGTACGGGCTGGCGGACCCCCGAATCCGACGAGCCTGAGTGAGGGCGATGGCAACCACGACTGACTCCCCGAGCACCTCCCCGCACGGCACTGCGCCACTCGCCGCCGTCGCTGTCGGCGGCGGTACACTCCTTCGCGCGGGGGCGCCGCGCACCTTCTGGCGCGACGCGGCGGCTGGCTTCCGGCGGCGCATCTCGGCGCTGGTCGGCCTGGCGCTGGTCATCCTCTTCCTGATCGGGGCGCTCGTCGGGCTGTTCGGCACGCCGGCGACGACCAACCGCAATAACTTGTCCCAGCGGCTGCGCCCCCCGACCGTCGAGCATGTGTTTGGGACGGATGGGTTCGGTCGGGACATGCTGTTCAGAGTGCTCCAGGGCGCGCCGCTGGCGCTCGCCGTCGGCGTGGTCTCGGTGGCGATCGGCAGCATCCTGGGATCGGTCCAGGGGCTCGTCGCCGGCTACTTCCGGGGGAAGATCGGGGCGGCGATCATGGGCTTCACCGACGCGATGCTGGCGTTCCCGACCCTCCTGCTGGCGCTCGCCGTGGTGGCGACGCTCGGGCCGGGTCTGCTGAACGTGATGATCGCCGTCGGCATCTCCACGATGCCCCGCTTCACCCGGATGATGGAGGCCGAGGTGCTCACCATCGTCAGCCGCGACTTCATCCTGGCCTCGCGCACGATCGGCGCCAGCACCAGCCGGATCCTCTGGCGGCACGTCCTCCCCAACGCGCTCTCGTCGGTGCTGGTGATGGCGACGCTCTACGTCTCGACGGCGATCCTGGCCGAGGCGACGTTGAGCTTCCTGGGGCTCGGGCCGCCGCCGCCCACCCCGACCTGGGGCTCGATGATCAACGACGGCAGCTCGGTGCTCCAGCCGGCGCCCTGGGTGGTGCTCTTCCCCGGGCTGGCGATCACGCTGACGGTGCTCGGGTTCAGCCTGGTCGGCGACGGCATCCGCGACGCGCTGGACACCCGGCTGCGAGACAAGTAGGACAACCCTCACCCCAACCCTCTCCCAGAGGGAGAGGGAGCAAGGAGCCACACGATGGCGCTCTCCCTGAAGCTTGCTGGTTACCCCTGGGACCACATCACGCCGCTCCTGACCGGCGACGTCAAGCCTGAAGGGATCGACCTGTCCTACGACACGGCGCACGGCCTGAGCCCGGTCACCGACGATCCGACCTGTCACGGCGGCGAGGCGTCGCTGGGGCTGTACATGATCCAGACCTCGCGCGGGGACCGGTCGTTCGTGGGCCTGCCGATCTTCCCGATGTTCGCGTTCCGCCACCGCTGCTTCCTGGTCAAGCGCGGCACGAAGATCGAGAGCCTGAAGGCGCTCGAGCGGAAGCGGGTCGGCATGGACGGCTGGCCGAACAGCGGCAACACCTGGACGAAGCTGACGCTACACCAGGCCGGGGTGGACATCTGGAAGATCACCTGGGTGATCGCGCCGCTCTACGGGCCGCCGGACGCTACCCACGGCGCGGTGCCGCCGGGCGCGCCGGAGAACGTCGTCAGCGGCGCGCCGGGGAAGTCGCTCCGTGAGATGCTGCTGGCCGGCGAGATCGACGTGATGGTGGCGGCGTTCATGCCGGACGACTTCTTCACGCCGGACAGCCCGATCGTGCCGATGATGGAGTACCGTTCGGCCGAGATCGCCTACTACAAGGAGCACGGCTACATCCCGGCCCACCACATCGTCAAGCTGCACCGCGAGGTGGTGGAAGAGAACCCGTGGATCGTCAAGAGCCTGATGACGGCGTTCACGGAGTCCAAGCGGCTCTGGGTGGAGAGGAGGCGGCATCTCGCGGACACGACGCCGTTCCTGCTGGCCGAGCTCTCGGAGACGGCGGCGATCTTCGGGGATGACTGGCAGCCGTACGGCCTGGAGCCAAATCTCAAGATGCTGACCGACTTCTGCCAGGACCAGTACCGGCAGAAGCTGGTGGCCGCGCCCGTCGATCCGAAGGCCGCGTTCGCGGACTACTCTCGTCTCGCCACGTAGCTCTCCCTCTCCCTCTGGGAGAGGGCTGGGGTGAGGGCCGGCGTCGGAAATTGACGCGCCCTGCCACCGCGCGGTACACCTTGCATATGGGGAGCCCTGAGCCGAGCAGTTGCTCTCGGGTCGGGGCTTTCAGTGCGTCCTCAGGCACGCTCTCCCCGCTCATGCTTGTGAACATACGCTGCTCTGGCCCAAGCGCTCATTCAGTTCGTCACACGCCCGAACGTATCCCCGTCTCCCTTCTGGTACTGGTCTGTGTTCCTCACCGCCTGGCATCTCGCACAACATGACACACCTGGCCGGCCCGGGGCGGTTGCCCGATCCTGGCGGCGCTACTATCCTACGGTCAGTGCGCCGACGGCCTTGCCCGCGCCGGCGTCTTCGGAGGAAGGACAGGCACAAGTAATGGTCGGTGCTCTCACGCTGTATCAGACGTCGATCGGCAAGAAGGTCCTGATGGCCGTCACGGGTCTGATACTGTTCGCCTACACCTTCGTACACATGTACGGGAACCTGCACGTCTTCGAGGGACGTGAGCACCTGAACGCCTACGCCGAGTGGCTCCGCGTGATCGGATACCCGATGCTCCCGCCCGGCGGTGCGCTCTGGATCGCGCGGGTGGTCCTGCTGCTCTCAATCGTGGGCCACGTCTGGGCCGCCTGGCAGGTGACGAAGCAGGACTGGGACGGCCGTCCCGTCGGGTACGGTCAGAAGAAGATGATCGCCGCCTCGTACGCCGCCCGCACGATGCGCTGGGGCGGCGTCATTCTTGCGCTTTTCATCGTCTATCACCTGCTCCACTTCACCACGGGCACGCTCTATGTGGAGGGACAGTTCAGCCGCACGGACGTTTACGGCAACGTCGTCAACGGGTTCCGCGTCTGGTGGGTATCCCTGATCTACATCGTCGCGATGGTCGCACTCGGGATGCACCTGTACCACGGCGTCTGGAGCATGTCGCAGACGCTGGGCTGGCGAAACTCGGTCAACAACCATCTCTGGCGCGGCTTCGCCACGGTCATGGCGATCGTGATCGCCGGCGGCAACATCTCGATGCCGCTCGCCGTGCTGGCCGGCATCATCCGGCCATAAGAGGAACGCCTGTGACTCTCGATTCGATCGCGCCAGCGCCCCCGGCACCGATCCGTACGCCGGTCGAGCCCACTCCGTCGATCGTCCTGGACGCGAAGATCCCCGAGGGACCGATCGAGCAGAAGTGGGAGAAGCACACGTTCGAGATGCAGCTCGTGAACCCCGCCAACAAGCGGCGGTACACGATCATCTGCGTCGGGACCGGGCTGGCCGGCGGCGGCGCCGCGGCGGCACTGGGCGAGCTTGGCTACAACGTCAAGGCGTTCTGCTATCAGGACTCGCCGAGGCGGGCGCACAGCATCGCCGCGCAGGGCGGCATCAACGCCTCAAAGAACTACCGGAACGACGGCGACAGCATTTATCGCCTCTTCTACGACACGGTCAAGGGAGGCGACTTCCGCGCCCGCGAGGGGAACGTCTACCGCCTGGCCGAGATCTCCGGCAACATCATCGACCAGTGCGTCGCGCTCGGCGTGCCGTTTGCCCGAGAGTACGGCGGGCTGCTGGACACCCGCTCGTTCGGCGGGGCGCTGGTCTCGCGGACGTTCTACGCCCGAGGCCAGACCGGCCAGCAGCTCCTGCTCGGCGCCTACTCGGCGCTCGAACGGCAGGTCGCCCTCGGCAAGGTCGAGATGCACACCCGCCACGAGATGCTGGAGCTGATCGTGGTGGACGAGCGGGCGGTCGGGATCGTCACGCGAGACATGGTGACGGGGAAGATCGAGGCGCACCTCGGCGACGCGGTGGTGATGGCGACGGGCGGCTACGGCAACGTCTTCTACCTCTCGACGATGGCGAAGGGGTGCAACGCCTCGGCGATCTGGCGGGCCCACCGGAAGGGAGCGGCGTTCGCCAACCCGTGCTACACCCAGATCCACCCGACCTGTATCCCGGTGGCGGGATCGTACCAGTCCAAGCTGACGCTGATGAGCGAGTCGCTCCGCAACGACGGCCGGGTCTGGGTGCCGAAGAACCCCGGCGACACCCGCTCGCCGGACCAGATCCCGGAAAACGAGCGCGACTACTACCTGGAGCGAAAGTACCCGTCCTACGGCAACCTGGCCCCTAGAGACATCGCGTCTCGGGCCGCCAAGGAGGCGTGCGACGACGGCCGCGGGGTCGGGCCGGGCGGCCTGGGGGTCTACCTGGACTTCTCGGACGCGACGAAGCAGCTCGGCGCGAACGTGATCCGCGAGCGGTACGGCAACCTGTTCGACATGTACAACCGGATCACCGGCGAGGACCCGTACACGGTACCGATGCGGATCTATCCGGCCGTCCACTACACGATGGGCGGGCTCTGGGTTGACTACAACCTGGAGAGCACGATCTCCGGCCTGTTCGTGGGCGGCGAGGCAAACTTCTCAGATCACGGGGCGAACCGCCTCGGCGCCAGTGCCCTCATGCAGGGACTTGCGGACGGCTACTTCATTCTGCCGATAACGGTTGGCGACTACCTGGCCCGGAACCGCCAGTCCCGGGTGACGATGGACCACCCGGCCGTCTCCGAGGCGCTTAACGAGGTAGAGGCGCGGACGAAGCGGTTCCTGGGGATCAACGGCACGCGGACGGTGGACTCGTTCCATCGCGAGCTCGGGCGGATCATGTGGGAGTACTGTGGCATGGCGCGCACCGACGCCAGCCTGCGGAAGGCGCTCCAGGAGATCCCGGCGCTGCGCGAGCAGTTCTGGCAGGACGTGCGGGTGCCCGGCGAGGGCGGCGAGCTGAACCAGGAGCTGGAGAAGGCCGGCCGGGTGGCCGACTTCCTGGAGCTCGGCGAGCTGATCTGCATCGACGCGCTGCACCGGACGGAGTCGTGTGGCGGGCACTTCCGCGAGGAGAGCCAGACCGAGGATGGCGAGGCGCTCCGCGTCGACGAGCACTTCTCGTACGTGGCGGCCTGGTTCAAAGGCGAGAGCGCCAGCACGCCGAAGCTGGTCAAGGAGCCGCTGGCGTTCGAGAACATCCACCTGGCGCAGCGAAGCTACAAGTGAGTAGGCGGTAGGCGGTAGGCGGTAGGCGGTGACGGATTCACTACTGCCTACTGCCTACCGCCTACTGCCTGCTGGGGGACCAATGAAACTCACTCTCAAAGTCTGGCGGCAGAAGAATGCCCAGACTCCGGGGCGGTTCGAGACGTACGAGCACCCCGAGGTCGACGAGCACATGTCGTTTCTGGAGATGCTGGACGTCCTGAATCAGCGGCTGATCGAGCGCGGCGAGGAGCCGATCGCCTTCGATCACGACTGTCGTGAGGGGATCTGCGGCATCTGTAGCCTCATGATCGACGGCGTGGCGCACGGGCCGGAGCGGGCGACGACGGCCTGTCAGCTCCACATGCGCTTCTTCAACGACGGCGACACGGTGACGATCGAGCCGTGGCGCGCGAAGGCGTTCCCGGTCGTTAAGGACCTGATCGTCGACCGCTCGTCGTTCGACCGAATCATTCAGGCCGGCGGGTTCATCTCGGCGGGGGTCGGCGGGGCGCCTGACGCGAACGCGACCCCGATCCCGAAGCCGAACGCCGACAAGGCGATGGACGCCGCGACCTGCATCGGGTGCGGGGCGTGCGTGGCGGCCTGTCCGAACGCCTCGGCGATGCTGTTCACCTCGGCGAAGATCGGGCACCTGAACCTGCTGCCGCAAGGTCAGCCTGAACGGTACACGCGGGTTTCCAGGATGGTGAAGCAGATGGAGATCGAGGGGTTCGGGGCCTGCACCAACATGGGCGAGTGCGAGGCCGTCTGCCCGAAAGAGATCAGCATGGACTTCATCTCGATGATGAACAAGGACCGGATCGGAGCGGCCCTGCGAGGCATCCGCGACTGACGATCGTGGGCTTCTCGAAACTCGCTACTCGCGGGGGCCGGCCGTGGCGGTGAGGACGGCGCGCTCGGCGGCCTGGGCGGCGCGCGTGGGATCCGGCGTGCTGCCTTCGAGCGCCTCTTCGACGGCCTCCTCGGCGGCCTCGGCCTCTTCGCCAGCCGGGGCGCTGGCGGCAGCGCCCGCCGCCGCCTCGGCAGCAGCTTCCTGTGCAACGTCCGGCCCGTGGGTGCTCGACTGGACCGGGTCTTCCATCCCGACGGCGTGGGCGACGATCACCTGGATCGCGCCGGCGACCGGGACGGCCAGGAACGCACCCGGCAGGCCGTAGAGGATCGCGCCGATCAGGATGCCGAGCACGACCGTCAGCGGGCTGACGCCGACGGTGTGTCCCATGATCCGCGGCACCAGGAAGTTGCTCTCGAACTGCTGAATCACGATGGCGTAGACCAGCACGATCAGCGCGACCCACGGGTCGATGCCGAGCGCGACCAGGACGGCCGGTGCGAATCCGATGAACGGGCCGACCATTGGGATGAGCTCGCCGATGCCGGCCAGTACGCCTAGCAGGACCGGGTTCGGCAAGCCGATGAGCCAGAAGCCGACCCCCGCCAGCACGGCCATGATCCCCATGACCAGGAGCTGGCCTCTGACCCAGCCGCCCAGCTTCTGCTCCACCTCGAGCCAGACGGCATTGACGTCACGCGCCCGCCTGGCGGGGACCAGGCGCAGGAGCGCACGCTTGATCGTGGCCCGCTCGACCAGCCAGTAGAACGCCAGGAAGAAGACGGTCAAGAAGCTAATCAGGAAGTGGCCGACCGTCGACAGGATCTGGAGCAGGCCTTGCTCGTCCACGGGGACGGCGGGGTTGCTGACGGTGTCGCCAACGCGGTCGATGGCGCGGACGGCAGCGTCCTCGACAACCTTCGGCCCCAGGTCGGCGGCGTATGGCCTGAGCGCAGCGATCTTTTCCGGAATGCTGGCGAAGAAGGCATCGCTTTGCGCCACCAGGCTCGGCACAACGATGGCGGCGACGGTCCCCAGCACCAGGACGATCGCCGAGTACACCACCAGGACACCACTGCCCTTGCCAAACGGTCCGCGCCGCAGGCAGTTGACGATCGGCTCGATGGCCGTTGCGAGCAGGATGCCGAGGAAGAGGAGAAAGATGACCTCGTGGATGTGCCAGAGGACGTAGGTCGCCAGTCCGAGGCCGAGCACGACCAGCCCGGCCCGCGCGACCTCGCCGGCCGGCAGCACGACGCGGACGCATGACCGTTCGGCGTCACTCGAAGGGTCGTGCGGGGGGTCGTGCTGGTGGGTGGTGTGCATGATGGCCGGCCTGCCCCTGGCTCGAATCGCCCGCCCTGAGCGCAGAACTCGTGCCAGCACGAGGGAGCGAGGGACGAGGGGCGAGAGACGAGTGCGAGCCCCTCTCGTCCCTCACCCCTCACCCCTCGCCCCTCACTAGCGGCCGAGGCGAAGGATCTGATTGACGGTGGCGTAGTAGAGGGCGCCGTCCGGGCCGTTGACGACGTCCAGGTGGCAGTTGTTGACGACGGCCTCGCCTGCCATCACGATCTTGCGGTCGGCGCCGCCGAGGCGGAGTCGGGTCAGCTCGCCGGTGTTCATCGCACAGAAGAAGAGGTCGCCCCGGAGCTGCGGGAGCTGATCGCCGGTGTAAAACGTCAGCCCGGTTGGACCGATCGTCCGGCTGCCGGAGGACCAGATCGGGTCTTTGTACGTCGAGTCGTTGCCGAACCCTTCGTAGGTCGGGAAGCCGTAGTTGCCGCCGGGCTCGATGGCGTTGACCTCGTCGTCGTGGTCGCCGCTATTCTCGGTGATCCAGACCTGGCCGGTGTTCGGCTCGAACGTGAGCCCGAACGGGTTGCGGAAGCCCAGCGCGTAGACCGGAGATCCCCGCGTCGGGTTGTCGTCCGGGATCGAGCCGTCGTCGTTGAGGCGCAGGATCTTGCCATTCAGCTTCTTCGGGTCCTGGGAGTTGGCCTCGTTTTCGGCGTTGCCGACCGTCACGTACAGTTTGCCGTCCGGACCGAAGCGGAGGACGCCGCCGTTGTGGACGGCGCGCCGGCTGACGCCGATGTCGTCCAGGATCGGCGTCATCTCGGTCCCGACGTTGTCGCGCTCGGTGAAGCGGACGACACGGTTGCGGAGCGGCACGCGGTCCTTCCGGTTGACGTCCGGCTCGGTGTAGTAGAGGTAGACCCAGTGGTTCTTCTCGAACTCGGGGTGGAGCGCCAGGCCGAGCATGCCCGATTCTGGTCCCTTCGCCGTTTCGAGCTGGGCGAACGCCTGGGGACGCAGCCGCGCCTGACCGTCGACGCGCTCGGCGACGCGGACGGTGCCGTTGGTCGCCTCGTTGAAGAAGAGGCGGCCGTCCGGGGCGAAGTTGAGGGCGACCGGCATGGTGACGCCGTTGACGTAGGTCTGGCTCTTCGGCTCGACGACCTCGCCAGTGTCGGCGACGCGGGGGAGCGGGGTCGGGGTGGGGCGGTCCCGCGGACGGATGGTCGGCGTCGGCGCTGCCGACAGCGACGAGGGGAGCGGGAGCGTGTTGCAAGCGCCGGTCGAGACGGTGAGGAGGAGCAGCGCCGCGAGCAGGCCGATCGAGGTGACGGGCCGTCGGCGAGGGTCAAAGGCCACGAAGGCTCCAGTGGTCGGGGTGCCCGGATTCGAACCGGGGACCTCCTGGTCCCAAACCAGGCGCGCTGCCAGACTGCGCTACACCCCGCGACGGGATAGGAGTATACCGGACGCGGGCGGCGGGTCGTCATCCTATACTCCTCGCATGGAGACGCCGGCGCAGGCGCTGCCGCTCGACTACGACCACGATCCCGACCGCTTTCGGACGGGGCGGGATACGGCGCTCCGGTACGGCGTCTCGACGGACGTTCACGAGCCGATCGCCGCGCGGCTGATCGCCGAGGGGTTGCGGCCGGTCCTGGACGTCGGGTGCGGCGACGGTGCGCTCGGTCGGCCGCTGATCAGGGCCGGCGTGCCGTGGATCGGGATCGATCTCTCGGCGACGCTGCTGCGGGACGCGCCGCGCCCGACGGTTCGGGCGGATGCGACGGTCCTGCCGTTCCCGGACGGGACGTTCGGGGCGGTGACGGCGCTCTACATGCTGTACCACCTGGAGGACCCCGAACGGGCCATCCGCGAGGCGAGGAGGGTCTTGCGGCCGGGCGGGCTGCTGGCGGTCGCGGCGCCGAGCCGCTACGACTCGCCGGAGGTTCGGCACCTGATGCCGCCCGAGCCGCCGTCCACGTTCGACTCCGAGCTGGCGCCGGAGCTGCTCGGCCGGCACTTCGCCGACGTTGAGGTAGACGCCTGGGACGGTCCCTGGGTCACCCTGCCGGACGCCGAGGCGCTACGCCGTTACCTGATCGGCAAGGGCGTGCCGCGCGCGCTGGCTGCCGAGCGCGCCCCGACGATGACGTCGTTCCCGCTCCCGATCACCAAGCGCGGCGCGATCGTCTACGGGCGGAAGTAGCAGCCGAGTTGTCAGTCGTCAGTGGTCAGTTTTCAGAGGACCGGGCGTTGCTTCCGACTACTGACAACTGACAACTTCGTCTCGGCGAAGTCGCGCATCAGCTCGGCGAGGGCGGCGCAGCCTTCGATTGGCATGGCGTTGTAGATGCTGGCTCTGATCCCACCGACGGTCCGATACCCCTTCAGACCGATCATGCCGCGGGCCTCTGACTCCTGGAGGAACTGATTGGTCAGCGCCTCGGTTGGCAGACGGAAGGTGACGTTCATCCGGCTGCGGTTCGGTTTGTCAGTCACGGTCGGCGTGTAGAAGTCCGACAACTCGTCGAGCGCTTCGTAGATCAGGGCGGCTTTCTGCTCGTTGCGGCGCTCGATCTCGGGGATGCCGCCCTCACGCTCCAGCCAGCGCAGGGTCTCCAGCAGCATATAGACGGCGAACGTCGGCGGGGTGTTCAGGCGCGAGCCGGCCTTCGCCTGGGCGCGGAAGTCGAAGATCGCGGGGACCGTGGACGGGATCCGCTCGTAAAGATCGCGCCGGACGATCGCCAGGACCAGCCCGGCCGGCCCGAGGTTCTTCTGGGCGCCGCCGAACAGCAGCGCCAGCCTGCGGACGTCGAACGGCCGTGCCATCAGCTCGGATGAGGCGTCCACGATCAGGCTCGGGTGCGAAGGCAGCTCGGACCAGCGGGTGCCGGAGATCGTCTCGTTCGAGCAGACGTAGAGATAGTCTGCGCCGGGCGTCGGGTGCCAGCCGGTCGGATTGCGGTCGAAGCCGGTCGCCTCGGACGATCCGATCACGTTGACCCGGCCGTAGTACCTGGCGGCCTCGGCGGCCTTCAGGGTCCACTCGCCGGTGATCAGGTAATCCGCCTGCTCGCGCAGGAAACACATCGGGATCGTCGCGAAGAGGGTCGTCGCGCCGCCCTGGAGGTAGAGGACGTCGTACTCGTCAGGGACGTCCATCAGGGCGCGGACGCGGGCGGTGGTCTCGTCGAAGACGGCGTCCAGCTCCGGGCCACGGTGGCTGAGCTCGGCGATGCCGGCGCCCATGCCGTTGTAGTCGACCAGCGCGCGGGCTGAGGCTTCGAGGACCTCGGGCGGCATGACGGCCGGCCCAGCGCTGAAGTTGTAGAGACGCGTACGTACCTTTTCGCTCACAGTTTCAGCACCTTGACGGCCGCGAAGTTGAGGCTGGCGCGGAGGCGAGCGACCACGTCCGGCGGGATCGGATCGTCCACCGAGAGCAGCATCAGGGCGTGGCCTCTCGGCCCGGATCGCCCGACCTGCATCGAGGAGATGTTGACGTCGGCCTCGCCGAGCAACTGACCGACCGTCCCGATGATGCCTGGACGGTCGTCGTGGCGGGTCATCAGCAGGTAGCCGGGGGCGGCCGGCAGGTGGAGCTCGTACTCGCCGATCTGGACGATGGCCGGACGGCCATCGGAGACGGCGCCGGCCACGCTGACGTCGCCGTCGCTCGCCCGGACGGTGACGCGGACCAGGCTGGTGTAATGCTCCGGGGTGGTCGAGCGGCGCTCGACGACCTCGAGGCCACGCTGGCGTGCCAGCAGCCGGGCGTTGACCAGGTTGACGCTGACCTCGGAGATCGGCTCCAACAGGCCCTGGACGGCCGTCGCCGTGACTGCCGACGTGTTCTCCTCGGCGATGGCGCCACGGTACTCGATCTCGGCCGAGCGGATCGCGCCGTCCACGAGCTGGGTCGCCAGCTTGCCGAGCAGCACGGCCAGGTCCATGAACGGCCGAAGGATGGGCATCTCCTCGGCGCGGATGCTGGGCGCGTTAACCGCGAACTGGGGCGGCTGCCCGGCCAGCACGGCGAGCACCTCGTGGACGACCTGGACGGCGACGCTGGCCTGGGCCTCGACGGTGGAGGCGCCGAGGTGCGGGGTGGCGATCACCCGTGGGTGTCGCGGCAGGGGGTTGTCCGGGCTGACCGGCTCCTCCGGGTAGACGTCGATCGCGGCGGCGGCGAGCTGACCCGCGTCCAATGCCGCCAGCAGGGCCGGCTGGTCCACCAGCTCCCCACGCGCGCAGTTCACCAGGCACGCCCCGGGCTGCATCCTGGCGAGCCGATCGGCGTCGATCAGGGCGCGGGTGGCGTCCGTTAGCGGGACGTGCAACGAGATGTAGTTGGCCCGCTCCAGCAGCGCGTCGAGGGCGGACGGCTCGCCGCCAAGCGTCCGGATATGGTCATCCGGGACGTACGGGTCGTACACCAGGACCCGCATCTCGAGGCCGAGCGCCCGCCGCGCGACCTCGGTGCCGACGCGCCCGAGGCCGACCAGCCCGAGCGTCTTGCCGGTCAGCTCCGTCCCGACGAGCTGCGAGCGCTTCCACTGGCCGTCCTTCATCAGGCGGTCGGCCAGCGGCACGTGGCGGGCGAGCGAGAACATCAAGGCGAGGGTGTGCTCGGCGGCGGCGACGGCGTTGCCGCCCGGCGCGTTGACGACGACGATGCCGCGCGCGGTGGCGGCCTGAACGTCGATGGTGTCCACACCGGCGCCGGCTCGGCCGATCACGCGGAGCCGCGGGGCGCGCTCGATCAGGGCGGCGTCGACGCGGGTCTCGCTCCGGACGATCAGCCCCTCGGCCTCTTGAAGGCCGTCCGCGGCACGCTCCAGGGAGGAGCCCACGAGGCTGAGCACGCGGCACGACTGCCCGAGCAGATCCAGCCCCTCCTGGGCGATCCGGTCCGCGACGATCACCAGCGGCTGCACGGCATCCTCATCCTCAGACTCCGGCCTCTTTTTGCGCTCCCGTCCGATCGTACGTGGTCGTGCCTGGCGCTGACGCGTTCCCGCCGATCCAAAAGCATACCGAACCGTGGCTCGTGACTGGACATAACGGTCGGCGGTTCGCGGGAATGGGTGCTTCGGACCTGGCGACGACCAGACGGTAGTTCGCGAGCGTACCGGCGAACTGTCCGTTGCGGAACAGCGCACCTGACGAATATCGGTCAGAATCGATGCACACTCGCAATTGTGAGCGGTAGCTCCCGCCATACTGCGAAGAGGCAGACCCGACCCGAGGCTCGCGGAGCTCGAGCAAAGGTTGAGCGCGGCTGCTGAAACCCTGACTGATTCGCGCGGAGTCGACGCTGTGCACGTGACGATCGGGTGGGAAGAGGCCGGGATGACTGCCCCCGTGACCGGTCCGCTGGACGGATGGTCAGACGGGGCTCGTTCGCACGTGCCGACGTGGCCGCCCAGCACCGGGCGACGAGCAACGGCCGAGGCAGAGGTCCTCCCGCTGTTGCAATCGGTGCCGGCTGTAGCCGGTCCTGCGCAGACTGCACCAGTTCATGCCGATCGGCTCTACGCCGCGGGCTGGCTCCACAACCTGCCGCAGCCGCTCACCAGCTTCGTCGGGCGGAAGAAGGAGATCGTGGACGTCAGTCGGCTGCTGGCCTCGGCCCGACTGGTCACCCTTACGGGGACCTGTGGGGTGGGCAAGACGCGGCTCGGTCACGAGGTCGCGGCCCGGGTGCTGGACGCGTTCCACGGGGGCGTCTGGGTGGTGGACCTGGCGGCGCTGACCGATCCTGACCTGGTGCCACAGTCGATCGCGTCGGTGCTGGACGTCCGCGAGGAGCCCGACCGGTCGCTGACCGCGTCCGTCGCCGCCGTCCTGCGCGGCGAGCGCCTGCTGCTGGTGCTGGACAACTGCGAGCACCTGATCGAGGCGTGCGCCTCGATCGCCGACGTCCTGCTGCGGGCCTGCCCGGACCTGACGATCCTGGCGACCAGCCGGCAGGCGCTCGGCATCGCGGGCGAGACGACGTTCTCCGTCCCTTCGCTCTCGCTGGCGTCCTGCTGGGACAATCTGGTGACGACGAGCGCTGGCACTGCCGAGCCGCGTGAGCTGGATGCCTGGGCGCCGTCTGCCCTGGGGATGATCGAGCGTAGCGCCCCTTCCGAGGCCGTCCAGCTGTTCGTCGAGCGGGCGCAGGCCGCCGTGCCGGCGTTCGCGCTGACGGCCCGCAACGTCTCGGCGATCGAGAAGATCTGCCAGCGCCTTGACGGGATCCCGCTTGCGATCGAGCTGGCGGCAGCGAGAGTCGCGGTGCTCAGCCCGGACCAGATCGAGGCGCGGCTGGACGATCGGTTCCGCCTGCTGTCAGGCGGGAGCCGGACGGCGCTGCCACGGTACCGGACGTTGTGGGCGCTGATCGACTGGAGTCACGACCTGCTGGACGAGCAGGAGCGGACGGTGCTGCGGCGGCTCGCCGTGTTCTCTGGCGGCTGGACGCTGGAGGCTGCCGAGTCGGTCTGCGCGGGTGACGGCGTGGAGCCGGACGAGATCCTGGATCTGCTCTCCGGCCTGGTTGCGAAGTCGCTGGTGTTCACCAGCGAGGGCCCCGACGACGAGGTGCGCTACGGCTTCCTGGAGTTCTTGCGAGAGTACGCCGTCGAGAAGCTGCGCGACGCCGGCGAAGAGACAGCGCTCCGCGAGCGGCACTGTTCCTGGTACCTGGCGTTCGCGGAGCAGGCCGAGCCGCGCCTCAGCGGCTCCCAGTCCGAGCTGTGGCTGGACTGCCTGGAGCGCGAGCGCGAAAACCTCCGCGCCGTGCTGGCGTGGTGCGTGGATCGTGGCGATGCCGAGACCGGCCTGCGACTGTCGGGGGCGCTGGCTCGATTCTGGCTGGTGCGTGGTCCGTACCGGGAGACCAGGGGCACGTTGACCGAGCTGTTGGCGTTGCCCCAGGCCCAGACGACCTGGGCATCAAACCTGAGTGCCCGGACCAAAGCGCTGTTCGCAATTGGGCGCCTGGACATGCGCCAGGATGACCCGGCCGCGGCCGAGTCCCGCTATCAGGAGGCCTTGACCGCGAGCCGGGAGCTGGGGGACCGGCGTGGTGAGGCGATCGCGCTGTTCTCGATCGGGCACGTGGCCCGCGTGCGTGGCGAGTACGAGGCGGCCCGGCGCCGGTTCGAGGAGTCGCGCCAGGTCTTCGCGGCGCTGGGCGACCGGTACTGGCTGGGGCAGATCGATCATGAGCTGGGCGTCGCGGCGTTCTACGAGGGCGACCTGACGGCAGCGCGGGCACTGTACGAGGCGGCGCTGGCGGCCTACAAGGCGCTCGGCGACGAGTGGGGTATCGTGGCGGCCCTGGACGACCTCGGCGAGGTCGCGTTCCTGGAGGGCGACCTCGCACAGGCCCGTGCCCTGCTGCGCGGAAGCCTGGAGATGGCCCGCCGGATCGGCGACCGTGAGCGGATCGCGATGGTCCTGGTAGCGTTGGCGGGCATGGCGGTGGTCGAGGGCCAGCCGACGCGCGCACTGCGCCTGGCCTCGGCCGCGACCGGTCTGAACGACGTGGCGGAGCTGCACCGCTCACCGGCCTGGCACGCGATGGTCGAACGGTGGCTGGCGCCGGCCTACGAGGCGTTGAGCCCGGACGACGTGGCGGCGGTGCAGGCGGCCGGCCAGGTGATGTCGCTCGACGACGCGGTCGAGTACGCGCTGTCGTCTGATGCGCCGGCTTCGGACCTCGCCGCCGATGGCTCGACGTCAGAGGCGGTGACTTCGGCGGCCCCGGTCGCCGCTCCCCAGGTCCAGGCCATCGCCGCGCCGGCCGCCAGAGGTCGGGTTGCCGGCGGCGCCACGTCGGTCGTCGACCGGCCAGCGTCTCACGGCGCCGGCCCGAACGGGTCGAGCCCCGGTTGCACGCCCTCGACCTGCACGGTCCCGAACGGCGTGGTGTCAGGCCGTTCACTCTCGGCCGGAGCGGAGCGGCGGGAGCCGGACCTGCCCTGGCGTGCCGTCACCGAGCTGACCCAGCGCGAGCAGGAGGTGGCGGCGCTGGTCGCCCGGGGGATGACGAACCGCCAGATCGCCAACGAGCTGGTCATCACCGAGGGGACGGCGGCCAACCACGTCAAGCACATCCTGGCCCGGCTCGTGCTCGACTCGCGGGTCCAGATCGCAACCTGGGCGATCGAGCACGGGCTGACCCGGCCGGCGTCTGCCTGACCCACGTCCGGCGCCCCGCTCAAGGGAATCAGCAGCAGCGGCCCGGCAGAGATGCCGGGCCGCTGCTATCTCCACTGGGGCA
>Ga0209382_10001504_pt1 | contig 36463 bp, 33 predicted proteins | sample SoiMetdeltSBSDD5_FD_187599 | JGI IMG/M metagenome (GOLD analysis project Ga0209382, IMG submission 187599) | Bulk soil microbial communities from a Populus tree surrounding site in Tennessee, USA - Soil MetaG P. deltoides SBSDD5 (SPAdes) (version 2) | ecosystem: Environmental > Terrestrial >... | reverse complement strand
GATAGTGTCGGGATCGAGTCGGTTGCGGCGCGACGTCAGGAACTCGCCGAGCTGTGCGGGCTCGTCCAGAGGCACAGTATGGACAGATCGCTGCGGCGAAGGGTGGTCTTGGCAGTCCCAGGAAAGCCCGGCTCTGGTTGCCGCCGGGCCAGCGCGTGAGTCTCGGGATCAACGAACCGATCCCACGCCAGGAGACGACCAATGACCACGAACCCGATCCCGACCCGCACGCTCGGCACGCCGGGCATCGACGTCGGTTCCCTGGGTCTCGGCTGCATGGGCATGAACGACGCGTACGGCAACTACGACGAGGAACGCTCGCTTCGTACGATCGAGCGGGCTGTCGACCGCGGCGTGACCCTGTTCGACACCTCCGACCTCTACGGCTCCGGCCGCAACGAGGAGCTCGTCGGCCGCGGCCTGGCCGCCCATCGCGACGAGGTGGCTATCGCCACGAAGTTCGGCATCACGCGGGTGCCGGACGGCGACCTCACCGGCGTACGCGGCGATCCCGCGTATGTGCGGGAGGCTTGCGAGGCGTCGCTGCGTCGGCTCGGCGTCGACACGATCGACCTCTACTACCAGCATCGGGTCGACCCGGACACACCCATCGAGGAGACCGTCGGCGCGATGGCTGAGCTGGACGCCGAAGGCAAGGTGCGACACCTCGGCCTGTCGGAGGCGAGCGCCGACACGATCCGGCGCGCTCAGGCCGTGCATCCGATCGCGGCGCTGCAGACCGAGTACTCACTGTGGTTCCGCGACGTCGAGGACGAGATCCTGCCGGTCTGCCGCGAGCTCGGCATCGGCTTCGTCGCGTACTCGCCGTTGGGCCGTGGTTTCCTCACCGGAGCGGTGCGGTCGGCGGCTGATCTGCGCGGCGACTCCGATTTCCGGCACACTGTCCCGCGCTTCCAGGGCGACAACCTCGACCGCAACATCGCGCTCGTCGATGAGGTCCGGGCGCTGGCCGACGAGGTCGACGCGACGCCGGGGCAGGTCGCGCTGGCCTGGCTGCTGGCCCGCGGCGACGACATCGTGCCCATCCCCGGTACCAGCCGCCCGGAGCGGCTCGACGAGAACGCCGACGCGGCCCGCCTGGAGCTCGACCAGGACGTCCTGGAGCGACTCGACCAGGTCTTCGCGCCGGACGCCATCTACGGCGACCGCTACAGCGCCGAGAACATGCGCCTCCTCAACACCGGCGCCTGACCCCACGTTCTCGCGCCGAGATTGCGCGTCATCCCCACCTGTTCGCGCCGACATTGCGCGTCTTCCGCACTCCGCCGGGAAGACGCGCAATCTCGGCGCAAGGGCTTGCGTGAATGCCGCGTGCGACATCCTGGGGGGAATGGCGATCCGACGACCGCGACTGTGGGCGGGCCTCGCGCTGACCGGCGTGTGGCTCGTCGTCGCGTTAGTGGTCGGCGTCATGGGCTTCGCCAACGACTCGCGTACGGTCGTGATCGGTGCCCACACGACCACCGTCCAGCCCACGTTCGACGGCTACGCCACGCTCGACTTCGGCCCGGTGCTGCCGCGCTTCCGGGTCGCGGCCGACCAGCCGCTGGACCTCGGCGTGGCAGTCGACGTCGGCGACACCCAAGCGGCCGACCTCAACGAGGTCATCCGCCGCGACGCGCTGATCGCGAGCCAGCCTGACGGCGAGGTACGCGAGGTGCGGCAGGCGCTGATCGACATGGCGGTCGACCATGCGATACGTGGCGCCGCCGTGGGCCTGCTCGCGGCGCTCGCCGCCTTCGGACTGTGGCGGCTCATCGGCCGGGACCGGCGGGCCGAGCTCGCCGGGGCGGTTCGGCGCGAGCTTCGAGAGCGTCGGCGGCGGCCGTTGGTGGTGGCGGGCGTGGCCGTCGTGGTCGTCGGGCTGGCGGTCACCGCGGCCGTCGTGCCCGACTCGGAGCCGCCGGAGCCCGCGGCCGGGCCGGCCCAATGGGTGCCACTGCCCCAGCTGTTCCCCGACGAGTCGCTCGATCCGGAGCTGGATCGGATCGAGGTGCTGACCGGCGGAGCGAGTCGCGGCGGCGTCGAGCTCATCGAGAGCGCGGTCACGACGTACAACGACTCCTTGGTCTTCTATCGCGACCTGACCGAACGGGCCGCCGCGATCGAGAACCAGCTGCGCGATCCGGCGGAGGACGAGGTCGTCGCCCTGCTGGTCGCCGACCGACACGACAACATCGGCATGGACTCGGTCGCCCGGGCGGTCGCGGACGCGGGGCAGGCTTCGCTGGTCATCGACGCCGGCGACGACACGTCGACGGGTGGTTCGTGGGAGCGGTTCAGCGTCAACTCACTGGCCGACGCGTTCGAGGGCTTCGAGGTCGTGGTGGTGGGCGGCAATCACGACTACGGCGGCGCGATCGTCGAGGCGTACGAGGACGAGGGCTTCATCGTGCTGGCCGGCGAGCCCGAGACCGTCGAGGGCATCACGTTCCTTGGTGACAGCGACGTCCGGGCCAGTGGTTTGGTGGCCGGCCGGACCACCTTCGGCGAGAGCATCGAGGAGCAGGCGTCTCGGTTGGCCGACGTGGCGTGCGAGGCGGACGCATCCGAGGAGGACGACGACGTCAGTACGGTCGTCGTGCACAGCCCGACCGCCGGTGAGCTCGCCGCGGCCTCCGGTTGCGTCGACCTCGTGCTGAGTGGGCACGTGCACCGCCAGATCGGGCCGACCACGACGTTCTCCATCGACGGCCGGCCCACGACGAGCTACAGCAACGGGACGACCGGCGGCGCGGCGTACGCGTTCGCGCTCGGCAGCGCGCTGCGCCGAACGGCGGAGGTCACGCTCATCACCTACCGCGACGGCCGGCCGGTCGGGTTGCAGCCGGTGGCGTTTGAGACCGACGGCCGGATCACGGTTGACCGCTGGCAGCCGATCGGTGCCGGGATACCCGACCAGGCGACCGGCGAGGCGCTACGTGGTGACCAGGCCGCCGCGCCAGGTGGGCAGGGGGCGACGGCCGGCCGCGACGTCGAACGCCGCCCGCGCCAGCAGCCGGGTGGAGTCGAGCGTCGGCAGCGGTGACACCTCCGGCGACACGAGGATCGGGATCTCCGTACACACCAGGGCGACCGCGTCGCAGCCGTCGGCGCGCAGCTTGTCGATGATGTCGACGTACGCCTGCCGAGCGGCGTCGGTGAAGACGCCGTTGACGAGCTCGTCGAAGATCACCCGATCGACCAGCGCGCGGTCGTCGGGGGCGGGTACGGCGTGGTCGATGCCGCGGGCGTCGAGGGCCCGACGGTAGACCGGGCCGTCCATCGTGAACCGGGTGCCGAGGACGCCGACCCGGTGGCGGCCGTCGGCCGCTGCCTGGTCCGCGACGACCTCGGCGATGTGCAGGCCCGGGAGCGCGAACGGGCCGCCGTCCAGCTCCATCGCGATGTGGGCGGTGTTGTCGGGGCAGACGAAGAACTCGGCACCGGCGCCCGCGAGGCGGCGGACGCTCTCGGCGAGGATCGGCCGGACGGCGGCATAGTCGCCGCTGTCCCAGGCGGGCATGCTGTGGCCCATCGCGATGCAGTCGAGCGTCACGTCGGGATGCTGATGCGATCCCAGTGCCTCGAAGCCCGCCTGGCAGAAGGTCAGGAAGCACAGCGAGGCGCCTTCCGCGCTGTGCGCCAGGATCCCGGCATGCTTCATGAGTCGCAACGTACGTACTTCGCGCCGAGATTGCACGTCTTCCCCACCTACGCGCCTCGAGATTGCGCATGTTCATCGCACCAGTGGGGAAGACGTGCAATCTCGGCGCGATAGGGGCGGCCAGTCATCGATACGATCGCGGCGTGTCCGTTTTCGACGACGTCCTGGCCTACCCCGCGTGGGCGCTGATCCGCCTGCGCGACTCCGAGGCGCTGACCCTGGTCGGCGGCACCCGCAAGGACATCGAGTGGCTCGCGGACATTCCGACCATGCACGGCCCACCGGAGCCCGGCCGCCGCTTCGACCGGCTGGTGCTCGTCCCGTACGCGCAGGTGCATGAGCGTGGCTTCCAGTCCCACCAGGACGGCACGCCGCTGTCGGACATCGCGATCGAGTACGAGCGGGACGTGCCGCTAGCCGACGCGATCACGGCCTTGCCGGACCGGTCCGTGCAGTACGCCGACCGTGGTGGGTTCGAGATCGACGACGCGGAGTACGGCAAGCTCGTCGACACCGTTATCCGCGACGAGATCGGCAACGGCGAAGGGGCGAACCTCGTCATCGGCCGCCGCTGGACGGCGCAGCTCGCCGACTGGGATCACGCCGCCGCGTTGGCCGTGCTGCGCCGGCTGCTCGAGCGGGAGCGCGGTGCGTACTGGACGTTCTGCGTCTTCACCGGCGACCGCTACCTGATCGGCGCCAGCCCGGAGCGCCACGTCAGTGTCGACGCCGGCAACGTCCGCATGAACCCGATCAGCGGCACCTTCCGGCTGCGCGGCCTCGACGACCGGGCGACTCGCAAGGCGGCGCTGCTCGACTTCCTCGCCGACGAGAAGGAGATCTACGAGCTCTTCATGGTGGTCGACGAGGAGCTCAAGATGATGTGCGACATCTGCCACGAGGGCGGTCTGGTGCTCGGGCCCTACCTCAAGCAGATGACGCATCTGATCCACACCGAGTACCTCCTCGCCGGGCGGACTCAGCGCGACGTGCCGCAGGTGCTGCGCGACTCGATGTTCGCCGCGACCGTCACGGGAAGTCCGGTCGAGAACGCCTGCCGCCTCATCGCGAAGTACGAGTCGGGCGGCCGTGGCTACTACGGCGCGACGATGGCGCTGCTCGGCCGGGACGCCGAGGGACGCGCGACCGCCGACGCGCCGATCCTGATCCGGACCGCCGACGTCTCGGCCGACGGTCGGCTCACCGTCACCGCAGGGGCGACCTTGGTGCGCGACTCGGACCCGGCGTACGAGACCGCCGAGACGGCTGCGAAGGCCGGGGGCATCCTGACCGCCTTCGGGCTGGCCGATGCACCGACGCCTGCCGACGACGTCGCCGGTCTCGAACACGACGACGACGTCCTCGTCGCGCTGGGATCGCGCAACCAGCGACTCAGTCAGTTCTGGCTCACCGACCAGTCGGCGACGCCGCCGAATCCCTTGCTGCGTGGGAAGAGTGCGGTGATCCTCGACGGCGAGGACGACTTCGTCAACATGCTCCGGCACGTGCTCGGCGTGCTGGGGATGTCGTCGACGGTCGTACGTTACGACGCCTGGACGCCGTCGGCGGCGGACGGCCACGATCTGGTGATCATCGGTCCTGGGCCAGGCGATCCGCGCGAGCACGACGACCCGAAGATGGCCGTGATCCGCTCAGCTGTGGAGGATCTGCTCGATCGTCGGCAGACTTTCCTGGCCGTCTGTCTCGGACATCAAGTGGTGTGTGACCTGCTCGGGCTCAATGTGACGTACAAGGACATCGTCTTCCAAGGCACCCAGACCCGGCTGCCGATGCTCGGCCGTGAGCGGCTGGTCGGCTTCTACAACACATTCGTCGCCCGGGTGCCCGACAGCGGCCTGCCCGACGGCGTCAGCGTCGAGACCGATCCGGCCACCGGCGACGTCCACCTGCTGACCGGGCCGCACTACCGTGGCGTCCAGTTCCACGCCGAGTCGATCCTGTCCCAGCACGGCTACGACATCGTCGCCGATCTCGTCACTGCCCTCCTGGACACATGACCGCACGGGGGTTGCCTAGGTTGTACGTCCGTCCCGCTCGGTCCGACCAGCCTCGCTCGTACCTCGCTCGGCGGCCAGGCCCATCCATGGACAGTCGCGGGACGGACGTACAGCCTCGGCGACCGCCGACGGGACGCCTGCGGCATCGCGGTGAGCTGCGATGACGCGTGTCGTCTTGGTCGATCATCATGATTCGTACACACACAATCTGGCGCATCTGATCGCGTCGGTGACGGGGGCGTTGCCAACGCTCGTGCAGCACGACACGGTCGACGTCGAGCAGCTCCTCGACGGGTCGTACACGCATGTGGTGCTGTCGCCCGGACCGGGTCATCCAGCGCAGCCGGCCGACTTCGCCGTCGGGGACGCGGTGTTCCGGGCGGCGGCGTTGCCGGTGCTCGGCGTCTGCCTCGGCATGCAGGGCCTGGTGACGTGTTACGGCGGGCAGGTCGACGCGGTCGAGCCGGCGCACGGCGAGGTGAGTCGCCTGGTGCACAACGGTCGCGGACTGTTCGCGGGGCTGCCGCAGGATCTGCCCGTCGTTCGCTACCACTCGCTGGCCGCGACGGCGGTGCCGGTGGCGCTGGACGTGACGGCGCGGAGCGAGGCGCTGGACGTGACGGCGCGGAGCGAGGACGGCGTCGTGATGGGCGTACGGCATCGTTCGCTGCCGCAGTCCGGGGTGCAGTTCCATCCCGAGTCGGTGCTCACCGAACATGGTCGCACCATCATCGACAACTTCCTGGCCGGTGTCTCGTGACGGACCGAGCAAAGTTGTCAGTGGCTGACAACTCAAGGGTGGCGCCATGAGATGGGTCGACCCGGAGGCAGTGGCGGTGGCGTTGGCGCGACGACACCCGCGGATGTTCTGGCTCGACGGCGCCGGAGCGCGGGACTGGTCGGGCCGAAGCAGTGTCGTCGGCTGGCTCGAGGAGTCCGACCGCAGTCTCGCCGGAGGCGCCGACCCCTTCGCCGACGTCGAGACCGCACTCGGCACGGCTGCAGCGCACGAACGGCTCGTCGGCTGGTTCGGCTACGCGGCCCGACCCGACTTGCCGGCCCGCCGCGTCTCGACCGGCGCCGTGCCCGACTCCTGCTGGCTGCACGCGAGGCGCTATCTCGTGTTCGACCTGGCACGCCGGGTCGTGACGCCGGTCGGGTTCGACACGGAGCCGGAGTTGCCGGTCGACCCGGTCGGCGAGCCGACCATGCCGGGGCGCAGTCGCGTCGTGAGTACGTGGAGCGAGTCGGATTACGCCCCGGCGTTCGACGAGGTCCAACGACAGCTCCGCCTCGGCAACACGTACGAGGTCAACCTGACCTACCGCCATGTCGTCGCGTCCGACGACCCACCGATCGACGTCTATCGCCGGCTGCGTCGGCTCAATCCGGCGCCGTACACCGCCTATGTCCAACACGACGGAGTTGCGGTGCTGTCGTCGTCGCCGGAGCGGTTCTGCCGCATCGAGGGGCCGGCGATCGAGACCCGGCCGATCAAGGGCACGTTGCCCCGGGGCGCCGATCCGGTCGCCGACGCCGAGCATGCGCAACGCCTGCGGCGCGATCCGAAGCTGCGGGCCGAGAACCTCATCGTCACCGACCTGCTGCGCAACGACCTGTCGATCGTGTGCCAGCCCGGGACGGTCGCCGTGCCCGAGCTGATGCGGGTCGAGTCGTACGAGAACGTCCACCAGCTCGTCACGACCGTGCACGGCCGGCTGCGCGACGGCGTCGGCCCGGTCGAGGCGGTCCGCGCGCTGATGCCGGGTGGGTCGATGACCGGCGCGCCCAAGCTGCGGACGATGCAGGTGATCGCCGACGTCGAGGACTCGCCGCGCGGCGTCTACTCCGGGGTGCTCGGCTGGCTCGGTCCGCATGCGGCCGACCTCGGCATGGTGATCCGGACGCTGGTCTACGACGGGGAGTGCTACACCGCGGGCACGGGCGGTGGCGTGACGGTCCGGTCCGACCGGGCCGACGAGTACGCCGAGTCCCGGCTCAAGCTGGACCGGGTGCTCGCGGCTCTTGGCGAGTGACTTACCCCTTCTCGCCGAGATTGCGCGTCTTCCCCACTTCCTCGCGCCGAGACTGCGCGTCTTCCCGCTTGAGTGAGGAAGACGCGCAATCTCGGCGTGAGTGGGAGGGGACTGAGTCGGGCGACAACGGATACGGCCTTGCGCACATCTGCGTCAACAACGGGAGGAGGAGTGACGCAGATGTGCGCAAGGCCGAGGGACTTGGGCGGGCCGTGGAGCCGCCCGTCGACGGCTCCACGCCCCATGCTCTGCGGGCTAGGAGCTGAGTTGCCCCTCGTCACTGTCGAGAGTGACGTCGGTGTCGTGTTCGTCGCCGTCTCGGCGGTAGGTCACGGTGACCTCGTCACCGGGACGGTAGCTCCGAATCAGGGCGATCAGGCCGTCGGCGCTGGTCACACGCTTGCCGTCGACCTCGGTGACGATGTCGCCGGACTCTAGCGCGGCGTCCTCGCCGGCGCTGCCGTCCTCGACGTCTTCGATGCGGGCTCCGATGGCGGTGATCTGGTCGGACGCGATCGCGTCGGTCACGGAGACGCCGATCCGGGCGTGCGTCGGGTTCTCGCCGTCGACGAGCTGGCTCGCGATCGAGCGCGCCAGGTCGATCGGGATGGCGAACCCGAGTCCGATCGACCCGCCGGACTGGCCGTAGATCGCCGAGTTGATGCCGATGACCTGGCCGTCGAGGTTGACCAGTGGGCCACCGGAGTTGCCGGGGTTGATCGCGGCGTCGGTCTGGATGGCCGGGAAAACGGTCGATGCGGTCGCCGAACCGCTCGACGCGCTCACCGGCCGGTTGAGTGCGCTGATGATGCCGCTGGTGACCGTGCTCTCCAGGCCGAACGGCGACCCGATGGCGACGACCTCTTCGCCCACGTCGAGGTCGTCCGAGGTGCCGAGCACCGCCGGCTTCAGGCCCGACACGTCCTGGGCCTGGATTACGGCGACGTCGGTGACCGGGTCGCGGCCCACGATGGTGGCGTCCGTCGTGGTGCCGTCGCCGAAGACCACGGTGATCGCGCCGCCTTCGGCGGCCGACTCGACGACGTGGTTGTTGGTGAGGATGTGGCCGTCCTCACTGATGATGATGCCGGTGCCGTTGCCGGCCCCCTGGGCGCCGGAGGTGTTGATCTGGACGACCGACGGCTGGACGGCGGACGCGACCTCCTCGACGTCACCGGCCGGGGCATCACTCCGGGCGTTGCTGACCGGTGTGGTGTCGAGGGTGGTCTCCACCGGTGTCGAAGCCGGATCATCGGTGAGAGCCGCATAGCCGGCGGCGCCTCCGGTGCCGGCCAAGGCACCGGCGAGGACCGCGGCGACGAGGATCGCCGGACCGGATCGACGGGGCGGTGGAGCCGTGGCGAGCGTGCCGGGCTGACCCGGTGGCGGCAGCGGTGAACCCAGCATCGGGCCGGGGTGGCTGGAAGCCGACGGGCCAGTTGGCCGGGCCGGGCTGCCGTAGTGATGGGTGTGACGCTGCGCGTCGCTGGGGTGCTCGCTCATGCTTTCCAGACTGCGGAGGGTGCCTTAGAGCCGACTGAGATCGCCCCAAGAGATTGCAGTCAACCCATAAGCATCGGCACCAGGAGCGTGCATAACCGGTGCGCGTACGGGCAGGTCAATCCTGGTGCACCGGGCTCGGCTGGCCCGGGATCCACAGCCGGAAGATCGCCCCGCCAGTCTCGGCGTTGCCCGCGGCGATCGTGCCCCCATGGCGCTGGGCGGTCTGCTGCACGATCGCGAGGCCGAGGCCCGAACCCGGCAGCGTACGCGACTCTGTCGACCGGTAGAACCGCTCGAACACGTGCGGCAGATCGGTGTCGGAGATGCCCGGCCCGTCGTCGGTGACGGTCAGCGCTCCCTGATCGAGGCGTACGGCGACCGTGCCCAGCGGCGGGCTCCACTTGGCGGCGTTGTCGAGCAGGTTGGTCATGGCCCGTTCGAGCAGGTGCGGATCGCCGAGGACAAGCCACGACTCCGCGTCGACGTCGAACGTGATGCCGGGCGCGCGCCGCCGTACTCGCTCGACAGCGGAGTCGAGCAGCTCGGCGAGGTCGGCGGGCTCTGGACCGCGGACGAGAAGGTCGTCACGGGCCAGCTCGACCAGATCGCCGACGAGCGTCGACATCTCCTGGATCTGGGCCCGAATATCGGTGAGCAGCTCGCGGCGCGCATCGCCGACCAGGTCGCCCCGCTGGTCGGCCTGCGCGAGCAGCTCGATGTTGGTGCGGAGGCTGGTCAACGGCGTTCGCAGCTCGTGACCGGCGTCGGCGATCAGCCGCCGCTGCCGGCGTTGCGAGGCGTCGAGCGCCACCAGCATCGAGTTGAACGCGATCGTGAGCCGGGCCAGCTCGTCGTCGCCGGTCACCTCGATCGGCCGGAGCTCCTCGGTCGCGGCGACGTGCTCGGCGACCTCGGTGAGCCGGCGCACGGGCCGCAGGCTGTTGGTGGCCACGGCCCAGCCGGCGACGCCCGCGATGAGGACGCCGGACACGCCGACGACCCAGAAGACCAGGCCGAGCCGGTCGAGCGTCCCTTGGGTCGGCTCCATCGACTGGCCGACGATCAGCGCGGATTCGCCGGGCGCCGGCACCGCGACGACCCGATAGTCGACGCCGTCGATGTGGATGGTGCGGATCGACTGCGCCAGGCGGCCCTGGGCGACGGCGAGCTCGTCCTCGCCGATGAAATCGGCGATCCCGGCGCGTTCGCCCTCGGCGGAGACCACGGCGAACTTGACATCGCTGGCGACCAGCAGTTCGGGCGGCAGGCCTTGGTTGAGTGCGTCCAGCATCCGCGGCGTCGCCGCCGCCGAAGCCCGTCGCAGCAGCGAGTCGTCCAGGGAGTTGACCAACTGCACGCGGACGGTGAAGTAGACCGCGATGCTGACGGCCGCGACCGTGAGCCCGACCGCCATCGTGGCGAGCAGGGTGATGCGCGAGGCGAGGGTGACGCGGGCCGAGACTTGTTCCCGCAGGTTCATGGAGCGGTCTCGCGTAGGACGTATCCGACGCCGCGTACGGTGTGCAGCAACCGCGGCTCGCTACCGGCTTCGAGCTTGCGCCGGACGTAGCCGACGTAGACCTCGAGTGAGTTCGCCGTCGTGGGGAAGTCGAACCCCCACACCTCCTCGAGGATGAACGACCGCTCGAGCACTCGCCGCGGTCGGCGCATGAACAGCTCGAGGAGGGCGAACTCGGTCCGCGTCAACGACACCGCCCGTTCGCCGCGCATCACCTCGCGGGTGGCCGTGTCGAGGCTCAGGTCGGCGAAGGTCAGCAGGGTCTCTTCGTCGTCGTCGCCGTCGCGGGTGGTCCGGCGCAGCAAGGCACGCAGCCGGGCCAGCAACTCCTCGAGCGCGAACGGCTTGGAGAGGTAGTCGTCGGCTCCGGCGTCGAGGCCGTCGACCCGGTCGATGACGGCGTCGCGGGCCGTGAGCACGAGGATCGGAACGTCGTTGCCGGCGCCGCGCAGCGCCCGGGTGGCTTCGAGTCCGTCGAGGCGCGGCATCATCACGTCCATGACGATGGCGTCGGGGTTGATCAAGGGCGTACGCGCCAGCGCTTCGGCTCCGTCGGCGGCGACGTCCACCGTGTAGCCGTTGTACTCCAGTGAACGACGCAGCGAGTCCCGCACCGCGCGATCGTCGTCCACTACCAGGATGCGCATGGGATCAGACTGCCACTTTGGCCTGAGCTAGGACTGAGAAGGCGCAGGTCGGCCCCGATCTGAAGGTGTTGGCGCGAAACGGCGGGTTGAGCCGAATGTTGGTGCGAGATTGCACCAACTCTCGCCGGGGGTCAGGCGGAAGCCGCGGCGTCCGGCTCACCCGCCTTGCCGTCGAGGATCGACCTTGCCGCGTTGGCCGCGCGGGCGCCGTAGCCGCCGCCGAACATCACCGCGTGGACGAGGAGCGGATGCAACTGGTGCAGCGGCACCCGCTCCCGCCAGCCGTCGGCCAACGGCGCCGCCTCGTGATAGGCGTCGAGCAACCGCTGCAGATGCGGCGCGCCGAACAGGCTCAGCATCGCCAGATCCGTCTCGCGATGGCCGCCGTGCGCGGCCGGGTCGACGATCCAGGCGTGGCCGTCGCCGCCCCAGACGACGTTGCCGGACCACAGGTCGCCGTGTAGCCGGGCCGGCGGCTCCGCGGCACCGGCGAACTCGTCGAGCCGGTCGACCACCGCTTCGACCGCGGCAGCGTCGTCGCTGTCGATGTGGTGGCGGTCGCGGGCCGCCTTCACGTACGGCAGCACCCGCCGAGTCGCGTAGAACTCCACCCAGGTCGGCGCCGAGCCGTTCGGCAACGGGGCGATGCCGATGTAGCCGTCGGATTCGGCGCCGAAGGAGTCGGCACCGGCGGCGTGGGTCTCGGCCAAGCCTCGTCCGAGCCGCTCGGCCGCCTCGGCAGTCGGGCGACTCGGCTCGACCCAGGCGAGGACGAGGCAGTCCTCGTCGGCCGCGTAGACCTCCGGCACCGCGGCCCCGCCGGCTTCGCTGAGCCAGCGCAGTCCACGTGCCTCCACGGTGAAGAAGCCGTCCGGTGCGTGTGGGCGCGTTTTCATCAGCGCCGAACGGCCGTCGCTCAGCCGCAGCCGGGTCGCCGTGCAGATGGAACCGCCGGCCACCGGCGTCGTCGCGACGACACTCCTATCGAGGAGCCGTTCGGCTCGCGCGGCGATCGTTCCCATCCGGGCCATGCCTCATGAGCCTACTGCCGACGCTTGTTCGCGCCGAGATTGCACAGCTGTCCTACTCCTGTGTGGCGGTCGTGCGATCTCGCCGCGAGACGTCGGCCGCCAGCGTGTCGACCAGCGCATCGGCCGTACGTTCGACGATCGCGAAGACCTCGGCGAAGCCGTCGGAGTCGCCGTACCAGGGGTCCGGGACCGAGCGATCGGCGTCGGTCGCGCGCGGGTCGAAGTCGCGGAACCGTCGGATCCGGCCCCGGTCGATCTCGTGGCGAGCTTGGCGATGCAGCTCGGCCGCGTTGGAGTCGTCCATGGCGAGCAGGAGGTCGTACGAGTCGAACCAGGTCGCGTCGAACTGCTGCGCACGATGCCAGGTGCCGTCGTATCCCTCCGCCTTCAACTGCGCCGCGGCTCGCGGATCCATCGGCTCGCCGATGTGCCAGTCGCCCGTGCCGCTCGAGTCGACCGCGATCCGGTCGTCGAGACCCTTGTCACGGAGCTTGGTGGCCAGGACGACCGCGGCCATCGGCGATCGGCAGATGTTGCCGAGACAGACCAACCCGACGCGATACGGCCGGGCTTGGGTCACGACATCTCCCGCGTCTGATACCGGTAGCGCCGATCGCCGCTCATGAAGCCCATCTCGAGTGCCGCCGTCACCAGCGAGATGACCAGCGCGCCGCCGACCGCGGTCCAGAAGCCCTCGACATGGAAGTTGACGTCCGCCTGGTCCGCCACCCACGCCGCCAGCTTGAGCATCAGGGCGTTGATGACGAGCAGGGCGAGACCGAGCGTGAGGATGATGAACGGAATCGACAACAGCTTGATGATCGGCGCGATGAAGGCGTTGATCACGCCGAGGATCGCCCCCACCACCAAGAGCGTGATGACCTGATCGGTCGTCGTGTCGCCGCCGACGCTGATTCCCGGAAAGATCCAGGCCGCGATGGCCACGGCACCTGCGTTGAAGAGCACCACTGCGATAGCCCGACCCATGTCGCCATGGTGGCACGTTCTTTGCTGTGCCCGTCGCTCGTCGTCCCGAATGACCCGCTCGTCCGGCTCGGACGACGGCGGTCGAAACGCGTTGACCGTCCGGTCGGCGGCACCCGACGATGGCGCCATGACGACCCGCACCCACTTCGACTCACTCCTCGGCGAAGGCCTGACGGTCGATGTCGAGGCGCAATGGGGAGCCGGCTTCCTCGACGGTCGGTACCTGCCCGGTCGGCCCTCGTGGACCTGGCCCGAGTTGGCCCGCCCCTTCCTCCACGGCGCCGACCGCCTGCTCGACATGGGCACCGGCGACGGCGCCTGGCTACGGGCGCTCGAACCGTGGCCGGCCTGCACGATCGCGTACGAGGAGTGGTGGCCGACCGTGCCGGCGGCCGTCGCGACGCTCCGACCGCATGGCGCGCACCTGGTGGTCTGCCTCGGCGCGGACGACAATCCCGCCTCGGAGCGCACCCGGCCGCGGCTGCCGTTCGCGCCCGCGTCGTTCGACGTGATCACGAATCGGCACGAGTCCTTCGACGCCCATGAGATGCGCCGGCTGCTGGAGCCCCGGCGGCCGCTTCGTGACGCAACAGGTCAGCGGTGAGGAGGACGCGAGCGTACGAGCACTGCTCGGACTGGATCCGCAAGCCCGCAGCGATCCGTGGACGCTGGCCGTCGCGCAGTCCGAGCTGACAGGTGCCGGCCTGGTGCTGGACGCCGGCGTGGAAGAGCGGCTGACGACGCGATTCACTGACATCGCGGCCTTCGTCGCCTATGTACGCAGTGTTCCGTGGAGCGTGCCCGAGCTCGACGCGAAGCTCATGCGGGATCGGCTGGCCGAGTTGCACGATCGATGCGTACGGGACGGCGCGATCGAGGCCGTGACGCCGAGGTTCTGGCTCGTGGCACGTCGGCCGTCCTGAGCCGGCCCGCTGACAGATCAAGTGGACTAGAGTCCGCCGCATGACAGCGTCGTCGGACTCTTCGCTACCGCAGATCCGGACCGCGCTCGACGCGATCCCCTCGTACGTCGCGGGCAAGCCGCCGCCGACCCGACCGGGGCTCCCGACGTACAAGCTCTCGAGCAACGAGAACCCGTACCCGCCGCTGCCCGGTGTCCTCGACGCCATCGAGCGAGCGGCCTCGGGGTTCAACCGCTATCCCGACATGGGCGCCTCGGGGCTCTACGCCGCGCTCTCGAAGCGGTTCGACGTGCCCGAGCACGATCTCGCGGCGGCCACCGGATCGGTCGCGGTGCTCTACCACCTGCTGCAGGCGACCTGCGACGAGGGCGACGAGGTCGTGTTCGCCTGGCGGTCGTTCGAGGCGTACCCGATCGCGGTCCCGCTGAGTGGCGCGACCGCGGTCACCGTGCCGGTCACGCCCGACGGCCGCCACGACCTGCCGGCGATGGCCGACGCGATCACCGACCGGACCCGGGTCGTCCTCGTGTGTACGCCGAACAACCCGACCGGACCCGCCGTACGCCGGGACGAGCTGATCGCGTTCCTCCACCAGGTGCCGTCGCGAGTGCTGGTCGTGATCGACGAGGCCTACCACGAGTTCATCCGCGACCCGGACGTCATCGACGCGGTCGAGCTCTATCGCGGTCGAGACAACGTCGCCGTGCTGCGCACGTTCTCGAAGGCGTACGGCCTGGCGGGCCTGCGCGTCGGCTTCGCGATCGCGCCGCGGCGGATCGCCGACGCCATCCGCAAGGCGGCGCTGCCGTTCGGGATCTCGCAGATCGCGCAGGACGCCGCCGTTGCGTCGCTGGCCGCGGAGGAGGCACTGTTCGAGCGGGTCGAGGCGCTCGTCGGCGAGCGGACGCGGGTGCTCGCGGGCCTGCGCGACCAGGGCTGGGACGTGCCCGACAGCCAGGCGAACTTCGTCTGGCTCGGGCTCGGGGAGCAGACCCTGGACTTCGCCGCCGCCGGTGCCGAGGCGGGGATCATGGTGCGCCCGTTCGCCGGCGACGGTGCCCGGGTCTCGATCGGCGAGGTCGAGGCCAACGACGTCTTCCTCCGGGTCGCCGAGGAGTGGCGCAGAGGTGCCGAGCTGCCATGAGGCGTGGGCAGAAACGACTGGGAAACGCGAGACCACCTGGCAGCATGGGTCCGTGACCCTGGACATCCGTTCCCTGCTCGAGCTGCGCTCCTGGACCGTCTTCGACGTCGACGACGACGGACGGGTGCTCGCAGGCTACGACGGCTCTGGCTCGATGCAGCTCGTCGAGCTCGATCCGACGGGCTCGCGGACCCCGCTGACGGCGCTGCCCGGGCCGTGCTGGGGCTGCTACCTGCGTGGCGAGCGGGCGGTCGTCGTCCAGCACGACGATGGCGGCAACGAACGCGGCCAGCTGTCGATCCTGCGGCTCGGCCCGGCACCGTCGGAGCCGGTCGGCCTCGACGGTCTCGAGCCGCTGGTCCATGACGAGCGCTACATGCACACGCTGCTCGACGTCGGCCCCGGCGTCGTGGCGTACGCGACGAACCGGCGTAACGAGGTCGATTTCGACGTCGTCGTACGCCGGCTCGCCGACGGAGTCGAGACGGTCCGCTACGACGCCGGTGGCTACGTGACCGATGCGGCCATCGCCCCGGACCCCGAGCAGGTCGTCGTGGAGCGGCTGACGCTGCTGCCGGCGTCGACCCAGGTGCGCCTCGCCCGGCCGGACGGTCTCCGCGACATCACCGACGCCGACGACCACGCCCTGCACGGCGGCGCTCGGCTGCTGCCCGACGGCAATCTGGTGATGGCGTCCAACCACGGCCGGGAGTTCACCGCGGTCGTCCGGGTCGACGAGTCGGGCGCGTGGACGTGGCTCCTCGAGGCCGACGACCACGACATCAACGTCACGCCGTCACCCGACGGGCGGCATCTCCTCGTGACCCACGAGACCGATGGCGGCAGCGCTCTGGCGATCCACGACGCCGACGGGACGCATCGCTACGACGTCTCGCTTCCGGCGTACGGCGCTGCCGGCGGCGTCTGGTCGGACGGCGGCCGCTACGTCGCGATCGCGCTGGTCGCCCCGACCCTGCCCGGCGCCGTACTCCGGCTCGACGTCGAGTCGGGCGAGGTCGAGACGCTCGTCTACGCCGCCGACGACATCCCCTCGGACATCCGGTCCGCCCTCGTCGAGCCGACCAGCCATCGAGTGCCGACCCGCGACGGCGAGCAGATCCCGTGTTTCGTCTACACCCCGCGCGACGGCGGCAGCGGATCGGTCGTGATGAACATCCACGGTGGGCCGGAGGCGCAGGCACAGCGGATCTTCAACCCCGTCGTTCAGGGCCTCGTCGCCGCCGGCCACATCGTGCTGGTGCCCAACGTCCGCGGGTCGACCGGATACGGCAAGCGCTGGTACTCCATGGACGACGTCAAGCTCCGACTCGAGTCGGTCGCCGACCTCGCCGACCTTCGCACCTGGGTCCCGACGGTCGGCGGCGATCCCGATCGCGTCGCGCTCTACGGCGGCAGCTACGGCGGCTACATGGTCCTCGCGGGTCTGTCGATGCAGCCGGATCTGTGGGCCGCCGGAGTCGAGGTCGTCGGCATCTCCTCGCTCGTGACGTTCCTCGAGAACACCTCGCCCTATCGCCGGGCCGTCCGAGAGCGCGAGTATGGCTGGCTCGACTCCGATCGCGAGTTCCTGATCGAGGCATCGCCGCTGACCCACCTCGACGCGATGCGGACGCCGTTGTTCGTCATCCACGGCGCCAACGACCCCCGCGTACCCCTGTCGGAGTCGGAGCAGATCAAGTCCGCCCTCGATGCGAAAGGCGTGCCGTGTGAGCTGCTGGTGTTCGCCGACGAGGGCCACGGCCTGGCGAAGCGGACGAACCGGCTCGACGCCTATCCGGCGGCCCTGGCGTTCCTCGCCGAGCACCTGGCGGGCTGACCGCGCGGCTTCGGGCGCGAATCGTTCACCGCACGGCGTCGGGTGAACGATATGGGCACAAACCGTGGCCGCAGCACCTTCCGAAGCGGGTCGAAAACCGGTTGGTTCGGTCAGAGGCTCCACATAGGTTGGTCCTTACCGCCATCGACTGCAGAGGGGGACCTGCCACCAGATGCCGCCAGCCTCGGTCACCCGGCCTCGAGACCCTCAAGCCCGCCGTCGCAGCGTGACCTCGCTGTGGCGGCTTCGTGGCTATCTCCGCCCTTACGCGTGGTCCTTGGTCGTGATGGCGACCGCGGCGATCACCGGTGTCTTCGTCTCGATCGCGATCCCGCTGGTGACCAAGGCGGTGATCGACGGACCCATCGCCGACCGCGACGAAGGCGGCATCCTCCCGCTCGGACTGATGGCCCTCGCCCTGGGCATCGTGGAGGCGGGCCTCATCCTGATCCGTCGCTGGGTGCAGGCCCGGGCCGTTCTGGGCGTCGAGACCAACCTGCGCGACGATCTCTACCACCATCTCGACCGGCTGCCGATGGCCTTCCACGCCCGCTGGCAGTCGGGCCAGCTGCTGTCGCGGGTCACAATCGACCTGTCCGCGATCCGGCGGTTCAGTGGCTTCGGCATGTTGTTCCTGTGCATCAACATCCTGCAGTTGGTCGTCGTCACCGCGCTGTTGCTGCATCTCTACTGGCCGCTCGGGCTCGTCGTGGCCTGCTCGGCGATCCCGATCATCGTGCTCTCGATGACCTTCGAGCGGCGCTACGTCAAGGTGTCGCGCCGGGTCCAGGACGAGCAGGGTGACGTCGCGACCCAGGTCGAGGAGTCGGCGCTCGGCATCCGGGTCATCAAGTCGTTCGGCCGGTCGGAGTACGCCTACGAGAAGTTCGACGGCCAGGCGTCCCGGCTCTTCGCGTCGCAGATGGACAAGGTCCGGTTGTCGGCGCGGTTCTGGACGTTCCTCGAGGTGCTGCCCAACCTGGCCCTGGTGGTCGTGCTGCTGCTCGGCGCGATCGCGGTCGGCAACGGCTCGCTGAGCCTCGGCACCTTGGTCGCGTTCATCACGCTGATGCTGTCGCTGGTCTGGCCGATGGCGTCGTTGGGGGTCATCCTGGCGATGGCGCAGGAAGCGATGACGGCCGCGGACCGGGTGCTGGAGATCCTCGACACCGAGCCGACGATCGTGGGCGGCGATCGGGTCCTGAGCCACCCGGCGGGCTACCTGCGGCTCGAGAGAGTCGGCTTCCGGTTCGACGACTCGGCGAGCGACGTGTTGCACGACGTCGACCTCGAGGTACGGCCCGGCGAGACTCTCGCGGTCGTGGGTGCCACCGGCTCCGGCAAGACCGTGCTGACGGCGCTCGTGCCACGGATCTACGACCCGACCGCCGGCCGCGTCACGGTCGACGGCGTGGACGTACGCGATCTGACGCTCCCGTGCCTGCGGGAGACGGTCGCGACCGCGTTCGAGGAGCCGACGCTGTTCAGCATGAGCGCGCGCGAGAACCTCACGCTAGGCCGGCCGACGGCCACCGACGACGAGGTCGCCGACGCGCTGCGGATCGCCCAGGCGGAGTTCGTTTACGAGCTGCCGTGGGGCCTCGACACCCGGATCGGTGAGCAGGGCATGTCCCTGTCCGGTGGCCAGCGGCAGCGCCTGGCGCTCGCCCGGGCGGTGCTCGCCAAGCCGAAGATCCTGGTCCTCGACGACACCCTGTCGGCTCTCGACGTCCACACCGAGGCGCTGGTGGAGAAGGCGTTGCGCGCCGTGCTGGCCGACGCGACCGGCATTGTCGTCGCCCACCGGGCCTCGACGGTGCTGCTCGCCGACAAGGTGGCGCTGCTGCAGGACGGCACGATCACCCACGTCGGGACGCATCGCGAGCTGCTCGCCACCGTGCCGGCCTACCGCCATCTCCTCGCCGCCGACGCCGAGGACGACCTGGAGTTGTCAGCCGCATATGGCCCTGGGGGGCAACCTACGGCTGACAATTCGGCGGGGGTGGGCGCATGACGACCACGACCGACGCGGCGAAGGACCAGGAGCGCCAGGACCAGCAGCCGCCACCGCAGTCGGGGGACTGGCGTGGCGTCGCGGCCGAGGACCGGGACGAGATCTCGGAGAAGGTCGGCCTGCTGCTTCGGGACCGGTCGCGGCGGCTGCTCGGCTCACTCCTCCGACCGCATCGGAAGGCGCTGTGGTTCGTCCTCGGCGTCGTCCTCGTCGAGAACTCGGCGCGGCTCGCCATCCCCTACCTCGTCAAGGAAGGCATCGACAAGGGCATCCCGCCGATGGTCGCGGGCGAGGGGAGCCGGACGCTCGTCCTCATCGTCGCCGTCGTCGGCGTGGCCGTCCTCGTCCAGGCGGTGACGCGGCTGACCTTCCTCACGATCACCGGCCGGATCGGTCAGCAGGTGCTGCTCGAGCTGCGCCGGCGGGTGTTCCGGCAGTTCCAGCGGCTGTCGACCGCCTTCCACGACCGCTACACCTCGGGCCGGGTCATCTCCCGATCGACGTCCGACGTCGACGCGATCGAGGAGATGATGGACACCGGCTTCGACGGCCTGATCACGGCCGTCCTGACCCTGGTCGGCACGGCGTTCCTGCTGCTGTGGCTCGACTTCGAGCTCGGGCTCGTGGCGCTGATCGCGTTCCCGTTCCTGGCCTGGCTGACCCGGTGGTTCCGGCGCGAGTCGGCCAAGGCCTACCGGCGTACCCGCGAGACCGTCGCGGTCGTCATCGTGCACTTCGTCGAGACGATGACCGGCATCCGGGCGGTCCAGGCATTCCGCCGGGAGGCACGCAACGAGGAGATCTTCGCCGACGTCAACGACGACTACCGGGCCGCCAACGAGCGGGCGTTCCGGCTGCACGGGCTGTTCATGCCGGGTATCAAGCTGATCGGCAACGTCACGGTCGCGATCGTCTTGCTCTACGGCGCCTACCGGGCGTTCCACGGCGAGGTCACCGTCGGCACGCTCACGGCGTTCCTCATCTACCTGCGGGCGTTCTTCGAGCCGATGCAGGAGATCAGCCAGTTCTACAACACGTTCCAGTCGGCCAGCGCCGCGTTGGAGAAGCTGTCCGGGGTGCTCGAGGAGGAGCCGGACGTTCCGGAGCCATCGCGTTCAGTGTCGCTGCCGACGGCGCGTGGCGAGATCTGCCTCGACGACGTGACCTTCGGCTACGACGCCGAGCGTCCGGTCGTACGCGATCTCGACCTCCATGTCCCGGCCGGGCAGACCATCGCGGTCGTCGGCGCGACCGGCGCCGGCAAGACGACGATCGCGAAGCTCGTGTCGCGGTTCTACGACCCGACTGCGGGCCGGGTCACGCTCGACGGCGTCGATCTGCGCGACCTCGACGACGTGACCCTGCGCCGGCACGTGGTGATGGTGACCCAGGAGAACTTCGTGTTCGCCGGGACGATCGCCGACAACATCCGATTCGGCCGGCCGGGGGCGACGTTCGACGAGGTCCGGGCCGCCGCCGAGGCGATCGGCGCCCACGACTTCATCGCCGCGCTGCCCGAGGGCTACGACACCCTGGTCGAGTCGCGCGGCGCCCGGCTCTCCGCGGGTCAGCGGCAGTTGGTCGCGTTCGCGAGGGCGTTCCTGGCCGACCCGACGGTGCTGATCCTCGACGAGGCGACCAGCTCCCTCGACGTGCCGTCGGAGCGGCTGGTCCAGCGGGCCTTGCGGACCATCCTCGCCGAGCGGACCGCGATCATCATCGCCCACCGTCTGTCGACCGTGGAGATCGCCGATCGGGTGCTGGTCCTGGAGCATGGCGAGGCCGTCGAGGACGGGCCGCCGGACCGGTTGATCGCCCGCGCCGACGGGCGGTTCGCCGGTCTGCACCAGGCGTGGCTCGACTCCCTCGCCTGAGCTCCCTCTCATGCCGTCGGTCGCCGTGGCGGCCTCCCACCGCTCGGCCGGCGCCGGCAGCAGCGGCAACTCGACTCGCAGGTGTGGGTCGTACGGAGCGTACGTCGGCAGCGGCTGCTCCGGCCGTAGCGGCGAGTCCGGATGGGTGCGCAGCAACTCGGCGCGCCCGTCCTGCCATCGGATCCAGGCCGTGACCGGCGACGGCTCCTCGCGGACATCTCGATAGAGCGCAGCGACCCGGCGCCGCCAGTCCAGAAGCGACAGGCTCATGCCGCCGCCTGACAGGGCTCAGCAGCCACCGCCCCGTCCCGCCACCGCCCCCGCCACTGCCGACGCCCGCCCTCCCGCCACCGCCCAAGAGTTGGCGTGAGAAACACCTGCAGCGGGCTCCGACAGGTCGCTCTCACGCCAACATTCGGCCGAGGCAGGGGCGACCGGCAGAATTAGCCCACGAGCCAGCCGACCGGCTACCGTGGTGGCACTGTGGCTGCAGTCACAGTGGCGTGAGCGCGGCACGCCGAGCACACCCACGCCGGCCGCCGTCCTCTCGCCGACTCCCGCACCGGCCGCGGCGATCCCGAGGGCCGACTCGATGAAGGAGTGTTGTCGTGAGCGAGCTTGCGAGCGAGCAGTTCAGCACCGCAGCGAGGTTGCCAGCGTCCGCTGCGAAGCGGTGCGCAGACCTACTCATGAGGCCGACGAGCGAAGCGAGGTGGGCCGCGTGAGTAACGCCGATTTCGGTCCCGACCTGGGAACCGTGTTCGGCCCCTCCCACGAGGGTGAGGGCCCCGAGCTGGTTCAGCTGCTGACGCCGGAAGGTGAGCGGCGGGAGCACCCCGAGTTCTCGTACGACGGCACCGACGACGACATTCGCGGCTTTTATCGCGATCTGGTCATGACGCGCCGCATCGACGCCGAGGCAACCGCTCTCCAGCGCCAGGGCGAGCTCGGCATCTGGGCGTCACTCCTCGGCCAGGAGGCCGCCCAGGTCGGCTCCGGCCGGGCGCTGTCGCCCCAAGACTTCGTCTTCCCGACCTATCGCGAGCACGGCGTCGCCTGGTGCCGCGACGTCGACCCACTGCGGCTGCTCGGCCTGTTCCGCGGCGTCGACCAGGGTGGCTGGGACCCGCGGGAGAACCAGTTCGGTCTCTACACGATCGTCATCGGCGCCCAGACCCTGCACGCCACGGGCTACGCGATGGGCCTGCAACGGGACGGCGTCGTGGGTACGCGCGACAGCGAGCGCGACACGGCGGTGATCGCGTACTTCGGCGACGGCGCGACCAGCCAGGGCGACGTCAACGAGTCGTTCATCTGGGCGAGCGTCTTCAACGCCCCGGTCGTGTTCTTCTGCCAGAACAACCAGTGGGCGATCTCCGAGCCGATCGAGAAGCAGAGCCGGATCCCGCTCTACCAGCGGGCCCTCGGCTTCGGCTTCCCCGGGATCCGGGTCGACGGCAACGACGTCGTCGCCTGCTACGCGGTCACCAAGGCGGCGATGCAGCGGGCTCGAGAGGGCAGCGGCCCGACGTTCATCGAGGCGTACACCTACCGGATGGGCGCCCACACGACCTCCGACGACCCGACGCGCTACCGGCTCAGCGAGGACCTGGAGAACTGGAAGCTCAAGGACCCGATCGCGCGCGTCGAGGCCTACCTCAAGCGTGGGGGCGTCGCCGCTGACGACTTCTTCGGTGAGGTGGAGGCCGAGGCCGACCAGATCGCGGCACATCTTCGCGAGGGCTGCCTGGCATTGCCGGACCCGAAGGTGCTCGACATCTTCGACCAGGTCTACGCCGATCCGTCGCCGGAACTCGCCGAGCAGAAGGCGGCATTCGCGGACTACCTCGCCTCCTTCGAGCCCGAGGCCGCGTCGACTGGAGGGACAGCCTGATGGCTCAGATCACCTTGGCGAAAGCGCTCACCAACGGCCTCCGGTCGGCCATGGACGCCGACGAGAAGGTCATCTTGATGGGGGAGGACATCGGCAAGCTCGGTGGCGTCTTCCGCGTCACCGACGGGCTGCAGAAGGACTTCGGCGAGGACCGGGTCGTCGACACGCCGCTCGCCGAGTCGGGCATCGTCGGTACGGCGGTCGGCCTCGCCCTTCGCGGCTACCGCCCGGTCTGCGAGATCCAGTTCGACGGCTTCGTCTACCCGGCGTACGACCAGATCGTCAGTCAGGTCGCCAAGCTGCGCTTCCGTAGCGGCGGCAAGCTGCCGATGCCGATCGTGATCCGGATCCCCTTCGGCGGCGGGATCGGCGCGGTGGAGCACCACTCGGAGAGCCCCGAGGGGCAGTTCGTCCACCAGGCCGGACTCAAGGTCGTGGCGTGCTCCAACCCGGTCGACGCCTACTGGATGATCCAGCAGGCCATCCAGACCGACGACCCGGTCATCTTCATGGAGCCCAAGCGCCGCTACTGGGAGAAGGCCGAGCTCGACGAGACCGTGACCGAGGCACCGCGGCCGCTGCACAGCTCGCGGATCGTCCACGAGGGCACCGATGCCACCGTGCTGGCCTACGGGCCGATGGTCAAGACCACGCTGGAGGCGGCCGTGGCCGCTGCCGAGGAGGGCAAGAGCCTCGAGGTCATCGACCTGCGTACGCTTTCGCCGCTCGACATGGAGCCGGTGCTGGCGTCGGCACGCAAGACCGGCCGGGCCGTCGTGGTCCACGAGGCCCCGATCACCCTCGGCCTCGGCGCCGAGCTCGCGGCGCGGATCACCGAACACTGCTTCTACTCGCTGGAGGCGCCGGTGCTCCGGGTCGGTGCCTTCGACACGCCCTACCCGCCGAGCCGGGTCGAGGACGAGTACCTGCCCGACCTGGACCGGGTCCTCGACGCGGTCGACCGCACGCTCGCCTACTGAGGGAGAGGGACGCAGAGGTGTCTGAGACTCGAGAGTTCAAGCTCCCTGACGTCGGCGAGGGCCTGACCGAAGCGGAGATCGTCTCCTGGAAGGTAAAGCCCGGCGACGCCGTCAAGGTCAACGACATCGTCGTCGAGATCGAGACGGCGAAGTCGCTGGTGGAGTTGCCGTGCCCGTTCGGCGGCACGGTGGCCGAGCTGATGGTGCCGGAGGGCGAGACGGTGGCCGTGGGCACGCCGATCATCTCGGTCGCGACCGGAGCCGGTGGCGCTGCGGCGCCGGCCGAGGCGGCGCCGGCGGCGAAGGCGGCCGCGCCGGACGAGTCGGCGATCGAGACCCCGCCCGACGAAGAGGCGATCGAGCCGGGCCTGATCGGTGGGCCGGCGCCGGGCGGCCGTACCTCCGTGCTCGTGGGATACGGCCCACGGACGACCGAGGCGAAGCGACGCCCCCGCAAGGGCACGGCGGGCAGCGTGTCGTCGTCGACGGTGCGTCAGGACGTCAATGCGGCGTTCTCGACCGGGCAGGTACAGTCGCCGGAGGTCCCGGCCGCCGACGCCGAGCCGGCCGCCCCGGTCGTACCGGCGGCGAAGGCGACCCCGACGACGATTCGAGCCCTGGCCAAGCCGCCGGTACGCAAGCTCGCCAAGGACCTCGGCGTCGACATCAACACGATCACACCGAGTGGGCCGGGGGGCGTCGTGACCCGGGCCGATGTCGAGGCCGTCGCCAACGGCGGAGCGGTGGCCCCGGCCGTGACCGCACCGACCGCTGTCCCGACGGGAGCCGCCGGCGCGGAGGAGACCCGGATCCCGGTCAAGGGTGTACGCAAGATGACCGCCCAGGCGATGGTGTCGTCGGCCTTCACCGCGCCGCATGTCACCGAGTGGGTGACGATCGACGTCAGCCGTACGACGCGGTTCGTCAAGCGACTCCGACAGCAACGCGAGTTCCGCGACGTCAAGGTGTCGCCGCTGCTGGTGATCGCCAAGGCGGTGTGCCTCGCCGTTCGCCGTACTCCCGAAGTCAACGCGACCTGGGACGAGGCAGCCGGCGAGGTCGTGCTCAAGCACTATGTCAACCTCGGCATCGCGGCCGCCACCCCGCGCGGTCTGGTCGTGCCCAACGTCAAGGGTGCCGACCGGATGAACCTGCGCGAGCTGGCCGACGCCCTCGGCAATCTGGTCACGACGGCCCGCGCCGGCAAGACGCAGCCGGCGGAGATGTCCGGCGGCACGTTCACGATCACCAACGTCGGCGTCTTCGGCGTCGACGCGGGCACGCCGATCCTCAACCCCGGCGAGACCGGCATCCTGGCGGTCGGCGCGATCCGCAAGCAGCCATGGGTCGTCGGCAACCGGATCCGACCGCGCGACGTGACGACGCTGGCGTTGTCGTTCGACCATCGGGTCGTGGACGGCGAGCAGGGCTCGCGCTTCCTCGCCGACGTGGCGGCGTTGCTCGAGGACCCGGCCGGCGCGTTGCTCTACTGACGTCGACCGTGACAGCGAAGAGCTTCTCCGCCGAGCTGTGGGACGTCGGCGCCGAGACCTATGCGGCGATCCTGCGGCATCCGTTCATCACCGGTCTCACCGACGGCAGCCTCAGTCACGAGGCGTTCCGCTACTTCATCATCCAGGACAGTCACTATCTGCGGGCGTACTCCCGGGCACTGGCACTGGTCGCGGGCCGAGCCGTCGACGAGGCCGACGTCCAGATGTTCGCCCGGCATGCCGCCGACGCGATCGAGGTCGAACGGGAGTTGCATGCCGGGCTGCTCGACGAGCTCGGCATCGACGTCGGCGCGATCGACGCGGCCGGAGCCGGGCCGACGACGACGGCGTACACGTCGTACCTGATCGCGGCCGCGACGACCGGGACCTACGCCGAGGGCGTGGCCGCCGTGCTCCCGTGCTACTGGATCTACCGCGACGTGGGGCGGGCGCTCGTGACCGCGTCGTCGCCGGACCCGATCTACAAGCGGTGGATCGAGACGTACGCCTCTGAGGAGTTCGACGTCGTCGTCGAGGCGGTGCTCGCCGTCACCGATCGGCTCGGCGAAGCCGTGGGCCCGGTGGAGCGGGAGCGCTGCCGGCAGCACTTCGCCACCACCTGCCGCTACGAGTGGATGTTCTGGGACGCCGCCTATCACCGGCTCGAATGGCCGATCTGAGCCCGACGGGGCGGTCGCTGCCCGCCGTGGCGCTCCAACCCGGCGCGCTCGAACCGGTCGGCTGTTTCGGGCAACCTCACATCCCGGTCGCGACGTGTAGGAGGCAGGCAGCGACCACGAGACGAAGAGGGCACGATGGGCCGGTCCTATGACGAGGAGTACGTCGAGTTCGCCGACGCCGCGCTGCCGCGGCTGACCCGGACGGCATACCTCGTGTGCGCGGACCGGCATCGGGCCGAGGAGGCGGCGCAGCAGGCGTTGATCAAGCTCTATCTGGCCTGGCCGCGAGTGCAGCGACGGGACGGACTCATGCCGTACGCCCGCCGGACCGTGCTGCGTTCGCTGATCGACGAGGCGCGGCGGCCCTGGCGTCGCGAGCTGGCGGACAGCGACCTGCTGGAGACGTTGGACCAGCCGCAGCCGGACAGCTTTGGACGGATCGACGAGCGATTGGAGTTGGTGCGGGCACTGCAACGGATCAGCGCCCGCCGCCGCGCGTGCATCGTCCTTCGCTATTTCGACGACCTGTCGGTCGAGGAGACGGCGAGCGTTCTCGGTTGCTCCGTCGGCACGGTGAAGAGCCAGACGGCGCGTGGTCTCCATGACCTTCGAGTGGCGTTGGAGTCCGTGGGTGTCACGCGGATCAGGATCGGGAAAGAGGTGCTGGCGACATGACCGACTCGCTACGCGAGGCGCTGCGGCAGGCGGCCGCCGACGGCGTACCCCAAGGCTCCGACGTCACCGGGCAGGACCTGCTGCAGCGGGGCCGCAAAAGGGCTCGGTTTCGCCGCGTCTCGGGCACGACCGCCGGTGGGCTCGCGCTAGCGGCCCTGGTCAGCATCCCGCTCGTCTCGACGTCGCCGTCGGGCACGAACGGCGACAGCGACGCAGGCCAGGACGACTCGCCGTCGGTGACGGTCGCCGATCGGCCGATGCGGACCGTGGACGGGAACGGGTGCGAAGGCATCGACGACTACGAAGACTGGTCCCGGCCGGCCGTCAGTCGCATGGACGTCGGCACGACGGCGGTGCTGCTGTCGCCTGACGGCACGAAGTGGGCGATGTGCATCAGCGACGACGCGGACGTCGCAACGTTCGCCACCGGATCACGGGTCGCGGAGGATCCAGGCCGCAACTGGGTTCGGGTCCTCTTCTGGAACGACGACTGCGTCACAGGCGTCGACGAGCAGGTGTGCTCGTGGGGGGCAGCCGGCCAGACTCCACCCGACGTGGCGCGGATGACGTTCGAGTCGCCCGACGGGCGGACCTCCGACGCCGTGGTCCGAGACGGCTTCTTCGCCTGGCAGTCCGCGGTGGACGGCATCGACGACTTCAGCCAGCCGCTGTGGGTGACGCTGTACGACTCCGACGGTGAGCAGATCGATCGGCTCGACGCCAACCGCAATCCCGACACCTGGTGACGGTCGGCCTCGGGCGGCGACGGTCTAGGAGGCGGGCGCCGCCGACAAGGCGACGGCGGGGGCCCGCTCGACGAGACGCTCGAGCCGCAGCCGGGTCTCGTCGTCGGCCGGGCTGTAGGTCGTCAGCTGCGCGACTCCGGCGCGGCCGAGCCAGAGCTTCGTGGGGTTCAGGCGCAGCTCGCCCACGGTCTCGTTGCGGAAGCGCTTGACCGCCATCGAGGCCGCGGTCACGTCATGCCGCTCCCACCGCTCGGCGAACTCCGACGACGCCACGACGAGCCGGTCGACGAGTTCCGTCCACAGTGGATCGTCCAGGTGGCTCGCCATGCTGGCCCGCAGCTGCGCGACCAGATGGTTGCCGGCAGCGTCCCAGCCGTCGCACACCCGCGGCCAGGCCGGATGGGTGAAGAACAGCCAGATCAGGTTGCGCTCGTCGGCCGGGATGCGGTCGATGTCGTCGACCAGGAAGTTGTACGCCTGGTTGTAGGCGAGCACGTCGAAGCGCGACGACGTCACCACGGCGGGGAACGGATCGAGCTGGTCCAAGACGTCTTGCAGATGGCCGGGCAGCATCGCGCACTCGGTGTCCGCCGCGAGCGGAGCGATGCCGGCCAGCCGGAACAGGTGCAGCCGCTCTTGATGGTCCATCCGCAAGGTGCGCGCCACGGCCTCGAGCACCTGGGCCGAGGCGTTGATGTCGCGGCCCTGCTCGAGCCAGGTGTACCAGGTCACGCCGACGCCGGCGAGCTGGGCGACCTCCTCGCGCCGGAGCCCGGGCGTACGCCGTCGGCTGCCCGGCGGCAGTCCCACGTCGTCCGGCGTGATGCGCTCGCGCCGGCTGCGCAGAAAAGTCGCCAGCTCGTGTCGGCGGCTCTTGGTACCGTCATTGGACGTATTCACCTGGCCATGGTGACCCAGTCCTGAGCCGGTTACCAGGGTGGTGCTGATACCTGGATAACCAGGCTCTCACTACCAGGTCCAGGATCTGTCCACTATCGATGACATGGCCTTGAGAACCCCTTCTCGTCCGCTGCCTGCCTCCTCGCTGGAGTCCGACCACCGCGAGCTGAGCTCCATCGGCCTGCTCGCGGTGCTGGGTGCCGTGCTGCTGCCGATCCTGTCGTTCTTCAGCGTCAACGTCGCTCTCGGTCCGATCGGCTCCGAGCTCGATGCCTCGCCGGGCATGCTCCAGCTCGTCATCGCCGGGTATGGCGTGCCCTACGCCGCTCTCGTGGTGCTGGGCGGCCGGATCGGTGACGGGCGGGGCCGGCGCCGTCTGATGGTGATCGGCCTGGTCGGCTTCATCCTGACCTCGATCGCGTGCGCGTTGGCGCAGACGCCCGAACAGCTCGTCACGGCGCGAGTGCTCCAGGGCGCGGCGGCGGCTCTCACGACGCCGCAGGTGCTCGCCACGATCCACGCGACGACGAAGGGGGAGCGACGGGGGCGCGCAGTCGGCATGTTCGGCGCGACCGCCGGCATCGCGACCGTCCTGGCGTTCCTGGTCGGCGGCGCCCTCACGTCCTCGGATCTGCCGGGTCTCGGCTGGCGCAGCGTCTTCTGGCTCAACGTCCCGGTGGGTCTGCTGGTGATCGCGGCTGTCCTTAAGTGGGTGCCGTCGACGAGCGCGGCCAAGAAGGTGCCGGTCGACGTCCTGGGCACGCTGCTACTGGCGGCGTCGATGGTGCTGTTGGTGCTTCCTGTCACCGAAGGCCGCGCGGTCGGCTGGCCGACCTGGACCTGGGTGATGCTGGCGGCCTTCGTTCCGGTTGCGTTGGCCTTCGTTTGGAGTCAGTGGAGCGCGGAGCGACGCGGCTCGATCCCGTTGGTGCCGCCCGCCCTGCTTCGGCTGCGGACGATGGCGGTCGGCCTCGCGGTCGCGGCGCCGTTCTTCGCCGGCTTCGGCGGCTTCATGTTCGTCTACGCGTACGCTGCCCAGGGCAGCGCCGGCATGAGTCCCTGGCAGGTCGGCGTGAGTCTGACGCCGCTTGCGGTGTCGTTCCTCATCTCGTCATTGCTGTCAGCCCGGCTGGTCACGAAGTACGGCACGGCGACGCTCGGCTTCGGTGCGCTGTTGGCGGCGGCGGGCTACGTGGTGCTTATCCTCCAGGTCGGCCACGCATGGCCGCAGTTCGACACCGTCGACGTGACACCGGGCATGCTGATGGTCGGGCTCGGCCAAGGCCTGCTCATGCCGCCGCTGTTCGGCATCATCTTGAGCCAGGTTCCGAGGGCTCAGGGCGGGCTCGGCAGCGGCATGCTGATCACCACCCAGCAGATGTGGCTCGGCCTCGGCGCCGCCCTGGTCGGCTCGCTCTATCTGTCGCTTGGCGACGGTTCGGTGGGATCGCGGGCGTTCACCGTGACGGTCGCCATCGTGGCCGGCGCGCTCGTGCTCATCGCCGTCCTCAGCCGCTACCTCGTCCCGCGCAGAGCCGAGGCCTAGCTCCGCCGGCGAGCGGCCGTGCGGTTGACGAGGCATACGTGTTGCATCTATGATGGATACATCATGAGTGCAACCGCCGCGGACCGGGCGTACGACCACGTCAAGCACGCCATTCTCGACGGCACCTTCGCCGGCGGCGCACTGCTCACGGAGGGTGAGATCGCCGACGCGGTCGGGGTGTCACGCACCCCCGTTCGCGAAGCGATGCTCCGGCTCCAGGTCGAGGGGATGCTCCGGCTCTACCCCAAGAAGGGCGCGATGGTCGTGCCCGTGACGGCCGCCGAGGCCGATGCCGTACTCGAAGCCCGAACTCTGGTCGAGACCTGGGCGGCGCCACGCGCAGCCGCCCGAGGTGCCGAGCTCGCTGACGAGCTCGAGCCGTATCTCACGCAGATGCGGAAGCACCGCGAGAGCGAGTACGTCACCGGCTTCTCGGAAGCCGATCGCACCTTCCACGAGCGGATCGTCGCGGCCGCCGGCAACGACATCCTGACCCGGCTCTACCGCTCGCTCCGGGAGCGTCAGATCTGCATCAGCGCGGTCGCGATGCGGCTGTCCACGCAGCGGATGGACACCGCGATCGCCGACCATTCGAAGCTTGTCGAGCTCCTCCGCGACGGCGACGAGGCCGGCTTCGTCGAGCTCACCGAGGAGCACCTGGCCCAGGCGGTGGAAAACGCGCGGAGTAGCCGTTGAGCTGGATCCTCGCGAGACGGCGGGCCCTCGCCGTGTGGACGGCCGCTGTCGCGGTGTACGTCCTCGCCGTCTTCCACCGTACGTCGTTGTCGGTCGCCGGTCTGGTCGCCGCCGACCGGTTCGACATCTCCGCATCGCAGCTGGCCGTGTTCACCATGGTGCAGCTGCTGGTATATGCCGCGATGCAGATTCCCGTCGGCGTCCTGCTCGACCGGGTCGGTCCGCGCCGGATGCTCACGGTCGGGCTGATCCTCATGACCGGTGGGCAGCTCGCCTTCGCGATGGTGTCCGGCTACGGTCCGGCGCTCGGCGCGCGGGTCCTGGTCGGCATGGGCGACGCCATGGTGTTCGCGAGCGTGCTGCGCTTGGTGGCGTCGTGGTTCGTCCCGGCTCGTAATCCGCTGGTCACGCAGGCCACCGGCATGCTGGGCCAGTTCGGCGCGATCGCGGCCGCCGTGCCCATGTCGGCGGCGCTGGCCACACTCGGCTGGAGTGCCGCCTTCACCCTGACCGCCGGGATCGGCGTCCTGCTGGGCATCGTGCTGTTCGTCGTCGTACGCGACACTCCGCGGGAGGACGAGCCGACGGAGGAGCCGGTGCGGTTGGCCGTGGTCGCCGACGGACTCCGGTCGTCGTGGGCCCAGCCCGGCACCCGCCTCGGCCTCTGGACCCACTTCGCGACGATGGGCAGCGTGACCGCGATGGTGCTGCTGTGGGGCTATCCGTTCTTCGTCCAGGGCGAAGGCCTGTCGGGGAGCCAAGCCGGCGTGCTGCTGACCCTGGCCACGGTCGCGAGCCTGGTGAGCGGGCCGGTCATCGGCTCCTTCGTCGCGCGGCATCCGTTCCATCGCTCGTCGCTCGTCCTTGGCGTCGTGGGCACGATCGTCGTGATGTGGACCTTGGTGCTCGCCTGGCCCGGGACGGCGCCGATCTGGCTGCTGGCCGGGCTGATGCTGGTGCTGGGCGTCGGCGGACCCGCGTCGATGGTCGGCTTCGACTTCGCACGTACGTTCAATCCGCCGGACCGACTCGGCGGTGCCACCGGCATCGTCAACCAGGGTGGGTTCATCGCGAGCCTGCTCACCATCGTCGCGATCGGATTCGTCCTCGACTGGAGTTCCCCCGGCACCGGTGCGAACTACTCGCCCGACGCCTTCCGGATCGCGATGGCCACGCAGTACGTCGTGTGGGCCGTCGGGGTGGTGCAGATCCTGCGCTACCGCCGCCGGGCCCGAGTCCAGTTGGCGGCCGAGGACCCCGACGGCCCGGCGGCGGAGTGGGTACGCCAACGCAGCATCGCCGACCGCGTCGCCCGCGCCCGGGCCGCCGCCTGACCGTCGCGAGTTGCCGTCTCACCCTCGGCAGATGAGGCGGCCGCATCGGCGCCGTGCCTAGCCTCCCGATCAGGAGGCGAGACCAATGACCGATAACGCGGTAGAAGTCTTCATCGCCGTTTTCGACAACGAGACTCAGGCCGGCCAGGCCTTGCGAGACTTCCGGACCATGCACCGGCAGGGTGCGATCGACCTGGTCGACGCAGTGGTCGTCGTACGCAAGGCCGACGGCAAGGTCAATTTCGAGGAGACTGCCGATCCGAGCGGCAAGACCTGGGCGAAACGGGGTGCGATCGCCGGTGGCCTCGTCGGGTTGGTCTTCCCGCCGTCGATCATCGCCGGGCTGGCCGTCGGAGGTGCCGGCGGTGGAATCTGGGGCAAGATCCGCGACAAGGGCTTCAAGGACGAGGACATCAAGGCCGTCGGCGAGAGCCTCGAGCCGGGCACGTCGGCGATCTTCGCCATCGCCGAGGACCGAGTCGTCCAGCGGCTACAGGAAGGGCTGGCCGGGTACGAGAAGATCGCCCGCCATGCGCTCAGCGCCGAGGCAGCCGCCGCCGTCGTTGCGGAAGCCGAGAACGAGGAACCAGCCAAGCCGTAGCCCGATGCCGTGATGTCACGGTTTGGTCTCCAACGCCGCCTGGTGGGAGCCCGCGTGGCGCCGCCGGCGTCGAACCGCCATGGCGAACGGATTTCGGCGGACGAGCCGAACACTTTGGGCAGGTGTCGCCGTTGTCGGCCTGGTCGTGCTCACCGCATGCACCGGCAACGGGAACGGGGATGACCCGGGCGATTCAGGCGGTTCCGGAGAGGCGAGCGACACGGCTGCTCGGGCCGCCGACCAGGATTCGTCGGCGTTCAGCACCGGAGGTGGTGACAGTGCGCCCACTGACATCGACCTTGTCGTTGCCGACCGTGCGCTGATCAGGACCGCCACGATCGCGCTGGAGTCCGACGACATCGACCGTCTGCTGATCGGTCTCGACGGCGTCGTCTCGGCCCAGCGGGGGATCGTCGAGAGCGAGGACACCCAGACCGACGATGCCGGCGACATCAAGAGCGCGAGCATCGAGTTGCGGGTACCCGTCGACAACTTCGACGCGGCGGTCGACGCCGTCGCGGGTCTCGGCGTCCTGGTCCGAGAGCAGACGTCGACCGAGGACGTGACCACCAAGGTCGCCGACGTCGACGCCCGGGTCGAGAGTGCGAGGCGGTCGATCGACCAGCTTCGGCTGCTCTTCAGCCGAGCCAATCGCCTCGGCGACATCATCCGGCTGGAGTCCGAGCTGTCCCAGCGCCAGGCCGACCTCGAGTCGCTCGAGGCGCAGCAACGCAGCCTCGCGAGACAGACGACGCTGTCGACAATCCACGTGTCGGTCACGCGACCCGACGAGGTGCCGGCACCGGCTGTCGACGACGGCGACCAGGCGGGGTTCGTCGACGGGATCAAGAGCGGCTGGTCGGGCCTGGTCGCGTTCGTCCAGGGCACGACTCATGTCGTCGGGCTGGTGCTGCCGCTCGGCACTCTGGCGCTGGCCGTCGCGGTGCCGATCTGGCTTCTCGTACGCCGGTCGCATCCGATGAACCTGAAGGAGCCCGGCGTCTGAGGGGTCTGACGCGCCGCCTATGACTCGGTGAGGGAGCCACCCACCTCGCGCGCCGTGCCGCGGAACTCGGCCACGACCTCCTCGCCTCGGCGCACCGCGACGTCGTAGATGCCGTTGCGCCTGGTGCGATGCCGCTCGACCGCCTCGGCGACGAGCTCGTCACCCTCTCGGATCGGCGCGAGGAACGCGATGTCGCAGCGGGCGGCCACCGTACGCCGGTCGTAGGAGTTGCACGCGAACGCGAAGGCCGAATCCGCCAGGGCGAAGGTGAACCCGCCGTGGCCGATGCCGTGGCCGTTGGTCATGTCGGCGCGGACGGTCATGCTCAGCACGGCCCGCCCGGGTCCGACCGCGACGACACGCATGCCCAACGCCTGACTCGCCTGGTCGTCCGCCCACATCGCGGCCGCAGCCGCCTCGGCGACCTGCTGCGCGTCGTCGCTCACGAGCGCAGTCCCCTCTGGTCGTCGATCCGCTTGGCCTTGCCGAGCGAACGCTGCAAGGCGTGCGGCTCGACGACGTCCACGGCGATGGTGACGCCGATGGCGTTCTTCACCCGCCCGGCGAGAGTCCGGGCCAGCGTCGATCGCTCGTCGTCGCCGATGCCCTCGGACGCCGACTCGACGCGTACCGTCAACTCGTCCAGCCGCTCCGGGCGGGTCAGCACGCAGACGTAATGCGGCGCCAGTCCGTCGAGGGCCAGGATGTGCTCCTCGATCTGAGTCGGGAACACGTTCACGCCGCGCACGATCATCATGTCGTCGTCGCGGCCGGTGATCTTGTGCATCCGCCGGTAGGCGGGATAGGCCGAGCCCGGCAGCAGCGCGGTGAGGTCGCGAGTGCGATAGCGGATCACCGGCATCGCCTGCTTGGTGAGCGAGGTGAAGACCAACTCGCCTTCGGTGCCGTCGGGCACGACCTCGCCGGTCGTCGGGTCGATCACCTCGGGATAGAAGTGGTCCTCCCAGATGTGCAGCCCGTCCTTGGTGGTGCCGGCCTCTTGCGCCACGCCTGGGCCCATCACCTCGGACAGACCGTAGATGTCGACCGCGTCGATGCCGCAACGCTGCTCCATCTCGGCCCGCATCTGGTCGGTCCACGGTTCGGCGCCGAAGATGCCGATCTCGAGTGACGTATCGGCCGGGTCGATGCCCTGGCGAGTCATCTCGTCGACGATGGCGAGGAAGTACGACGGCGTCACCATGATGATCCGCGGCTCGAAGTCGCGGATGAGCTGGACCTGTCGCTCGGTCATGCCCCCGGACACCGGGACGACCGTGCAGCCGAGCCGTTCGGCACCGTAGTGGGCCCCGAGACCGCCGGTGAACAGCCCGTATCCGTAGGCGACATGGACGATGTCGCCCGGCCGTCCACCGGCGGCGTGGATGGACCGCGCCATCACATCGGACCAGGTGTCGACGTCGTCCGCGGTGTAGCCGACGACGGTCGGCAGCCCGGTTGTGCCAGAGGAAGCATGCACTCGCGTCACGCTCTCGCGTGGCACGGCGAACATGCCGAAGGGGTAATTGTTGCGCAGATCGGTCTTCGTCGTGAATGGGAACCGCCGAAGATCTGCCAATTCGGTCAGATTGTCGGGATGTACGCCGGCGGTGTCGAAGACCCGTCGGTAATGATCGACGTTCTCGTACGCCTGGCGGAGCGACCACTGCAGTCGCTGGAGTTGTAGCTCGTGCAGCGCCGACGGCTCGATCGCCAGGGTCTCGTCGAAGTCCGACGCCGTGGAGGGCACGAGGGCACGCTAGCGGCTCGAGTCGAGATCGGGCCAAGTGTTGGCGCGAATATGCGCCAACTCCGGCGACGAGCTGCAGTTTCGCGCCAACACTCCGGCCAGGCGGCAGGCTTACGGCACCGCGCGCCGCATCCTGATCTTGACGTCGTCGTCGCCGTGGCGATACTGCTCGGCGAACCCGAGCCGCCGGTACAGCGCCTGGGCGCGGGTGTTCACGGTGAGCACGTCGAGCTCGATTGGCTGACCGCGGCGATCGGCGTCCGCGATGACGTGGCGTACGACCGCGCCGCCGATCCCGCCGCCTTGGTGATCGGGATGGATCTCGACGAGCGCGATGTAGACGGCGTCCGGCCGCTCTTCGAGCTTCAGGATGCCCACGTCGCGGTCGGACAGCGTCACGATCTGCGTGATCGTGAAATCCCAAGCGCGGTCGAAGAAGTCGCGCTGGACGACGTCGTCCCAGCCCCAGATCGCGGTGACGTAGCCGCCCATCGATGCCTTGTGCAGCGCGAAGCAGAACTCCCGATCCGCGTCGGTCGCCGGACGCAGCGCGAAGTCCGCCATGACGTACGAGAATCTTGCAGTCGTGGCTGCGATGGCAACCGGGATTGCAAGTCTCGCGTCACAACTCCTTGACGAACATGGCGCAGGTCTTGCCGTTGGCCTGGCCGAGCCGGCCCACCTCGGCGTAGCCCCGTGCGCGATGGAACGCCAGCGACGCCGGGTTGGGCGGCTCGACGTAGACCTCCAGGGTCATCCGGCCGTGCCGGCTGGACGCATCCTCGGCCGCGTCGTAGAGGCTCGACCCGACCCCGAAGCGACGGAACGCCGGATCCACGACGATCCGGTCGAGGTAGCCGAAGTCGTCGTAGCGCTCGGTGAACCATGTGTAGTTGATGCTGTCGTAAACGGTGCCCCGGGCGATCATGATCGCGAATCCCGCGAGCCGTTCGCCGTCGCTG
>Ga0209382_10001501_pt1 | contig 36521 bp, 34 predicted proteins | sample SoiMetdeltSBSDD5_FD_187599 | JGI IMG/M metagenome (GOLD analysis project Ga0209382, IMG submission 187599) | Bulk soil microbial communities from a Populus tree surrounding site in Tennessee, USA - Soil MetaG P. deltoides SBSDD5 (SPAdes) (version 2) | ecosystem: Environmental > Terrestrial >... | reverse complement strand
TCGAGTCACAGCAGTGGTCGAGCCGGCGCTCGAAGCTGCGCCTGGCACTCGGGCGCGACGTCAGCGGCGAGGCGGTGGTCGGCGACCTGGCGAAGATGCCGCACCTGCTGATCGCGGGGGCCACGGGCAGTGGCAAGTCAGTCTGCATCAACACGATCGTGGCCTCGCTGATCTACCAGTCGACGCCGGACGACCTGCAGTTCATCATGGTCGATCCGAAGATGGTGGAGCTGGTCGGCTTCAACGGGATCCCGCACCTGCGGATGCCGGTCGTGACCGACATGGAGAAGGTGGTGGGCGTCCTCAAGTGGGTCGTCAAGGAGATGGAGCGCCGGTACGGGCTGCTGGCGGCGAAGTCGGCGCGCAATATCGAGGCGTACAACAAGCTGGCGGCTGACGACCCGACGGTCAAGCGGATGCCGTTCCTGGTGGTCGTGATCGACGAGCTGGCGGACATGATGATGATCGCCGGCGACGAGGTGGAGCGGCTGATCTGCCGGCTGGCGCAGCTCGCGCGGGCGGCTGGCATCCACCTGGTGGTCGCCACCCAGCGCCCGTCGGTGGACGTCATCACCGGCCTGATCAAGGCGAACATCCCCACCCGGATCTCGTTCGCCGTCAGCTCGCACATCGACTCGCGCACGATCCTGGACTCGGCCGGCGCCGAGAAGCTGCTCGGTCGGGGCGACATGCTGTACCTGCCACAGGACGCCGGCAAGCCGATTCGACTCCAGGGGGCGTTCGTCGGCGACGACGAGATGAAGGCGCTGGTCGACTTCTGGACGCGCCTTGGCAGGCCGAGCTACACCGACGACGACATGCGCGAGGTCGAGGTGCTGAACTCCAAGGACGACGAAGATGGCGATGACCTGTACGAAAAGGCCGTCGCCGTGGCAGTGCAGTACCGAAAGGTGTCGGCGTCGCTGCTCCAACGCCGGCTCGGCATCGGCTACCCGCGAGCCGCGCGGCTGGCCGATCTGCTGGAGGAGCGCGGGGTGATCGGGCCGTCCGAAGACGGGCGGTCCCGGGAGCTCATCGACGCTGAGCCCCTCGCCGTCGAGTAGTGGCCCCAGATTGGATGTTGGAAACCTGCCCCTGCGATGATGGCGACCGACAGGCAGTCGGCGCGCGGAGGCCCGGCGCCGGATTGGGCCAGGTGGCCGGGGCGGCGCTAATGGCGTTCGCCATCCTAGGTCTCTTCTTCTACCTTCTGGCTTACCTGGCGCACGCGGCGAACCTGGCTTCGTACCCGTACGATCTCGACCAGGGCGAGGCGTACGACGTCAACAGCGGCTGGCTGTTGGCGCAGGGCTTGCCTATCTACACCGGCAACGAGCGGTCGCCGTACTACTCCTCCAACTACCCGCCGGTCTATTCACTGCTACTGGCGCCGATCGTCGCGCAGACCGGGCCGACGCTTGCAGCGGGACGCCTGCTTTCCGCGGCTGCGGCACTGCTCACAGCAGTGGTCATCGCCGTCGTCGTCGGAGTCCGCACCCGTGATGGGATCGCGGCACTGACGGCGGGGCTGCTCTTCGTCGCCTCAACCTACGTCTTTCACACCACGCCGCTCGCCCGCGTCAACGCATTGGCATTGCTCTTTGCAGTGGCAGGGCTGGCGTGCTGCCTCGGACGTGGATGGGGTTGGCGGGCCGGCGTCGTGGTCTGTTTTCTCCTCGCGCTTTACACTAAGCAGACGACCGTCGACGCCGTTGTCGCCGGACTGCTTGCATTGGCGCTACGAGATTTCCGAGTCGGCATGGTCGTGGGCGTTGCGATCGGGTTTCTGGGCGGTATTTCCCTGCTGCTACTTGACGCGACGCACCTCGGAGCGTTCTGGCTGAACGTGGTCGTCGGCAACGTCAATCCGTTTGACCCGAAGCAAGCGTTTGACTACTATCGAAATTTCCTGGAGATTCACCTGGTCATGGTGGGACTGGCCGGCTGGCAGCTGGTGCGCAACGTCCGCGATCGGAGTGTCGGGCCCTTCGAACTGTACTGGCTCCTGTCGCTCGGCCTGGCGGTGAGCGTCGGCAAGTGGGGCGCTGGTGAGTCGTACTTCCTGGCGCCGATCGCCGCTTCGGCGGTGCTGGCCGGCGAGGCGATTGCCAGGATCCGCCAGGATGCCGAGCTGCGACCGAGACTGCTCGCGGTGCTGGGCGGGCTCCTGCTCCTCCAGGGACTCCTCTTCGCACACGGGCCGCTTTACCGGTTGGGGCCGATGTTCGTGGATCGCGGGGCGCAGGCGTCTGTGCTGAGCCGCTGGCCTGGCGAGGCTGAAGTCAGGTCGGCCGCCGATCTTGTGGAGTTGCTCAAGCAAGCGCCTGGACCGGTCCTGCTCGAAGATCCAAGCTACGGACTGGTTGCCGGCAAGGAGGTCATTGGCAACGCAACCCATCTTCGGAACCTGTACCAGGCCGGTGCGTGGTCGCCGGACGCGCTGGTCGACGATCTCCGCGAGCGCAGATTCTCCTGGGTGGTGTTGAACGCCGAGCTGTATCCGGAGCCAATCCTGGAGGCGATCGGCCGCTACTACTACCTGTACGAAGAGTACGAGATCAACGGCACCCGGCAACGAGTGTTCGCGCCCGGCGAACAGTAGCCGGCTCAGGAGTGCTACCATTCGGCGGCCCGGCGGTCGTCATCATCGCCCATGTGCCGTCCCGCTGGCGGCCCGAGCGAGTGGAGCAAACCTCTGAAGCTCTCGGTCATCATCCCCTGCTACAACGAGCGTTCGACGGTTGCCACACTGCTCGACCAGGTCCGAGCGGTCGATATCGGCGATATCGAGAAGGAGATCGTCGTCGTCGACGACTTCTCGACGGACGGTACGCGAGACGCCCTGCGTGAACAGGCGAGGCGGGGCGACATTTCGCTCCATCTGCTTCCCCGAAACCAGGGGAAGGGCGCTGCCGTTCGCGAGGGACTGCGGCACGCGACTGGCGACATCCTGCTGATTCAGGACGCGGACCTCGAATATGATCCCGCTGACTACCCGATCCTGTTGCGCCCGATCCTCAACGGACGCTCGAAGGTCGTGTACGGCTCGCGATTCCTCGGCGAGCACAAGGCGATGTACTTCTGGCATGCCGTGGGCAACCAGCTGTTGACACTGATCACCAACGTCCTGTTCGACACGACGCTGACCGACATGGAGACCTGCTACAAGGTCTTCACCCGCGACATCGCGGACCGGCTGCGGCTGAACTCCAATCGCTGGGGCTTCGATCCCGAGATCACGGCGAAGATCATGCGGATGGGCCACCGCATCTACGAGGTTCCGATCTCCTACACCGGGCGCGAGCACTGGGAAGGGAAGAAGATCGTGGCCTGGCGCGATGGGCCGCGCGTGCTGCTGACACTTCTCCGCTACCGCTTCTTTTCGTAGGCGCCGTGGGTTCAATCTGCGAGCGGCCAGGCGCCGGGTTGTCGCGGTCCAGGCTGCTTCCAGAGCTGGCGGCGGCCGGCGCGCTGCTCGTCCTGGTTGTGGCGTTCAACCCGGGACTCACGCTGTTCGGCCGTGTGCTGGGCGGGTACGATGCGTTCGTCTACTTTTACCCGCTCCGGTCGTATATCGCGGACACACTCGGGCAGGGGCGCCTGCCGCTCTGGAACCCGTTCCTGTTCGCCGGCACGCCGTACCTGGCGAACCCGCAGACGGCGGTGTTCTATCCCGGGACCTGGCTGTTCGCGATGCTTGAGGTGCCACGCGCATACGCCGTGAACTTCCTGGGGCACGTCTGGATCGCTGGCCTGGCGTTTTACGCGTTCAGCCGGTTGTCGCTCGGGCTGGGGCGAGTGGCCGGGGTGATCGGCGGCGCGGCGTTCGCGTTCAGCGGGTTCATGAACGGCCAGGCCGGCCACATCAACCAGTTCAGCGTCGCCGCCTGGCTCCCGGCTGTCGCACTGGCACTCGATCTCGCGATGCGGACCGGTCGCCTGCTGCCGATCGCCGCGCTGGTTCTGGGCTTGACGCTGCAGATCGTCGCCGGCCATCCGCAACAGACCTACATGACGGTGGCGGCGCTGGGCGTATTGGTGCTGTGGCGCGGGGTCTCCTGCGATGCGAGGATGCTCGTACGCGGTGGGGTGGCGCTGGGGGTGGCTGCCGCGCTGGCGGCCGGCATCTCCGCGATTCAGCTGCTCCCCACCCTGGAGCTCTCGCGGCTCTCGATTCGGGGCGGAGGCCTGAGCTACCAGATCGCGTCGTTCGACGCGCTACCGTGGCCGCTCTTACTGCCGGCCCTGTTCCCGGGCTACTGGATGCACCTGCCGACAACCGAGTTCTTCGGTCACCTGGGAACCGTCCTGTTCGCGATCGCCTGGCTCGGCCTGCTCGCGGGGGCCGGCCGGCCTGCGATGCTGGGGGCGCTATACGTCGCGCTGGGACTTCTCCTGGCAGTCGGCGACGCCACGCCGCTCTATCGCCTGCTGTTCGACTTTGTGCCTGGCTTCGCGTCGTTCAGAGTGCCGGCCCGGTGGCTACTGGTCTCGACGTTCGGACTGGCGATCCTGGCCGCCGTCGGCGCCGACTGGCTGCTCTCGTGGTCGAGCGGCGGGCGAGCTGCACTTCATGGGCTGCTGCGACGCATCGGTGTGGCGAGGCTTGGACTGGCTGGAGTCGTCGTGCCACTGGGGCTCGCGTCGCTGGTCGTGCTCGGGCAGCCGCAGTCACGCTGGCTGCTGCTGGTCTGGGGCCTCTTGACCGCCGCCGCGCTGTCGCTGGCCCTGTTGGCGCTGGTGTTGCCGCGAATGCGGACGGTGGCGCTCACGCTCTTGCTCGTCGGCGCGCTGGCCGACCTGTGGGCGGCTGGCATGAACCTGGAGCACCGGCACCCGGTGCCTGACGTTGCGTACGGTCAGCCGCGCGAGGCGACGACCGAGCTCGAGTCGCGGGCAGGTCTCAATCCAGGTTACCGATCGCTCAGCGTCGCCACGCCGGAGTACGTCGTCAAAGAGACAGGTGAATACGAGGAGCGGTACGACGGGGCCTCGCGACTGACGCTCGAGAACCTCCTGGTCACCGTCAAGTGGAACGAGACACTCTGGCCGAACGTACCCCTGGTGCATCGACTGCCGTCGATCGACGGGTACGACGGCGGCGTGCTGCCGCTCCGCGCCTACTATCAACTCACCCAGGCGATGCTCGGGTCCAATCGCGCCCGGCCTGATGGCGTGCTCGCGAGTCGGCTCGACGCGATGCCGGAGGCGCGCTGGCTCGATCTCCTGGGAGTGCGGTGGGTGCTGGCCAGTCGGGTGAAGGACGACACGCGTGGCGCCGTCTACTACGATCGTGGGGTGACGACCACGATCTACCCTGGCCAGAGCCTGACGCTCGGACGGTTACCGCTTGGAGCGTTCGACAAGCTCGGCATCATTTCGTCGCTGGCCCCACTCCCGCCGTCGTCTCATCCGCTGTATCGTCCGGCCGAACCGGGCGTGGCTTCGAATCCGAGCATCGGTGAGCGAGTCGGCACCCTCCGGCTGATCGAGCTGGCGGCCGGCGCTCAGACGACGCACGAGGTGCCGCTGATCGTGGGAAGCGGCACGGCGCCCGAGCGCTGGGGTCAGGATCAGGCGCCGGGACTCGAACGGGTCGAAAGCTGGAGCGCTCGCGGTCCGGACGCGTCAGGTGACTGGATCGCCGAGCTGTCGTTTCCTAGCCAGCCGATTGCCGTCCTGGAGATCGTCAACACGAGACCAGATAGGGTGCTCCAGGTCCGTGCGCTCAACTTGATCGACAACGGGCGACAGATGGCGTTCCCGATCACGCCAGACAGCCGCGTCGAGCGCCTCGACTTCTTCGACATGAAGCTGTACGACCGCCAGGATGCGCTGCCCCGTGCGCGGCTCGTCGAGATCGCGCAGGTGCTGGACGACGCCGAGGCTGCGACCCTGCTCGCCGATTCAGCTTTCGATCCCAGAATCGAGGTGGTGCTCGCACCCAGCGCGTCCGCCGGGCGGCTGAGCGGCACGCCCCGAGTTACTCGTGCGGAGATCACGGAGGACCGGGCGGAGAACGTCCGAATCGCAGTCCGAGCCCAGGCTGACAGCTATCTCGTGCTGGCCGATAGCTGGTATCCGGGCTGGATCGCCACAGTGGACGGCGTCGAAGTGCCGATCGAGCGGGCGAATATCCTCTTCAGGGCCGTGCGGGTGCCGGTCGGCGATCACACGGTTGAGTTTCGCTACGAGCCAGGTTCGATCCGAACGGGCGCGATGATCTCGGTCGGGTCGATCGTCGCCTCGGTCATGCTGTTCACGGGCGCCGCGATCTGGCGGCGACGTCGCCGACGTGGAGCTGGCGCGTGATTGACTCCACTGGCCAGCTGACCGAACGGGACGAACCCGGCCACGACTTCGCCGGCGACGACGTCGAGGGGGCGCTGGCGACAGACGAGGCGCTGGCGGGGCACGTCGTGGCGATCCTGTTCGCCGCCGACGAGCCGATTTCTATTGGAGAGTTGGCTCGGCTGTTGGAGATTCGCACACGCCAGGTCGAGCGAGTGGTCAGGCTGCTGACTGAGAGCCCGCCGCAAGGACTGTTGCTCCAACGTGACGGCGATCGTCTCCAACTGGTGACTGCGCCGGCCTCGGCACGGTACATCCGACGCCTGCGCGGCCTCGAAGAACAGGCCCGGCTCTCACGGGCAGCGCTCGAAGTGCTGGCCGTCGTGGCGTACCGGCAGCCGGCCACCCGGGCCGAGATCGAGGCGATCAGAGGCGTCAACGGCGACCGCGCGTTGTCGACGCTCCTGGCGCGCGGCCTGATCGCCGAAGTTGGGCGGCGCGACACGGTGGGACGGCCGGTCCTCTTCGGCACGACGCTCGGTTTCCTCGAGCACCTGGGACTACGCTCGCTTGGCGACCTACCGGCCGTTCCGACGTCCGAGTCGGAGCAGGCGAGTCGTGGCGAGCAACGAGAGCCAGGGAGGGGCGGGCCGGCCGTCAGCTAGAATCCGGCCGCTGTCCCGCCGCCCACCACGGTCTGCCAGGTGCCGCAGTAGTCCGTCACGGTCAACGGAAGCGTCAACGGGACGTTGGCCGCCTGGCGCCTCACGTAGAACGTGTAGCTGGCCGGACCGCCAGGCAGCGTTGCCGACGTCGGAGCCGTGCGATCGTTTCCGATTCCTGGCAGGTCGATCAGCGCGTTGGTGTTCGGCGTACGGCTGTCAGTGCCAAACTGGAGCCTCGTCAAGCGATTGCCAGTCTCTGGCGCGCCTGCTGTCACGATGACCGCCAACCGGCCGTCCCCAGTCAGCGACGTCTGGAGGTTGACCTTCGGGCGCGGCGTGGCGCAGGTCAGGGTGACCGCGAATCCGACCTCCTGGCTCTGGCCGTTGGCTGGCACCACCTTCCAAAGGGCGCCAGACGCGTCGTTCCAGAGCGAGACGGAGGTGGTGGTCCAGGCGCCCGGAACCGAGAGCGGCTGCTGGTAGGTGAACGTCACGGTCTGGCCCGGCTGAATCGTGGCCGAGGCCGGCTGCGGACTGTTGGCTCGCCAGGTCTGGCCCGAGGGCGTGGTGCCGTCCACGAACGGGTGAACGGCCGGCGTCGCGACCGACCCGTAGTTCTTGACGGCGACGGCGATTGAGTTTCGGCGAGCGGCGCGTCGTTGAAATCGCTGGTGCCGCCGATGGAGGCCGGCTGGGTGTCCACGATGTGGGAGTCGCCGCCTCCGCCAGAGCCGAGGAAGTCAGGCGAGCACCCGAGGCAGAGGGCTCCCACACCGGAGGCGTGAACCAGGACGCCGTCCGCGTACTCGGGGCGGCCGGAGGTGAAGCTGGTCCAGTTCGCGGTCGGCTTCCGGTACTCCAGGTAATAGTATCCGACCACGTTTCCGCTGGCGTCGCGGGTACGCGGCACCATCAGGATTTTCGTGTTGGCAGCCCCGTCCTCGTACGGAAAGATCGTGTAACTTCCGCCGTTGGACGCGATCTGCTTGCGTGATCCAAGCCATTTGACGGCCGACCGGACGTTCGAGGGCAGCGCGTCTTTTTCGGCGTGGGTCAGTGCCAGCTCGAGTACGGCGGCCGGGTTTGTGGTCGCGAGCTGGCCGATCAGCTCACGCCGGCGCTCAGCCCTTCCGGCGACGGCGGCCTGAACGGCCGGCAACTTGATTGGACGGGTTGCTGCCGCCTTGAGCTCGTCGGTGAGTTGCGCCGCCTCGGCGCGCTGTCCTTTTCCCTTCTCGTCGTCAGACGCGGCGGTGAAGCCGGGGTCATGTGCCAGCGCCGGGCTCCCGACGCCGGTCCAGACGATTGCGATAGCCGCGAAGAGCGCACTGAATATGACTCGTCGCACAGCCGGAGGCTCCCCAGGTAGACGACGGCTGGCAACGTGCAAAGGCATCGTGTGTACGCGGCGTTACAGTGTTACACGTTGCAACGACAGCGCAGTGCGCGAAGGCACGCCCCACACGGGTCATTTCCGCATCGATGTCCTCATAGGAATCGCTCTGGTGCGGCTTCTATCCCCTGGAGGACGTCCGGCCTCGTCGGTGCCACGGGTGAGCTAGAACGGGACGGTGCCGCCGACCAGCGTCTGCCAGGTCCCGCGGGCATCGCCCACGGTCATTGGCGGCGACGTGAACCCGGCTGGTACACTTGTCGAGCCGCGGCGAATGTCGTCGCGGCTCTCGTGTGTTCGCGAAGAAGCTCTCTAGCTGGTAAGGATGGCCGTCATGTACGCAATCCTCGAGACGGGCGGCAAGCAGTACAAGGTCCAGACGGGCGACGTCATCGAGGTCGAGCGGCTCGACGGCGAGGTTGGAGCCCAGATCGAGCTTGGCCGGGTGCTGATGCTTGCTGCCGACGACGAGGCGCCGACGTTTGGCAACCCCGCGATCGAGGGGGCCCGCGTGTTCGGCGAGGTCGTCGAGCAGGGCAAGGGCGACAAGATCATCGTGTTCAAGTACAAGCCGAAGGTGCGATACCGCCGCAAGACTGGCCACCGCCAGTCCGTGACGCGCGTCCGCGTCGGCGACATCGTGGGACCGGAGTAGATCGATGGCTCACAAGAAGGGTATGGGCAGCACGCGGAACGGCCGCGACAGCGCGGGCAAGCGGCTCGGCGTGAAGCGGAGCGACGGTCAGGCGGTGCTCGCCGGCACGATCATCGTGCGTCAGCGGGGGACGGCGATCCACCCCGGCAACAACGTGGGCGTCGGACGCGACCACACGCTGTTCGCCCTGATCGACGGGCGGGTCAGCTTCGAGCACAAGACGAAGGACAAGAAGAAGGTCAGCGTCTACGCCGCGTCGGCGAGCTGACCTGACGACCACCTCACCCCATTTGCTCATCGTCGCACGGACCAGCCGTGCGGCACGAGAGGAGCACGGTACGATGCGAGACGGCATCCACCCGAAGTACGCGCTGACGACCATTCACTGTGCCTGTGGCAATGAGTGGGAGATCCGTTCCACCAGGCAGAACATGCGGATCGACGTCTGCTCGAAGTGTCACCCGTTCTACACGGGTGAGCAGCGCCTGATGGACACCGGCGGCCAGGTCGAGCGGTTCCGCCGCCGAATGCAGCGAGCCACGCAGAGCGCACAGGCGGCGCAGCCCGCGGCCACGGCGAGCGAGAGCTAAGCGGCGCGCTCCGCCGGTACAGCTCAAGGCCGGCGGTCGATGGAGGGGTGATGGCTGAAGACAGCTCCTCCATCGGCCGCCGGCCTTCGCGTATTTCCCCGACGACCTACGGCGGCCAAGCCGTCCTCGAAGGCGTAATGATGCGCGGGCGCCGTTGGGCGTCCGTCGCGGTGCGCGCGCCGAATCGGCAGATCGTCGTGCGGTCCGAGCGGCTGCCCGTCCACCTGTATGCGGGCTGGATCAGCAAAACGCCGTTCCTGCGCGGCCTGACGGTGCTTTGGGACTCGCTCGGGCTCGGGATGAAGGCGCTGATGTTCTCGGCGGAGGTCGCCGAGCGGGAAGACGACCAGGAGTCCGAGTCGCCAACGACCGACTCGAAGCAGGAGCCGCAATCGACGACGTTTGGCCAGACGCTCCAATGGACAACGGTCGCGTTCGCGATGTTGATGGGGATCGGCGTCTTTTTCCTGCTCCCGCTTGGGGCCGCCGCGCTGCTCGAGTTCGTGGTCGAGAACACGCTGATCGTCCACCTTTTCGAGGGCCTCGTGCGGCTCGGACTGCTGGTCGGCTACGTCTGGGCGATCGGCTTCGTGCCGGAGATCAGGCGAGTGTTCGCCTACCACGGCGCCGAGCACATGACGATCCACGCATACGAAGCCGGCGAGCCGCTCGACCAGGATCACATTGGCAAGTACTCGCCGGCCCATCCGCGCTGTGGCACGGCGTTCCTCTTGCTGGTGGTCGCCATCTCGATCCTGCTGTTCGCGTTGATCCCGACCGACAACTGGTGGGTGCGGATCGCCTCACGCATCTTTTCGATCCCGATCATCGCCGGAATCGCGTATGAGGTGCTGAAGCTGGGCGGGCGGCATGCCGAGCACCCGCTGGTCCACTTGATAGTGGTGCCGGGCCTGGCGCTCCAGGCGCTGACGACGCGCTACCCGGAGCCGGACATGATCGAGGTCGCGGTCACCTCGTTCGAGACGATGCTGCAACTGGAGTCGTCAAGCGCATCCGAGGGCAGCGGGGCCGCGAACGAGGCGACAGCGCCGCCGCTGAGCTAACGCCGCCGCTTCGCCAGCTCAGCCCAGACGTCGTCGGGGGTCAGGCCGCTCTCGGCGAGCAGGATCAGCGAGTGGAACCAGAGGTCGGCCGTCTCGGAGACCAGGCTTTCGCGGTTGCCGGTGACGCCGGCGATGACGACCTCGGTCGCCTCTTCGCCCACCTTCTGGGCCATCCGCTCGACGCCCCGCTCCGCGAGCTTCGCGATATATGAGCCCTCAGGGCGCTCGGCGAGGCGCTGCTTGATAGTGGCGAACAGCTCGGCCGCCACCTCGGGCGAGGGCGGCGGTCCGTTCGACTCATAGGCTGGCGTGAAGAAGCAGCTCACGGCGTTGGTGTGACAGGTCGGGCCGGCCGGATCTGCCTGGACTAGAACGGTGTCGCCGTCACAATCGATTCGGAGCGACCGAAGCCGCAAGACGTTGCCGGAGGTCTCGCCCTTGCGCCAGAGCCGGCCGCGACTTCGGCTCCAGAACCAGACCTCGCGGTCGGCGATGGTGCGCCGGTACGCCTCTTTGTTCATGTAGCCGAGCATCAGCACCTGGCCGCTGCTGGCGTCCTGGATGATCGCCGGGACCAGCTCCGCACGATCAAAGGCCGGGGCGTCCGTCACGCGGCCTCCGTGTCGTCGGGCGGCTGAATCGGGCGCATCGGCAGGCCGCGCTCGATCAGGCGCGCCTTGACGTCGGCGATGCGAAGGGTGCCGTAGTGGAAGATGCTCGCCGCCAGCGCCGCGTCCGCCCGGCCTTCCAGGAGGACGTCGGCCATGTGATCGGCCGAGCCGGCGCCGCCGCTCGCGACGACAGGAACTGTCACCGCGTCCGAGATCAGGCGCGTCAGGCGGATCTCGTAGCCATCCTTCGTGCCGTCTGCGTCAATGCTGTTAACCACGATCTCGCCGGCGCCGAGCTCGACGCCGCGCTGTGCCCACTCGATCGCGTCCAGGCCGGTTGGGCGGCGTCCGCCGTGCGTGACGATCTCGTAGAACTCGCCGTTCCACTTGACGTCCATCGAGAGAACGATCGCCTGCGCGCCGAACCACTCCGACGACTCGCGGATCACCTCGGGGCGCGCGACGGCCGCGGAGTTCAGCGAGACTTTGTCGGCTCCTGCCTGAAGCATGAGACGCACGTCCTCAGCGGTCCTGACGCCGCCGCCAACCGTCAGCGGAATGAAGACGGCGTCGGCGGTTCGCCGGACCACGTCGAGCATGATCTCTCGGACCTCGGCGGAGGCCGTAATGTCGTAGAACACCAGCTCGTCGGCACCCTCACGGTCGTACACCTCTGCGAGCGCTACAGGGTCGCCAGCGTCGCGCAACTGCTCGAACGTCACGCCCTTGACAACCCGTCCCTTGTTGACGTCCAGACAGGGGATGATGCGCCGTGTCAGCACGCGCCCACGCTCCCTTCAACCTGGCGGGCGGCGAGCGTTCTGATCGCCTCGGCCAGGTCCACGTTGCCGGTGTAGATCGCCTTGCCGACGATCACCCCAACCGTTCCGGAGCTTGCAAGCTCGAGGATGTCGCCTGGTGCCGCGACGCCGCCGGAGGCGATCACCGCCACGCCTGGGACGGCCTCGGCCATCCGCCGCATCGCTTCGACGTTCGGACCTGCGAGCATGCCGTCGCGCGCGATGTCGGTGTAGACGATCGTCTTGACGCCACGCTCAGACATCGAGCGTGCCAGGTCCAGGGCGTTGACGTCCGAGACCTCTACCCAGCCGCGCACCGCGACTCGTCCGTCTCTGGCGTCGATGCCGATGCCGATTCGCTCGCCGAACCGGGCCAGCGCCTCTTCGACAAAGGTCGGGTCTTCGATTGCCCGGGTCCCGATGATGATTCTTTGTGCGCCGGCCGCCAGCGCCGCCTCGACGTCTTCCAGCGTGCGCATGCCGCCGCCGAACTGCACCGGGACCTGTACAGCCCGCGCGATCTCTGCAACGACCTCGAGCTGGCGGGGGCCGCCAGCCTTCGCGCCGTCAAGGTCGACGACGTGAATCGTGCTGGCGCCGGCTGCCTCCCAGCGCCGCGCGATCCCAGGGGGGTCATCGCCGTAGACGGTTGCCGTATCGAAGTCGCCCTGGATCAGCCGAACGCAGCGACCACCCTGAAGGTCGATAGCGGGGATGACCTCAAACACGCGCGACGGCCGTCACCGCCTCAGGCTGAGCTGGGGCGCTCGCAGCAACGAGACGGGCAAAGTTGCGGTAGATCCGGAGCCCGATGCCGGCGCTCTTCTCCGGATGAAACTGGGTGGCGAAGACGTTGCCGCGCGAGACGATCGACGCAAACGTTACGCCGTATTCTGTCTCGCCCACCACGTCTGCCGGGTCGGTTGGATCGACGTAGTACGAATGGACGAAGTAGAAGTACGAATCGTCAGGCACGCCTTCGAGCAGCGGATGCTGGTTCTTGATGCGGACGGTGTTCCAGCCGATCTGCGGCACCTTCTGACCGCCGGGCAGGCGCCGAACCGTGCCGGGGATCAGGCCAAGGCAGGTCACGCCGGTTCCCTCTTCACTCGAGTCGAAGATGATCTGTTCGCCGAGGCAGACGCCCAGGAACGGCCGGCCTGAAGCAACGTACTGACGAAGTGGCTCGGCGAGCCCCAGCCGATCGAGGTTGCGCATCGCATCGACGGCGGAGCCCTGCCCGGGCACGACCAGGCCGTCGGCGCGCGCTACGACGCTCGGATCGTCGGTCAGAGTCGGCGTCGTGCCAACGGTCTCCAGCGCCTTCGCCACGCTCCGGAGGTTTCCGGCACCGTAGTCCAGAATCGCGATCATGCCCGGGATCTCCTCCAGCAGTGCGCTCGAAGGCAGATTCTACCAGACCGCTCGCCGTGACCAGCTCCGGGCTTCACGTTCGAGACAGGCGCCGAGTCGGCGGGAGTTGCCATGGTTCGAATCAGGTGCAAATCAGTGTTATCCCGAAAATCCCGTCACGTCATCTTGTCGCCACGCGTTGTCCCATTCGGGTTGACGAGTCATTCGTCTCCGGCTTGCAGGCCAGGAGCTCGGCGATCGTGAACCCGCGCGCGACCATCACGATGGCAACGCGGCCGGTCGACTGGCAGCGCACGAACGGCAGCACGTCGTACGCCCAGCTTCCCAGCGCCCCGCGACTGCTCCACTACCTGCTTCTCGGCGCGGGGTTGCGCGACCTTTCGTGGCAGACCCTGGTCATCAGTCTGTTGGGGACCGCCCTCACAGCCGCGTTGCTCTGGCGACTGTTCGGGCAGCCGGCGCTGCTTGTGGTACCGCTCGCGGTCGTGTTCGATCACGCCGGCTTTCTGGCCTGGACGCTCAACGCCTCGCGGGTCTGGATGTTCGCGCTGTTCTTCGGGCTTGTGCTGGCCGCGCAACTGAATCGGCAGGTCTGGTTTGGCGCGCTCGCCTTCTGCCTGATTCAGCTCGATTTCCGGATCGCCACGTTCGTCGGCGTGACGGCGATCGTCTTCGCGCTGCTCGTCCACCAGTGGTCGGGCTGGCGGCTCTTGTTGTACGGAGCGGCCGGGGCAGCCCTGCCGCTTGGAATCTTCTGCCTCGAAGTGCTGCTGTTCTATGGCTGGGCTGACCTCCAGCATGAATTTGCCATCGCGCGTGCCTGGATCGGTACGCTGACACCTGACGAGAGTGCCGTCCAGTACGTGTACCATCGCGAGGCGCCGGCTGCTCTGGGTGGGCGTGCTGACGTTTGCGTTGTTCCAGGTGGAATACGCCATGGCCCTGTTCATCGGCGTGACGATGACGCTACTGGCAGTCTTCCTCCACGGCTGGCGCGCACGCTGGCTCGTCGTGTCGTCGGCGGCGGGTGGCATCGTGTCTGTGGCAGTGTTTGCCGTCCAGGTGCTGACCTACTACGGCTGGGATGGGTTCCTCGCCGAACTGGCCCACACGTATGCTCGGCGCGGCGCGAACGGCGCCGCGGGCGGCCTGGAGCGCTACGCCTACCGGTCCTGGCACGGACTGATCTTGCTGCTCCAGTCGATTGCACTGGAGACGTTCAACCGAGCCGTGGTGGTTGTGATCATCGCCGGCCTGACGATCGCGGCGGTAAAGCTGCTGCGCGGCCACTATAGCGGCCCACGCCGACTGCTGGCCGGACTGCTGCTCTCTACCACGGCTGGGGCGATGGTCACCTCCGCCCTGTTGTACGGCTACTTCGTCGATGCCTACGTGGTGTCGCTGTTGCCGTGCGGCGTGTTCCTGGGGGCACTGGCGACAGGCGTCGTGGCCGTCGAGATCTACGACGTCACGGCCAGGCTGTCGCGGTCAGAGGCCGTCGCGAACTGGGTGAGTCTCACGGCGCTGGTTCCGGTCGTCGTGGCGTCCGTGATGCTCTTCCGCCCGCCAGTCACCACCGAGTACATGAGCCTGCTGCGCACGGCGTATCGCGACCAGACGATCATCGGACCTCCCGTCGAGGCATGGCTGTTCGCGCCAGAGCTCGCATTCGTGCTGACGGGCGCGATGTCGGTCCGGACGGCGAGCATCGAAGCAACGCCTGAGGACATCGAGCGCCTCTCAGGGCTGCGGGAGAGCGACGGAACGTTGACGTACGCCTGCCTTGACACCCTCTACATTCGCAAGATGGCGAAGCTCGGCGAATCGAGCGTTTGCGAGATCGCGGCGAGTCGGATGCTTCAGCGAGGCCATCAGGTGGTCGCCGAAGGCTTCGGGTGGGTCGTCATGCGAATCAATTCCGAGGATCGACCGGCGAACGCGGAGCTCGTGGAGATGTCGCCCGCAAAGGCTGCTCGGTGGGTCGGGCCGGGATCGGCTCACGCTCCGTAGCCCGGCTCCATCGCTGGATCTCCCCCATCCAGGCGATACGCATGGTCCGGTCTGGGCATCACGCGACGTTCGCTGGGCACGTTTCACTGTTCGGATGCGTGGACGTATTGCGCCGAGCGCGGGACGTATCGGAGGTCTCGCGTGGCCAGCACTGAAGTAGCCCAGGTGGCCGGACCGGCCGCGCTCCGGGGTCAGACGGACCTTGGCTCGCGGCGAAATGGACGTGCCGGTCCAGGCTCCGACAGCCTGGGCATCCTGAGCCTGGGCCGAGCGGTGCCCGGCCACTGGCTGCTGCCGTTCCTGATCGCCGTCGCGGTGGCGCTGTTCTCGGAGTCTGCGTACCTCCTCGCCGAGCGTAGCGCGGCCGGACGTGGGATCTTCGCCGGCCAGATCTGGGCCCCGCACGACGTCGCGCAGTACATCGCTGCCATGAACGACGGTGCACGAGGGGAATTTCTGATCCGCGATCGACTCACCTCCGAGGCGCACGCGCCGGCATTCATCTACGGCTACTACGTGTTGCTTGGGATGCTCTGGCACGCGCTCGGGATCGACGCCCAATCCGGGTATCGACTGGCCGGCCTGGCCGGCCGCGTGTTCGTCCTGCTGGCCGTCTACCGGGCCACGTCGATGATCTCACCGGCACCCTGGCGGCGCCAGGTGGCGTTCGGGCTGACCATATTCGGGGGCGGGCTGATCAGCCTGGTCACGCTGCTCCAGATCGTCACCGGCCTCGAGTTCGGTCTGAGCGGGCGCGATCTCGAGGAGCCGGAGTTCGGGACGTTCATCCTGATGTTCGCCTCGCCACATCTGATGTTCGGGCTAGGGCTGATGCTACTGGCGACACACGCCTACGCCCGAGCCTGTCGCTCGCATCACGTGTCGGACGGGATGCTCGCGGCAGTCCTCACGTTTGCCGTGGGCATCGTTAACTCGTATAGCCTGGCGACCGTCTGCACCGTCGTCTCGGTCCACGCCGTCGCGATGACCGTGCTCTCGCGGCGCCTGGTGTGGCGAGGGCTGGTTGCCGCCGCGCTCGTGAACGTGGCCACCGTGCCGATCCTCGGGTACGGGGTGCTGACGTTCGTGCTCGGTACCGATCCATTCTGGGGCGTCGCGTACGGCAGACAGAACGTGACGCCAACGCCTACTGTTGCGAACGTGCTCGTCTCGTTCGGCCTGGCGATCACCGGACTCTGTGCATTCGGCCGTCGGCTGACCTCCGGACGCGTGCTGGTGCTGGTCTGGATCGTCACGATGGCGCTGCTGATGTACCTGCCGGTGGGCGTGCAGCGTCGGTTCGCGTTCGGGCTACAGCCGATGCTTGCGTTCGTCGCGGCGTTCGGCCCCCCGCCCGTTTGGAGATTTGTCTCGGCGTATCGCCCGCGCCCGTGGACGATGCTTCGGCCGATCATGTTGCTGCTCCTGTTCCAGGCGCTGGCAGGGTCGCCACTGGTTCTTGGCGCCGTGGCCGTGAGCCAGGCACTCGATGCTGGCACTCCGGGCCGGGTCCTGGTCCGCCCCGACTTCTATCCCGCGTCGCTTGAGCCCGCCGCGACCTGGCTCGCGGAACGGATCGGATCTGACGATGTCGTGCTGGCGAAGCCGACGACCGGGAACTATCTGCTCCGTGAGATCATCGGGCGCGTGTATGTCGGACACTGGTCGGCGACCGTCGAGTACGAGCGAAAGCGCGACGAGACGTCATGGTTCTTCGCCGGACCGCTCGACGAATCCCGCCGCCAGTTCGTGGCCGATCGGCAGGTTCGGTACGTCGTAGCGGGCCCGATCGAGCGAGCTGACTCGGACTGGTCGCGGTCGGCCGAGGATGCCGCCTGGCTTTCGCGAGTGTACGAGGCGGACGGCGTTGCGATCTTCGCGGTGACTGAGCCGTGATCGCCGATCGCCCACGCATCCTCAACTGGCGACTGACCGATCGTCGCGTCCTTCTCGCAGGAGCCGCCGTGGCGACCGTCGTGGTCGGACACGCCATCGCTTCTGCCCGCCCGGTCCATGAGGCGACGCCTCTCGTGATCTTCTCGCACCTGTACGCCGTGGTTCTGGTGGCTGGGCTCCTGGCCCTCGCGATCTCCCTCGGTCGCGCCGTGTTGCGCCGGAGTCGGGTCGAGGGCGGTTCTCGAATCGAGCACGGCCTATTCTTGGTCGCGATCGGCCTGGGCCTGATTGCAACAGGCGTGGCCGGTCTCGGACTCGCTCAACTGCTCAGCGTGCCGGCACTCGCGCTTCTGGTCTGCGCGCTGGCGTTTCTGGCTCGGCACCAGCTCGTCGCGCTCTCGCGCGAGCTTTCGACAGTCGCTCGTGACCTGCTGGCGCTACGCCGATCGCTGCGGGCTCAAGGGCGGGGGCTGTCACCGTTGGTGCCGCTGACCGAGATCCTGTTCGTCGCCCTCCTGATCCACGCGCTCGCTCCGCCAACGTCGAACGCCGTGCTGACGTATCAGTTGAGAGGTCCGGCGCGCTTCCTCGAGCTTGGCGGGGTTGCGCCGCTCTGGGATCTTCAGCAGGCGAATATGCCGTTCGCCGTCAACATGCTGTACCTGATTGGGCTCGCGTTCGGCAGCGACGAGATGGGCGCCGTGCTCCATCTGACCCTCGCCGGGCTCGTCGCGGCAGCCGCGTTCAGCTTCGGACGTCGCCACTTCGGCGAACAGGTGGGATGGATCGCCGCCACGACATTCGTGAGCACGCAGCTCATGCTGGTGTTCGCGAGCGTGGCGTTCGTCGACTACGGCCTGGCCTTCTTTGACTTCCTGGCCGTCTACGCCTTCTTCCGCTGGCGAGAGTCTGAGCGACGCGGCTGTCTAATTGTGTCCGGTGCGCTGGTCGGGTGTGCGCTCGCGTCGAAGCTCCTGGGCGGAATCACCGCGCTGAACCTGGGGGTGTGGCTGCTCGTGCTGGCGGCTCGCGCGTGGAGGCAGCGCGGCCTCACGCATGCTCTCGGACTCTTGTTGACGTTTGGGGTTCCAGCCGCGATGCTTGCCGCGCCGTGGTACGCCAAGAACTTGCTCTGGTTTGGCAACCTGCTCTGGCCGTTCCTGGCCTCCAACCCGAATGACTTCAACATGTACCTGGGAGGCACCACCCGATACAGCGATAGCAACGGCGTGCTGGGGACGGCTCTGGCTGCCGCTACGACTGTACGTGGAAGGGTCGATCGAGTATCCGGCCATCCGGCCGCCGCTCCAGCTCCTCGTGGTTCCGCTCTACCTCTTCCTTTCGAAGCATCGGGTGGTCACGGGGCTGCTCTGCCTGGCAGCCGTTCAACTCGTCGTCTGGTCATTCGGCGCGCACCTGCTGCGGTACGCCATGCAGGCGCTGCCAGGACTTTCGGTGGTTGCGGCGTACGTGCTCTGGCGACTCCTCGGACCGGGCAAGCGATTCGCCTTTTCCAGGCCGCTCGCCGTCGGCCTGACGGTGATCGCACTGACGTTTCCGACCGTGATCGCCGTAGCAACGGTCGTCGCCGAAGGCAAGCCATCACAGCTTCTCGGCCTGGAATCGCGACGGTCGTATCTCGACCGGATGCTGCAGAACAATCCACTGGTCACCTATCTGAATGAGGACCACGAGGACGTCAGCACGGTGTTGCTGATCGGCGACAATCGTGCCTTCTACCTGGACCACCCCACCTGGGTCGACGTGAGCCACGAGGTATTCCAGAGCGTGGTGCTGGCGCCGGACGCTGCGACGGCCCGCAAGCGCCTCGCAGACCGGGGCATCTCGCACGTGATGGTGAACACGCGTGACCTGGCCTGGTACGGGCCATTCGACCCGGAGCGGCGGATCGAACGCTGGCTCGTCCTCTTCGAAGCCGGCCGAGATGGCTACCTCGTGCCGATTGCCACGAACGAGTCGTCGACGCTCTATCGAGTCATGCGCTAACAGCGCAGCTGTCGGCCGGATGTGCGCCGGCGCTGAGCAGGGGCAGGAGGCGACCGGGGATCGTCGCGGTCAGGCGTTGCCGCCGCGCCCGACTGCCCAGGCGAGGTACGCCTTCATCAGCTCGTCGATCTCGCCGTTCAGCACGCCATCGGTGTCGCTCGTCTCGTAGCTGGTCCGGACGTCCTTCACCATCTGGTACGGCGCCAGTACGTAGTGACGGATCTGGGTTCCCCAGCTCGCGTCGACGTGCTCGCCGCGCAACGCTGCCTGCTCGGCCTCACGCTTCTCGAGCTCCAGCTCGACGAGTTTCGAGCGCAGCATCATCATCGCGGTCTCGCGGTTTTGAAGCTGCGAACGCTCGGTCTGGCACGAGACGACGATCCCCGAAGGCGCGTGCGTCAATCGAACGGCAGTGCTGACCTTGTTCACGTTCTGGCCGCCCGGACCGCCCGCCCGGAACATGTCGAGTTTGATGTCTTCGGGCCGGATCTCGATGTTGATGTCGTTGTCGACCTCGGGCATCACCTCGACTTTGGCGAACGAGGTGTGACGGCGGTGCGCCTGGTCGAATGGGGAGAGGCGGACGAGGCGGTGCGTGCCGCGCTCGCTGCGCAACCATCCGTAGGCGTGCTCGCCACGGACCTGGACGGTCGCGCTCTTGATGCCGGCCTCCTCACCCTCGGTGCGGTCGAGCACTTCGGTCTTGAACCCGTTGCGTTCAGCCCAGCGGACGTACATCCGCAGCATCATGTCGGCCCAGTCCTGGGCCTCCGTGCCGCCGGTGCCCGCGTGGACGGCCAGGATCGCGTTGCGGCGGTCGTACGGGCCGGAGAGCACCAGCTTGAACTCGAGGTCGGCGAGTTTGTCGTGGATTGCCGACAGCTCGGCCGTGACTTCGGCCAGCGTGTCGGCGTCGTCGGCCTCTTCGGCCAGCTCGAGGAGGAGTTCGGCGTCCGCGATCCGCTTCTCTAGATCGATCCACGGTGTGATCGCGTCGCGGAGGCCGGCCAGCTCCTTCAGCGTGACCTGCGCAGACTCAGAATCATCCCAGAAGTCAGGCGCACCTGATCGCTCTTCGAGGCGCGCGATCTTCTGCTGCTTAGCAGCGAAGTCAAAGACGCTCCAGGAGGTCGGCGACGCGTGCACGCAGGTCGTTGATCGAGTTTCGGCTCTCTTGCATGGCTTTCTTTCCTGCCGCTAGATTTCTTCGGCGTAGCGTGACCGCGAAACTGTACCACGCGCGGTTCGTGCTCCGGCACCGGGAGACGCCGGTATCGTCGCGGCTACCTGGAACCTGACAACGGTGATATGTCGTCTTGCATGAAGGTGCCTGGATCCCTGCGACGGCGTCGCTGGCCGGCCGCGACGATACAGGCGATCGGTGCGGCCCGGTCCCGCAACGAATAAGAGAGGACGTGCAGTGGGTGCAGTCAGAGTAGCGATCATCGGCGTCGGGAACTGTGCCTCGTCGCTGGTGCAGGGCGTCGAGTATTACAAGCATGCCCGCGACGACGAGGACGTGCCGGGGCTGATGCACGCCGATCTCGGCGGCTACCGGATCCGGGACATCGAGTTCAGCGCCGCGTTCGACATCGACGCGAACAAGGTCGGCAAGGATCTCGCGGAGGCGATCTTTCAGGAGCCGAACAACACGATCACCTTCGCGAAGGTGCCGAAGCTGAACGTGCCGGTCAGCCGGGGCATGACCCACGACGGGCTCGGCTACTACTACTCGCAGAAGGTGCAGAAGGCGCCGGGCTCGACTGCTGACATCGTTCGGATCCTCCGCGAGACGAAGACCGACGTCGTTGTGAACTACCTGCCGGTCGGCAGCGAGACGGCGACGAAGTGGTACGTCGAACAGATCCTGGCGGCCGGGTGCGCGTTCGTGAACTGCATTCCGGTCTTCATCGGCCGCGAGGAGTACTGGCAGAACAGGTTCAAGGACCACAACCTGCCGATCATCGGGGACGACATCAAGAGCCAGGTCGGTGCGACGATCGTGCACCGGGTCCTGGCGCGACTGTTCCAGGATCGCGGCGTCAAGCTGGAACGGACGTACCAGCTCAACGTCGGCGGTAACATGGACTTTTACAACATGCTGGAGCGCACCCGGCTGGAGTCGAAGAAGATCTCGAAGACGAACGCCGTGACCTCCCAGCTCGATTTCGACCTGGAGCCGGATAACGTCCACATCGGCCCGAGTGACCACGTGCCGTGGCTGACCGATCGCAAGTGGGCGTTCATCCGGCTCGAAGGGACATCGTTCGGCGACGTGCCGCTGAACGTCGAGTTGAAGCTCGAGGTGTGGGACTCGCCCAACTCCGCTGGAGTCGTCATCGACGCCGTTCGCTGCGCCAAACTGGCGATGGACCGGGACATCTCAGGGACGCTGGAGGGGCCATCGGCGTACTTCATGAAGTCGCCGCCGATTCAGCATCCAGACGAAGTCGCCCGCGAGATGGTCGAAGCGTTCATCCGCGACGAGGCCCAGGCCGGTCCTCAGACGGCAGACGACATCACGCCGTCGAGGCGCCGCAAGAAGCCGGAGGCGTTGCCCGCCCCCGAGACAGCTGCCGACGAGTAGCCGATAGCACACTCACCCGCGTCGAGGTAGGGCCGCGTGATCGCGCTCTGGGGCCACGTTGTCGGCAGCACCGTCATCCGGCTGTTGCCACGGTGGGCATGGTATCGGATCGCGGACCTCGTGTTGCCGCTGGTGCTTGCGGGCTGGTCAGGCCACGTGGCGAGGGCGGCGTGCAACATGCGCCGGGTCCTTGGGGCCGGCGTGCCTGAGCGCGAGGTTCGGCGGCGCACCAGACTGGCGTTCCGGAACTACGCTCGGTACATGATCGACCTGCTCTGGTTGGCCAGATCGACCCACCGTGAGCGAGAGTCGATCAACACGATGATCGGCTGGGAGCACGTCGTCGAGGCACTCGATCGAGGAAAGGGCCTGCTGGTCGTCACCGGTCACATCGGCAACTGGGACCTGCCGGCGGCCGTGATGGCGGGCCGAGGCTACGTCGTGAATGTGATCGTGGAGACGCTGGAGCCGCCGGCCTGGAACGACAGGGTCCAGGCGATCCGCGAGGCGATCGGCCTGCGCGCGATCCCGATGGAGACGGGAGTCCGCGAGATGTACGCCGCGCTCGCGCGGAACGAGACGGTCGCCGTGGTCTTCGATCGCCCGGTCGAGCGCGGCGGCGTGCCGGTCACCTACTTTGGGGCCGAAACCGCCGTTCCTGAGGGCGTCGCGCGGCTTGCACTCCGAACCGGGGCGACGGTCGTGGGCGCCGTGGGCATTCGGCGTGGCGACCGCGTGATCACCAGGATCAGCCCGCCGTTCGAGATCGCACTCAGCGGCAGTCGTAAGCAAGACGTGCGCGCGCGCTCCCAGACGATCATGAGCTGGCTGGAGGTCCAGGTTCGACAGTACCCGAGCCAGTGGTACATGTTTCGCGACTTCTGGCCGAGTCGGAACCGGTCGTAATGGACGGCGGCAGGTCGGCTCGGAGGCGAATACTGGTCGCCGCGTACCGCAGTGCGGTGCCTCTGGCCGGCACGGTGCCGCCGAGTGTGGCGTACCCGATTCTCGACCGGCTGGCAGACCTGGTCCGCGTCTGCACTCCCGACGCCCGACGAGCCGTCGAGGAGAACCTCGAGCAGGTACTCGGCGGGCGTGGACGGCGGCACCCCTGGGCTGTCCGAGGGGTCTTCCGCCACATGCTGCGGAACTACTACGACACGTTTCGCCTGCCGGCCATGTCCGACTCCGAGATCGGCGACCGGGTGATCCTTCATGGCCGCGAACGGCTCCGGTCGGTGCTGGCTGGGGGGCGTGGGGCGGTCCTGGTCTCGGCGCACGTCAGCAGCGTGGCGTTGGCGGCCCAGGCGTTGGCGATCGCCGAGCGCGGCGGGACCGTCGTGGTGGAGCCAGTCGAGCCGCCGGAGCTCCTGGACCTGATGCTGCGAGTTCGTGGCAGCCAGGGGCTGGCGTACAAGACCCTCGGTCCGACGTTGTTCGGCGACCTCACGGCGACGCTGCGGCGCAACGAGCTGGTGTTCCTGGTCGTGGATCGCGACATCGGGGGGACCGGCATCTCGGTGGAGCTCTTTGGCCGGCCGGCGCACGTTCCGACCGGGCCGGCCTTGCTCGCGTTGCGCACGGGCGCGCCGATCGTTCCGACCTACGTGAGTCGGCGGCCGGATGGTCGCCTAGACGGCGTCGTGGGACTCCCAATCGAGCTTCCTCGGACAGGAGACCGACGTGCGGACCTGACGGAAATAACCCGACTGGTGACGGCGCGACTGGAGTACCATATCGGCAGATATCCCGAGCAGTGGACCGTGCTCCAGCGGATCTGGGAATGAGTCCTCAGTCGTGCGTGGGGCCCAATCGACATGGTGGGGGAACCGCGGGGTGGTGGTTGTTCGCTCGTGAGCAGCCGTTGAGGCGGAGGCCGTGGTGAAGATCGCCCTCGTGTCACCGTACGACTACTCCTATCCTGGCGGCGTGACCGAACACGTCAGGAACCTGGCCCGGCAGTTCATGCTGCGGGGCCACGAGGTCCACGTCATCGCGCCATCGTCGATGACGCCGGATCGTGTCCCGGATCAGCCAGTCTTTCATCGCGTCGGGCGCTCGGTCCCGATTCCCGCGAACGGCTCGGTGGCGCGGATCACGCTGCCGCTACGTGGATACGTCCAGGTCAAGTCGCTACTGGCGTTTCAAGGGTTCGACATCGTCCACCTGCACGAGCCGATGATGCCGGCGCTGCCGTTGACGGTCCTCCATCATTCGCCGACGATCAACGTGGGCACGTTTCACGCATTTGGTCGGTCCAACATGGCCTACTTCTACGCGAAACCGATGCTCAAGCCGCTCTTCAATCGGCTGCACGGCAAAATCGCCGTCTCGGGGCCGGCCCGCGACTTCGTCGGCAGGCACCTGCCGGGCCAGTACCGAATCATCCCGAATGGCATCGACCATGCGCGTTTTGCAACCCGCCTGGCGCCGATCGAGCGATTCGAAGACGAGCGCCTGGACGTGCTGTTCGTCGGCCGTCTGGAGAAGCGCAAGGGGCTCGAATACCTGCTCCGGGCCTGGCCGGCCGTGCACCGCGCCGTCCCGCGGGCACGCCTGATCGTCGTTGGAGGCGGGCGCCGCATCAATGGGTACCGCAAGTGGGTGCGCGAGCGCGGCTGGAGCGAAGTGCACTTCATCGGGCACGTCTCGCCGGAAGATCTGGTTCGGTACTATCAGACGTCGGACGTGTTCTGCGCGCCGTCGACCGGGCAGGAGAGCTTCGGCATCGTGCTGCTGGAGTCGATGGCGGCCGGGCGGGCGATCGTGGCGACGCGCATCCCTGGCTACGCGGAGGTCGTCGAGGACGGCGCCGAGGGATTCCTGGTCGAGCCTCGGAGCTCCGAGGCGTTGGCGGCGGCCCTGGTCCGGCTGCTCGGCGACGCGGTGCTTCGACGTTCGATGGGCGAGCGCGGGCGGCTGAAGGCGGAGACGTACGACTGGACGCGCGTGGCCGGACAGGTACTTGACTTCTACGAGGAGACCATCGACGCACATATGGTAGATCCGGAAAGGCGAAGTGGTCGGGTGGCGGGAGCGCTTCGCCGGGTCAAGTTTGGGGCCGTCGCCTGGCCGGCGCTGTAGTGAGTGATTGACGAACATGGCCGTCTGGATGCGTTCGGTCAAAGTTGGATTTCGGGGCGCGGTGCAGCCGCTCGCCGTCGCCCTGGCACGCGCCGGGATTCAGGCGAACTGGCTGACCTACCTCGGGTTCGCCCTCAACGTTCTGGTAGCCGTCCTCGTATCCCAGGGTTGGCTCCTCGTCGGCGGCGCCACGTTCTTGATCGTCAACGCGCTCGACTTCCTGGACGGGGCGGTCGCGAGGGCCGCTGGTACCGCTGGCGCGTTCGGGGCGTTCCTCGATTCGGTCCTCGATCGGTACTCGGAGGCGGTAGTCTTCGTCGGTCTAATCGTGTGGTACTCAGGTCAAGGCGACTCAATCGCGGTCACCGTGACGGCTCTGGCTCTCGCAGGTTCGTTCATGGTGAGCTATTGCCGGGCGCGCGCTGAAGGCCTCGGCCTCAACTGCGAGGTCGGGCTACTCCAGCGGCCGGAGCGGATCATCGTGCTTGGCATCGGCCTGATGCTCGCGGAGATCGCGTACCCGGTGGTGCTGGTCGTGGTGCTGGTCGTCCTGGCCGTGCTGACGAACTTCACGACCGCGCAGCGAATACGACACGTGGGACGGCTCTTTGAGGAGCGGGCGCGCCGCTGACGGACGCGGAGCGTTCATTGCCGTCACACCGAGAGGCGCGGTACACTGATCATCGATGCGCCCGTAGCTCAGTGGATAGAGCGCTGGCCTCCGGAGCCAGATGCGGGGGTTCGAGTCCCTCCGGGCGTACCAGCGATCGGAACGGGGTGACCGCGAGGCCGCCCCGTTTTGATACCCCAGAGCTCTCGTCCGAGGTAGCGACCGCATGGACCGTTCGAAAGAACGTCCTCCCGGGCACTCACGGCCGCGCAAATCTGTGGTACGATCCGGAGGCGCGGGGGCAACCAGCGTTGCTTTGGAGCGTATCGCCATCGAGCGATCGCGTTCGAAAGCCGCGTATACGGGGTGATCGTGGTCGACGTGACTGCATCGCAGGGTGGAGATGTCGTCGGGCGTGAGAGGGCGTTCGACGACCTGCTGGACTTCTTAGCACGCGAGGCCGTTGGCGAGATGGCGGCCGATCGGTCGTCGATTTTTCTGCTCGACGAGGCGCGTCACGAGCTCTGGTCCCGGGTCGCGCTCGGGATGGACGAGCAGGTGATCCGATTCCCATCCGACCGCGGGATCGCCGGGCACGTCGCCACCACTGGCGAGCTGCTCAACGTCTCTGACCCGTACTCCGACCCCCGCTTCAACCCGAACGTCGACCGTCAGACCGGCTACCGCACGCGCAGTATCCTCTGCGGACCGCTCAGGGCGCGGGATGGCCGGATCGTCGGCGTGCTGCAAGTGTTGAACAAACGCGGTGACGGCCCGTTCCTGGCGGGCGACGTCCGACGATTCGAGCGCGTGATGTCGCGCTGTGCGCTCGCGATCGAGAACGCGCTGACGTACGACGAGCTGAGGACGGCCGAGGCCGGCGGCGCGCAGCTCCTCGTCCGGTCGCCGAAGGTGCTGCTGGCCGACCATGACGCAACGGCGGTCGGCCGGGTGCGCGAACTTCTCGAAGATGACTTGATCGTGCTGCACGCCGTCGACGCCTCCGAGCTGCTGAAGACGGCCGAAGAGGAGCGACCCGACATCGTTCTGCTCAACGTGAGCGGTGACGGGCGAGACGGCGTCACGGCGTGTAAGCTGCTGCGATCATGCCCCGCCGTCAGGGAGACGCCGATCATCCTGCTGGCACCATCTGGTCGGCCCGAGCAGGTCGTGGCGGCGATTGAGGCCGGCGCGAACGACTACCTGGTCCGTCCGTTTTCACCGGCCCAGCTTCGGGCGAAGACGCACACCTGGCTGCTGCGCTCGGGCAACTCGCCGGGCCACTAACGCCGGTCAGACCGAGCGTTACAGCCCGAGCTCCTCCCTCGACCGCGCGAGAATCGCCAACGCCTGCTCGACCAGCCGTTGATGGGCCGCGTCGTTCAGCCAGCGACTGACGCCCGACGGGTGAGGGAGCGGCAGGATCCGCCGTCCATCGACCTCGACGACCGTTCCGACTACCTGGTCTAGCGACGCTCTGCCCAGGAAGTGCTCGATCGCCATGCCGCCGATGGCGAGTACCATCCGTGGCTGCACCAGTCGAAGCTCCGCTTCGAGGAACGGCCGACAGAGGGCCAACTCGGCCGGTGAAGGTCGTCGGTCGCCCTTGCCGTTCGGCGCCTTGCCTGGGAAACAGCGCGTCAGCGAGGTGATGTAGCACTGATCGCGCCAGTGGTCTGGATCGTAGCCGGCCGCCACGAGCCAGCGCCCCAGCAGGACGCCGCCGGGCCCCGCGAAATGAAACCGCTTCGCCTCGGTCTGGGCCCCGGGCGCCTGGCCCACGATCATCGTCCGCTGCCGCTCCGTCCAGGGGTGGCGGATCGGGCGAGCGGCAGGCACGTAGCCGCTGGTTTCACAGGTCCGGCAGGAGATGATGCGGCTGTGCAGGGCCGCGATCGCGGCCTGGCGATGGCCTGGAGCAGCGGCGGACTCCACAGGCAACGGCGTTGTCATATGATCGAATGTACGTGTCGATGGCTGGCGCGGACAAGTGTGCTGGACGCCACGGTCACCACCGGTTACCCTCTGCTCTACGATGGAGCACGTTCAGCCGCCACCTGACGGGTCGATCTGTGACGTGCCAGGAATCGCCGTCGGCCACGCTACCGACGCCGAGGGCGCGACCGGCTGCACCGTGATCCTCTGCGAGGCCGGGGTCGTGGGCGGAGTGGACGTCCGCGGTGCAGCCCCAGGCACCCGCGAAACCGATCTCCTTCGACCTGAGTGCACGGTCGAGCACGTCAACGCGATCGCGCTCTGTGGCGGCAGCGCCTTCGGGCTGGACGCGGCGTCTGGCGTGATGCGATATCTGGAGGAGCGAGGGTCCGGATTCAAAGTCGGGACCGGGGTCGTGCCGATCGTGCCGGCGGCCGTGATCTTCGATCTTGGGATCGGCGATGCCCGTGCCAGGCCCGACGCCGCGATGGGACTCGCAGCCTGCCAGAACGCCTCGACGCACCCCCCGGCGGAGGGAAGCGTCGGCGCTGGAACCGGCGCGACGTTCGGCAAGCGCCGCTGGCCGCGCGCCGCCACGAAGGGTGGGATCGGCACGGCCAGCCTGCGCGTCGGCGAGGTCACCGTCGGGGCGCTCGTGGTACTGAACGCGGTCGGCGACGTCGTGGACGAGGCGGGACAGTCCTTGAGGCATCCCGAGGAGGCGGCGTCCGAGCCAGGCGATGCGGATGTGGCGCCAGCGGACGACGACGTGATCCCGCTCGCCGGCGCCAACACGACGATCGGCGTCGTCGCGACCGACCTGCCGCTGGATAAGGCTGGAGCGACGCGACTCGCACAGGCTGCGCACGACGGCCTGGCGCGTGCCGTTCGGCCAGCCCACACGGTCTTTGACGGCGACGCGTTCTTCGCGCTCTCGACGACTCGCGATGGTGAGCGAACCTGGCCGGTGCCGGTCGAGATCACGGCAGCCGCCGCGGACGTCGTGGCGATCGCGATTCGCCGCGCGGCCCGACTCGCGCGTGGTCTGGGGGGCGTGCCTGGGCTGGGCGACGGGCTAGAGCCCGACCCCGGAGCGCCAGACCATTGACCAGGATCGACCGACAACCGGTGTGCGTCCAGATTCTGTCCGGACGTGCATCCGGCTCGTGATATACTCGCTGAAAGGCCGCAGATGCTCGACACTGGCGCTCCCGCCACGCCCCTGATCGTCCCCTCCGCGCTGCTCGAGCAGGTCGCCCGGTACCTCTCGCCCAGCGACCTGGAGGCGATCCGGCGCGCCTTCGAGTTCGCGCGTGACGCGCACGACGGTCAGAGTCGCGAGTCGGGCGATCCGTACATCACGCATCCGCTCGCCGTCGCCGAGACGCTGGCCGAGCTGCAGCTCGACACGGCCACGATCAGCGCCGCGCTGCTCCACGACGTCGCCGAAGACACGGCCGTCTCGATCGAGGATCTCGAAGCCCGGTTCGGCTCAGAGGTCGCCCGACTCGTGGACGGCGTGACCAAGCTCTCCAAAGTGCCGTGGTTCAACGAGCACGGCGAAGAGGTAGAGCGGCCGATGGATCGCCAGACGATGTGGGCCGAGAGCATGCGCAAAATGTTCCTGGCGATGGCCGACGACATCCGCGTCGTGCTGATCAAGCTGGCCGATCGGCTGCACAACATGCGGACGCTGGACGCCAGGCCGCCGGAGAAGCGTCGGCGGGTGTCCCAGGAGACGATGGACATCTATGCGCCGCTGGCCGCCCGCCTCGGCATCGGCCAGATCAAGTGGCAGCTCGAAGACCTGTCGTTTCGCCACCTCGAGCCGTCGATCTACAAGGACATCGCCCGCCAGTTGTCCAGCAGGCGGGTCTCGAGGGAGCGCTACATCGCGCAGGTGATCGAGACGCTGGATGGCGAGCTGCGAAAGCTCGGCATCACCGCCGAGATCACCGGTCGGCCAAAGCACATCTTCAGCATCTACCGAAAGATGCGCGCTCGTCAGGCGGAGATCTCGCAGATCTACGATCTTCTCGCCGTTCGAGTGCTCGTGGATACCCTCCCCGAATGCTACAGCGTTCTGGGCCAGATTCACGCGATCTGGCGTCCGATCCCGGGCCAGTTCGACGACTACATTTCGAACCGCAAGGAAAGTGGGTACCAGTCGCTTCACACGACCGTAGTCGCGATGGAGGGACATCCGCTCGAGATCCAGATCCGCACTCACGAGATGCACCAGGTGGCGGAGTACGGCGTCGCGGCGCACTGGCGCTACAAGGAAGGTCGGCGCGGCGACGTCCAGTTCGACGCGAAGGTCGCCTGGCTGCGTCAACTGATGGATTGGCAGCGTGACGTCTCAGCGGGGGCGCAAGAGTTCGTCGACTCGCTGAAGACAGACGTCTTCCAGGACCAGGTCTACGTCTTTACGCCGCGCGGCGAGATCAAGGAGATGGCGCAGGGCGCAACACCCCTCGACTTCGCGTACCGCGTTCACACCGAGGTCGGCCACAAATGCGTCGGTGCGAAGGTGAACGGGCGGATGGTGCCGCTGGACCATAAGCTTCAGAACGGCGACATCGTCGAGATCATTACGGCGCGCGGTTCAAAGGGGCCGAGCCGGGACTGGCTGAACCCGAATCTGGGTTACGTCGGGACGGCGAACGCGCGTGAGAAGATCCGCCAGTGGTTCAAGCGGCAGCAGCGCGACGAAAACGTGCTCAGAGGCCGCGAGCTGGTCGACAAGGAGCTCAAACGCCTGTCGATCGACGGCGTCAAGCTGGACGACATCGCGGCTACGTTTAAATACGAGCGTGTGGACGACTTCCTGGCCGCGGTCGGGTACGGCGATATCCACCCACACCAGATCGTCGTGCGCATCGAGAAGGAGATGGGGCCGCCGGCCGATCCGGACGAGCAGCCGAGCCTGCGTCCGGCCTCGACGCCAAGCTTGTCGAGCGTCAAGGTTCTCGGTGTCGGCGACCTGTTGACGCGACTGGCGCGGTGCTGCAATCCGGTCCCGGGTGACGACATCATCGGCTACATCACGCGAGGCAAGGGCGTCACCGTTCACCGCCGGTCGTGCTCGAGCGTCGAGCATGAGGAGGATCAGGAGCGCCTGGTCCAGGTTGACTGGGGACGGACCGGCCAGTCGATGTTCCCGGTCACCGTCCGAATCGAAGCGTGGGACCGGGTCGGCCTTGCCCGCGACATCGCCGCGCTCCTTGCGGACGAAGGGTTGAGCATCACCGACCTCACGACCAAGGTCCACAAGGACCAGACGGCGGCTGTCTGGGTCACCGTCGAGGTGAGCGGGCTCGACAAGCTGAGCCGGGTGCTGCACCGTCTGGAAGGCGTCAAGGACGTCTTCAGCGTGGTCCGCGAGGTCGGTAAGGGCCCGACGAACGGCCGCGCGTAAAGCTTACTCCGCGACGAGGCGGACGTCCGCGATCGTGGCGTCGAAGTCGTGACCGGCCGAGAGAATCTCGATTGACCGAATGAAGATCGGCCGGTCGGGCAAGTCGGAGAGGCGGCCCAGGAACGGATACCATTGGTCCTGGGCGACGATCTCGCCGTTCTCGGTCGGCCGGTTCTCCGGATTTGAGTAGTAGAATCCGTGCGTCCAGCCCGGTCGGCCGCCCTTCTCGTCGGTGTAGTTGACCCGAATCATCACCGGGTACTCAGAGCCGAGGTAGCCGCCGCCTGAGAGGCTCGACTGGCTCACCTTGACCCACGCCGTGACCGCCAGGTTGCGGTAGGCCGAGACGTCCCGGTTGATGTCCTGGGTGATGCCGGTCTCGTTGTGGGTGTCCTTCTCGGTGTTGCGGGTGATCCGGACAGCCTGCACGCGCTTGCCGGCGATCTCCTCTTCGGTCAACCGCCGCGTGCCGCCGACGTCGGGTCGGCCGGGCTCGTACTTGTCCAGCATGGTCCAGCCCTGGAACTGCCGCGCGAAGTCGCCGTTCCGCAGGAGGTTCTCCGCGATGGCGAACGGTCCGCGCGGGACCCCATCTGTGGGCAGGAGGGCGCGCTGGCCATCCCGGATCCGGACTGTGTGATCCTCCAGGTCGGCGCGGGCCTGTCCAACGTACGACGACACGCGGGTGCCGTCGTCCTGGACCCAGACGAGGTATTCGCCCTTACTCAAGCTGACTTTGCCGTGCGGCGTGTTCAGGACCACCTCGCGCCCGTACGGCAGCCGGCCGGCGATGTTGAAGTGCGCTGCACCCTCGAGCATGCCGAGGATCAGGCGGGTGTGATCGGCGTTGAACTTGCCGACCCGCAGGATGCTGAGCTCCATCCGCGTGTTGCCCATCAGGCGGACGGTGGATCCGTCAAACAGGTCGAGGGTCGCGCGGGCGTTCTCGCCAACCTCGACGATCCCGCCCTCGTCGGCGGTCATGCCGGGGCGGGCGCGCATCTGGTCGGGCGTCGTCGGTCCGCCGTAGAAGACCGTTCCGCGCTCGACGGCGAGCATCGCGGGTGGTGACTCGGTCGCGTTTCGCCGATATGACCAGCCAGCGGCGGCGATCGACCCCGCGAGGGAACACCAGATCGCGAAGGCGACGACGAAGCAGAGCCACGCTCGTCGACGCGCCTTCGCGGCCACCCAGCCGGGCTCGACGGTCGGAAGGGCCGGCCGCGCAACCGATATCTCGGGGACTGTTGTCGTCATAACCAGGAGGTGCGCCGCATCGCCGCGCGAGGCCAGTCTACCAGAGATACAGAGGACCGAGCCAGATTCTCGGCCTGTCGGAGGAGGATGCTGAGACGGCGGCGGCTAGATTGGACATCCGACGGTGTAGTTCCAGGCCGTCCCGGGCGCGCTGCCGATCACGATCACGGTGATCAGCGGCGACCCGCTGAATGTCAGGCTTACCGTCGCTCCGCCTGACACGGAGCCCGTATCCAGGAGCGTATTTCCCTGATGGATGACCTGGAACCGATCCGGAACGGAGAACGCCTGGTAGGTGAACGTGAACGTCCCGCTGTTACGGCCGAGATCGTAGACTTTCGTGTCGGTGACAAACCCGCCGCTCTGCGTGGCCGCGTTGCACGGGCGCGTTCCGGGCGGGGCAGGTGGGCCGGGTGGGCCCGGTGGAAGCGGCGGATCCTTCGCCTGATCCTTCTGCTGCTCCTCGCGCTGCTGGGCGTCGAAGCGGGCGTCGAGCTCCTGCCTGCTGCCGGCGTTGACCTGGCCGGCGGGCACACCGTTCGTGTCACCCTGGACCGCCTGCTCGACGGTGGTCACGCCGTAGAAGGCGGCGTCAAAGAGTCCGTCCGAGCGGTCGACCGGGAAGCTCTGGCACCCTGATTCGACCTTCCCGTTGCTGGTGGTGACGCCGAGCCCACTGAACGGGGCCATCGCACAGCCGTTGAACGTGCTGGCTGACGTGCAGTCCTCGCGGCAGGCGATGGTGACCACGTTGCCCGATGGGGTGGTGACCGGGCCGACCATCGCGAAGGTGGTGCCCCGCACCAGCGCCACCGCGCCGCCGGCCTGGATCTCGTACGTCGAACCGGTAGCCGCCAGGGTTTGAACTCGGTTTACTGTGGCGCCAAGCACCTGTCTCAGCGACACATCGATCTTGTCGCCCTGGCGGCTCAATTGCTCGACGACGAGGATCGTGTCCTCGCCCATCTCGATCTCGGTGCCCGTGAAGAAGGTGACCAGGGCGCCTGACCTGGTGATCGTCCGGATCTCGTCGCCGACGTCCACGTTGGAGCCGCTCGGCGCCGGCTGGATCGCCGTGCCGTTGGCACGGATGATGGCCACCTGCCCGCGGAGGATCGTGAGCGTCGCTCCCTGCTGCACCTGAGCGGCGACCGTGCCGGGTGGAAGCGTCAGGGCAAACGTGAGAAGTATGCCGAGCGACAGGCGAGCGAGCTGTTGGGCGAGACGCGATCGAGACATAGGTAGCCTTAGGCCTGGCCGACTACATGCAAAACGAACCGGGTTGTCGGCGGCGAGCATATCTTAGTGGCGCGACCGGCTTTCGTCAACGACATCTGGGCTTGGCCGCTCACGATCGGGCAATTGGGTGCTTCGGCCAGGTTACCGGTCGGTGATCGAGACGTCGTGCGCCTGGAACAGCTCCTCGCTCTGTTTTTCGCCATCCGCTTCGAGATAGTCGCCCACGCCGATCGCGGCGCAGCTCTTCGCCGACTCGTGGATCAGCAGCACCTGCTGCGCGCCGTCGCGGGTGGCGATCACGGCGTACGGAACCATGTCCGGATGGACGAGGAAACCCTTGCTGAGCTCCGGGACAGGATCAGACGCCGAGCAGCGCACGCCGACGACGTCGCCCTCGGTGCGCGACTCATCTTCGCCTCTAGTGGCGTTGTTCCTTCGAGTGCGGCGGTTCTCTTCGTTCTCTGCCTGCGGTGGCGGCGGGCCGGCGAGGTCGAGCGTGATCGCATCGGTGTTGTTCGGCAGGGCGCCGAGTGTGGTGATCGCGCCGGTCGTCGTGTTGATCGACACCAGGCGCACCGGTACGATGCCGCTCCCAGGGGGGTTAGGGACGCCACTCGCCGCGCCGAGGATGGTGCCAGACGGGTCGGTGGTCAGACTTGCCAGGGCCTCGAAGGGGATACCACCGGTGAGCTGGAGCGATTGGAGTACCAGGCCGGTGGCGGGATCCACACGAAAGTTCTGCCCGGTCGTGGTATGGGCGCCGACCCACAAGGCTGGCGAAGTACTCAGCAGCGGCGTGAATGCCAACCCGGCACCCGAGAGGCCCGCCGTGCTGGTGTACAGGTCCATTCCGACCGGCAACGCCTGGCCGGTGCTCAGATTTCTACCAGAGCACGCAGTGCGAATCGGCGACGAAGGGTACGCGAGACAGACCGGCACGGCATCTCGGACACTCCTCGGCGGGCGCAAGCAGCCGACGTCCGCGCGCCTCACCTTCTGTCGGATTGGGCGCAGTGTACCCACAGGCTCGGCGTGATTGCGAGGCACGGCTGGCGGTCGTCAGCCGGTGCCTTCGGCCCACCAGACGATCGACTACGAGCCCGATGCGTCGAGGTCTGCCAGCACCTGGCGCAGGGAGTCACTCATCGGCGTGCGCTGGGTCCAGGTGCGCACCACGCGCCGAAGGTCGGCGAGGTCGTCCTGGTCACGCGCACCGGCCACCAACGATCGCGCGACATGCTCGATCTGGCCGTCGTCCGAGGCGTGCAGGCCGGCCTTGAGCCACTGCAGGCGGACGGCATCCTTCACGCAGCCAGCAACGTCCAGAGAGCGCGCCGCGACGATGTGAGCCGGATAGGCGACGGCGTCATGCTGCTTGACCTGGATCAATGCACCGATCGCCAGGTCGCCGGCAACGCCGGCGACCTCCCGGATGCGATCGGCCGCGGTAGGACTCGGCGGGGACGGCGGCTCCGGTGGTGGCGTCGGCGGCACCGGAGGAGTGTGGGCGGGTCCGGATGTGGGGGCCGGCGTGGGCTAACGTGGAATCCGTCGGGCGAAGTGCCTGCGCTTCGATCTGTAGCCCCTGCGCACCGTGAGCTTCGGCGCCAACCACCCGCGGCCCGATCGCGCTAGACTGACGCGATCCGCGGAGGTTCGCCGATGGTGGTGCCGAGGCTCCTGGCGCTGCTGCTCTGTCACAACGTCGCTCAGGACGAGGATGGCCGTCCGGTGCTGAGCGGCCTGTACGATCGCGTAGTCCTCCGCACGGTGCCGGGAGTGGACGACTGCGTGGTCTACACGAAGTTTGCTCTGCCGCCGGGCGACCACGATCTGGTGCTGGCGATCGTCGATCTCGAGTCAGGGCGAGAGACCGGCCGCGCCGTACACCGTATCACCACGACGGCGGAACGCCCCGTTCACGAAACGACGTGGAGTGTCAACGTCCGCTTCGAGCAGCTCGGCGCATACCTGTATCGCCTGCTGGCGGACGGCGAGTTGCTCGGCTTCACGACGGTAGAGGTCGTCAGCTTTCCGACGTCGACGGAGTGACCTGGCGCCGGTTGTCCGAGAAGATCCGCACCTCCAGGAGCCTGACGGGAGGCGTCGCAATCATGCAGCAATAGGCTCAACGTAGTTGCTCTAAATCCTCATGCAGTCCAAACGCGGGGGCAACACCTTCCTGTCGCCTAGAGCGGCCGGACAACTATGAGGCCCCTCCCGAACGACTGGGAGGGGCCTCGACTTCACGTCTCAAGCTGGTGAGCCCCCAGGGACTCGAACCCTGAACCGGCTGATTAAGAGTCCCAGGCGGAGCGTCCGTGAGGGTCTGTCAGTGTCCGCTGACTCGGATGAGGCCACAGTAGTCCGTACGTCGCTGTCCGGGCTTGACGCCCTACGTCCGTGGGATTAGGGCGTCAACTTGGGCGTCAGAGCGCTCCGTCCGCAACCGTTCCCAGGAGCGTTGTCCGGTCCGACCTACTGCCGGGGCGCATCGACATTGACGGTTAGGTGGCGCCTGGGGCGCACGACCCGCGCGTCGCGCGGGTCGTGCGCCGGGGGGAGATCGCTCGCGCCATCCGCGTGCCGCCAGGGTTCGTCATAGGTCCAGGGTTCGCCGTAGGCCGGGAGCATGATCTCCCGTTGCACCCTACGGTAGTCGCGCGCGAAGTTCCGCGCATCACACCGCTCGCCGGAGTGTTCGCGATTCCACTCTGCGCATAGCTGGCGGAATGGCGGCAGCTTGCCCTCGGCATCCTCGCGCCGCATGCAGAAGTTGAATAACTCAACCATGCGCGGGCTAAGCGGACGATTCTCGCGCCCGAGCATCGCCCGCTGCGCGCACCGGAACTCGCGGAGCAGCGACTGTGCGGAAACCCATGGATCGACCGTAAAGGTGAGCGCTTGATAGCGATAGGCACCGTGAGACCAGCGGCGGATTTCGCGCCGGATGGGCTGCTCGCCGACGGTGGCGGAGCAAAGGAGAAAGGCCATGGCGAGCTCCTCTCTCCAGGGATACAGCTCAGTGAGCCGGT
>Ga0209382_10001500_pt1 | contig 36529 bp, 35 predicted proteins | sample SoiMetdeltSBSDD5_FD_187599 | JGI IMG/M metagenome (GOLD analysis project Ga0209382, IMG submission 187599) | Bulk soil microbial communities from a Populus tree surrounding site in Tennessee, USA - Soil MetaG P. deltoides SBSDD5 (SPAdes) (version 2) | ecosystem: Environmental > Terrestrial >... | reverse complement strand
GGCACTTTCTACGCCTTCGCGAACATCGAGAAGGCGATGAGCATCGTAGGCGTCAAGGACGACAACGCCTTCGCTGAGCATCTCCTCACCCACGGCGGCGTTGCAGTCGTTCCCGGCAGCGGCTTCGGCGCTCCGGGGCACATGCGCTTGTCCTTCGCGTGCAGCATGCAGACACTGGAAGAAGCTCTGCGGCGCATGGAAAAGACGCTACGCGCTGCACAAGCCGCCTGACGATTTAACCTCTGCGTGGTTGCGTGAGTAGCGGACGGACAGCCGCTTAGGGGACTGTCTGCCCCTCTCTGCGGGTTCGCGCTGGCAGAACCCGGATATATCCACGCGTAAGGTGTCGCCCCTTCAATAAGGACCATAGATAAGAAGGGCTCCCATGCGCAGCGAGGCGACCCGGCAGATCCGCCGGAACCGACCGTTCTCCGAGTATGCAGTTCAGGTCTGGACGATGGTTGCGCGACACGGGATGACACCGGCCTTGGCCGCACGCCGCCTGGAAACGAGCACTTGGCGTGTCGAGCGGATCGTCGTCGGCGTCAGCCGCCGCAACGCGAGCCGCTGGTAAGCACCGGATTTCCCCGGATTTCCTTGACACCGCGGAGCCCGATTACGCAAAATCGCGCGCCTTCCATCCTTCCTGCCGTTCCCCGGTAGCTCAGTGGTAGAGCGTTCGGCTGTTAACCGATTGGTCGCTGGTTCGAATCCGGCCCGGGGAGCCATCCATACACGTCCGTAGACGTCCGCACACGGCCATAGACGTTCAGCGCGGGAGTCGAACCTCGCGGTCGAGCACTGCGCACATCGTCCATAGACGTCCACGCACGTCCGCCGGCAGCCATCGCTGATTGGGGGTACATCGGGGGTATCGGCGACTCCTAATTAGATGGATACCCCCACCGCGGAGCTGGAAATTTGCGCAGCAATCCGTTTGGGGGTATCCGCGATCACTGAGCGCGTACCCGTTATTTTGTTACGCAATTTGTTACGGACCTTGCATGCCGTTCGGGTCCTCGTGGCTTCATGCAGGCAATAAGTCGACACCCCTTGGGTGCCGCAACGGACCTCAGGGCCAACCTCCATCACGTGAACGACCAGAATGAGAGGTTCGCCTATTCGAACGACGCGACATTCGTCCAAAAATGTCTCGCGACAGCGAAGCGCTGCACAACGCAAACGGGTGCTGCGAAGCAACTCGGAGAGTCTTTGTATGACATGGAAACGTCACTCAGCGGGCCAGGGGCCAGGGCACGTGTAGGGCGTGCACGGATCACAGATACGCTACGAGCGCTCCGGGAACGATAGCTCCAGTGGGACGTTGACACGTCCAGCGATATTCCGTCGCAATGTGTATCGCGCGTCACCCTCACCTTCGTGGCACGCAATGGCAATCCTTTCTCTCACCGGAAGAGACACCGAGTCGGCTGCGGCGGCAGCGTCATCCATGCATGCGGTGATTCAAGCTGGCGGCCGCGGGCAACGCATACGGCCGATCGCCGGATCCCTGGCTAAACCGCTGCTGACAGTCGGCGAGGAGCCGATGATCGGCCGTTTGATTCGGCAGATTGCGTCGAGCGGCGTGCGCACCGCCACCGTCATCATCCCGAACGACTGCCGCGAGCTTCGTGAGTTCCTCCGCCGCGTCGCGGTCGCTGTGCCCAGTCTCGATCTCGAGGTGGCCGAGGAGCGGCATCCACTCGGCAATGCGGGCGCTCTCGGAGCGATCGAATGTCGCGACAAGACGGTGCTGTTCTGCTTCGCCGACCTGGTGACCGATCTGACGTTCGACCGCATGGCTGCCCTGCATCGCGACCGACAATGCGACGTCACGCTCGCGAGCCACTATGAATTTCATCAGTTGTCCCTCGGGGAGCTGATCACCGAGGGGCCCCGTGTGTGCGGTTACGTGGAAAAGCCGCGCAAGCAGTTCCTCATCTGCAGCGGCGTCGCTGTCTTCGAGCCGCGGATCCTGGAGCTGGCGCGCTCCGTTGCGACTCCGTTCGGGCTCGCGGATCTGATCAATGCCTCTCTGCAGGCCGGCTACTCGGTCACGCACTGGATGCACGAAGCGTATTGGATCGACGTCAACACACCCGAACTGCTGGAGCAGGCGCGCAGCGACGCAAGCAGGCGCGACGCACGAATCGCCATGACTTGAGGGAAGACACCGCTGACTCGAGGGAAGGGGAAGCACGTGGCAAACGAACAGTTCCGTGTCCTGTTTCTGATCGAGAACGTTCCTTACAGTCTCGACACTCGCGTGCGCCGCGAGGCTCACGCATTGCGCTCAGCCGGCGGATCCGTGACCGTGATCTGCCCTGGACCTGCTGGCAGCGGATCTCGAGTGCGCGACGGCGTTCGTGTCTACCACTATCCGAAGCCCGCCTTCGGCGGCGGCTTCGCGGCGCACATCGCCGAGTACGTGACTAGCCTGGTCTGTCAGTCGCTGCTCACTGCGTGGGTGGCAATCCGACACGGCTTCGATGTCATTCATGTCGCCAATCCGCCGGACTTGTTATGGCTGGTCGCAGCGCCGTACCGGCTCCTCGGCAAGCGCTTCATCTTCGATCATCACGATCTCGTACCGGAGCTGTACGCGGTCCGCTTCGGTGCGCGGCTGCCGCGCCTGCAGTCAGTGATGCTTGCTCTCGAGCGCTGCAGCTTCCGGCTGGCGAATCATGTGATTTCGACCAACGACACCTTCCGAAGAATGGCGCTGGAGCGCGGCGGCAAGGCTGCAGATGCCGTCACAGTCGTGCGCAACGGTCCATGGTTGGAACGCGACTTTCGTCCCGTGTCGCCCGATCCCCGCGTCCGTGCCTTCGGCCGCGTAATCGTCGGTTACCTCGGCATCATGAACGATCAGGACCATCTGCATCACCTGATCGAAGCGGCGCGCATCGTGCGCCTCGAGGCAGGTCGGCGCGACATCGCGTTTCTGCTGATCGGCAGCGGCGACGCCTACCCGAAGCTGCTGCGCCTGCGCGATGCAATGGGGCTGACTGACGCAGTTCACATGCCGGGCACGCTGCCATGGGACGACGTCCTGGCCGGCTTGTCAGCCGTCGACATCTGCGTCCAACCCGACCCGCCGACCGCTTTCAACCTGCACCTCACCATGAACAAGCTGATGGAGTACATGGCCCTCGGTAAAGCCACTGTCGCTTACGACATGCCGGAAACCCGCATCAGCGGCGGCGACGCCGTGATGTACGTCCCCGGCGAGTCGGCTGACAACCTCGCCCGTGCCATTCTGGAGTTGGCGGACGATCCGGCGAGACGTGAGGCGCTCGGTCAGCGCGCGCGACAGCGGATCGAGTCATCGTTGGCCTGGGAGCATCAGGCGCACAACCTCATTGAGGTCTACCGCCGCGTGTTGCCGGCGAAACTGTCCGCGGCCGCTTTGCAGAAGGCGTGAGGGCAGACACGATGCCGTTCGTCACGGAAAAGGCCGGCCGGCTGCACGGACACAAGCTCGAGTACAACCTCGTAGACCACTGCAACCTGTCGTGCCGCGAGTGCAGCCATTTCTCGCCGTACCTGCGCAAGTACTCTGCATCGATCGAATCCTTCGAGCGTGATCTGTCCCGGCTCGCGGAAGTGTATCGGGTGCATCGCTTTCGCTTCGTCGGCGGGGAGCCGCTCCTCAACCGCGAGATCCTGCGCTTCGTGCAAGCCGTTCGCGCGAGCGGGATCGCCACGGAAATCGAGGTCGTCACCAACGGATTGCTCCTGGACAGACTCGATGAGCAACTGCTGCGGCATCTGGATTCGATCGCCGTGAGCGCCTATCCGGCCGCAGGCGACCTGGGTCCGGCGCTGCGTGCGACGCAGGCACTGTGCGACCGCTACGGCGTCCGTCTGCAGGTTGAGCACATCGATCGCTTCAGGCGCATGCAGGTGCCCGAACCGATCAGCGACGAATCGTTCGTCAGGACGATCTTCGATTCCTGCTTGATCGCTCATACGTGGTCGTGTCAGACGTTCTACGAAGGTTTCTTTTATCTCTGTTCGCGGCCCATCTATACCGACAGCTACCTGCAGAAGGTTGGCGCCGCGCCCGGCAACTTCCGGCAGGTCGACGGCATAGCGCTGCACGAGCCCGAGCTTGGTGCCCGGCTGCGGGCCTATCTTCGCGCCACGAAACCGCTCTCGGCATGCCAGCACTGTCTCGGCACCGTCGGCAAATATGAGCCGCACGCGCAACTCGATCCCAGCGAACGCAAGCATCCGTCCATCCCTGCCGCGGCGAGCGACAGCATCGACACCGCGCGTCTACGCAGCTCGCTGCGCTGGCATCGCGTAACTCGAGCAATTTTGCATCGCGTGCCGTCGCTCCACGTTTCGCGCCTGCTTGCCATGGCGGAAACGGCAATCATCGGAGATTGAGATGCCGGCAATATCGCGCATGGCACACAGGGCAAGTCAGGTGGCGCGAGGTGCACGGGACCGCCCGACAATCGTGCTCGACATCGGCGGTACGACCACGCGCGTGGCTCGGCTGGATCCCGCAACGGGCGAGCACGAACGCGTGCGGCGCGCGCCGACGCCCAACTATCTGACGCACGCCGGGACAGCCCCGGAGCGGATCGTCGAGATGCTCGCGAGGAGCATCGAGCGCGAGGTTACGGCGGCGCTGGAGGGCGCGCCTGCGTACTGCATCATCGTGGGCTACCCCGGTCCGGTGAGCGGCTTCGGCGTGGCCGTTCGCTCGCCCACGATCCTGGGACCGGACAGCGCGTACCGGGTCAACGTGGCTGCGATGATTTCCGAGCTATGGCCGCACGCGGCAATTCGCGTCTTGAACGATCTGACCTGCGCCGGCTATTCCTTCGTTCGCGCCGGCCACCGCAATTTCTGCGTCCTGACTGTAGGTTCAGGGATCGGCAACAAGATCTTTCTGGACGGCAGCCCCCACGTCGGCGAGCACGGTTTCGGCGGCGAAATCGGCCACGTGAAAGTCTCACCCAAGCACGGTACGCCGGTAGCGGATCTGCGGGCCGACCTCGGCGAAATCGCCTCGGGCCGCGGCACAATCTGGCTCGCGAAGCTCTGGGCGCAACGGCGCCCGCAGGACTTCTGCGACTCAGCGATGGCCGGCTTGCGGGCGGACTTCGCGGATCGGCTGTGGAGCGAACAACTCGTTGCGGCATTCCGCAGCTCCGACAAGCTTGCTCGCGCGATCGTCGAAACGGCGGCGCAGCCCCTCGCTGCGGCGTTGGCCCACATCCACCTCGGCTGCGGCCTCGAACGCTTCTTCGTCACCGGCGGCTTCGCCAGCGCTCTCGGCGAGGAGTACCGGCGCATGCTCGTACGGATGCTGCGCGAGTGCACGTGGGAGCTTGGTCAGGATTGGGACTCCATGGTCGTTCTCAGCGAGGCTCGGCGCGAACACGGACTGCTCGGCGCGTGCTACCTGGCCTCGCTCGTTCGCGATGCTTGTCCGCGCATTGGCCGCGAAGCCCGTCTCTGAGGGAGTTAAGCGATGGCGCAGCGAGATTCCACATTGGTCGCGATCGAACGTCCGACGCTCAAGAGCAACGTCGGCATCGTTGGCCTGGGAATCGTAGGTACCGCGACCGCGCGCCTCGCCGCCCAAGCGGGCCATCGCGTACTGGGCTATGACGCGAACCCGGCCCGTGCTGCGCAGATCGGTAGGGAACTCGGGGAGCTGTCGTGCGAAATCTCCAGCGTGCCAGCCGTCCTCTCGGACGCCGACATCATCATCGTGGCGGTACGCGCTGCGACCGGACCTGATGGCGTGACCGACCTACGACCCTTGGCAAGCGCCTTTCGCACTCTGGCAGACCTGCCGACGCGCGATCGGCTGATCCTCGTCGAGACGACCGTTCCGCCCGGTACGACCCGCCGACTGGCCGCCGAGTTGCCGGAGAGGGTCCAGGTGACGACGCACATCGCGCATTGCCCCGAACGCCTGAGGGTCGGCGACTCACTTGAGCAACTGCGCAAGGTTCCGCGACTCGTCGGTGGGCTCACGCCGGCGGCGACTCACTTGGGCTGCAACTTCATCGACGGCCTGGGGATTCCCGCGGTGCCGGTCTCGCAGCCCGAAGTCGCGGAACTCGCAAAGCTGGTGGAAAACGCTTTCCTGACGACTGGCATTGCGTTCATGGGCGAGATCGCGCGCATTGCACACGCACTGGGCATCAGTGCCGCAGAAGTTGCGGATGCCGCCGAGACCAAACCCCATGGCTATTATCCGTTTCGACCCGGCCCGGCCATTGGCGGTCACTGCCTCGTCAATGACATGCACATGCTTCGCGGCACGGCGTCGTCCCTCGGACTGCAAAGCGTGCTCCTGCAAGGTGTGGAGCATGCAGCGGACGGCCTCAACGGCAATGTCCTGGCACGGCTGCAAGAGTTGCTCACGACCCGCAACCTGTCACTGCGCGGCGCCCTCGTCTGGATCATCGGCGTCGGCTTCAAGCTTGGTTCGAACGACTCGAGCGGCAGCGCAGCGATCGGGCTGGTGCAGTTGCTGAGAGCGCACGGCTGCGTCGTGGTGTTCAGCGATTCCAAGATCGGCTCTCTCACCGTAGATGACGAGTTGGTGGCGCCCGCCCCCACTGACTCAGCTTCGTTCCGGCCCCAAGCGGCCCTGCTCCTGAGCGGCGATCCGGCCATCGAGCTCAGCGACGTCGTGGCGCGCTCGCAGGTGGTTCTTGACCTTGGCGGAAGCCGGATCATGAGAGGTGGCCCGTGCAAGCTGGAACGGATGTGAGCAGCGTTTACTCGTTGCAGTGCTCGCGCACTGGAGACTTCCAAGTCGAGTTCGCACGCAACTTGGGCGGCCGACTGCGCTCGCTTGAGCAGGTTCGCCGAGCGCTCGTCGTGATGTCCCCAACCGTACGGCGAATCTACGAAGCAAAGATTCAGCGCACTTTGCACGACCACGGAATCCAGTTCTCACTGTGTGTCGTTGCGATGGGAGAGCGCCGCAAGACGCTCAAGACCCTGACCAGGATCTGTACTGAGGCTGCGCGTTCGCATCTGGGTCGGCGCGATCTGCTCATAGCCGTCGGCGGTGGGGTGTGCTCCGATCTTGTGAGTCTGGCAGCCGCCATGTACCGACGTGGAATTGCTCATCTGCGGATCCCGACGACGCTCATCGGACAAGTGGATGCAGGCATCGGGATCAAAGGTGGCATCAACTTTCGAGGCCAGAAAAATCTACTGGGATGCTTCCATCCGCCGACCGCTGTCGTCGTCGACACGACCTTCCTGCGAACGTTGGAGGCGGTGCACATTCGCCAGGGCATGGCCGAGATCCTGAAGATGGCCCTGATCGTCGAACGGCGGCTGTTCGACGCGCTCGAGCGACACGGCACCGCACTGATCGAATCGCGCTTTCAGGAACCGCAAGTGCTCGGGCGCTGGATCGTCAAGCGCTCGATCGGCTTGATGCTCGAGCAGCTGCAGCAGAACCCGTACGAGAACCTCAGCCTGCAACGCCTCGTGGACATGGGACACACGTTCAGTCCCGCGCTCGAGGCTGCGTCGGCGTTTCGCCTGTCGCACGGCGAGGCAGTCGCCGTGGATATGGCCCTGACCTGCATGATCGCAGAGGTGCTGGGCTTGCTGCGGCGAGGCGAGGCCGAACTCTTCGTCTCTCTCCTGTGGCGGCTGGGCATACCCGCGTACTCGACACTGCTGACGGTCGATCTGTGCAGGACGGCGGCCCGAGCTGCCACTGCGCACCGGGGCGGCAAATTGCATCTCGTGGTCCCCACGCGCATCGGTGCAGCGCAGTTCGCGGAGATCGAAGCCGTAACCGAGCCAGTTCTGCTCACCGCGTTGGCACGACTGCGAGAGTTGCTCGCGGATCTCTCCGCGACTCGAAGCGAGCGCTTCACCGGCCGCGCCGCGCAGGGCATGACCGATGCGTCACCAATACTTTAGCTTCACGCGCGCGTCGTTCACCGACGTTGTTGCCCATGACGGATCCGGTCGCATTCGAACCGCGCGCGTGTTGGAAGGAGCGCGTAGCAGCGCCTTCCGATTCATCGATCTCACTGAGATTCCGCCGGGCAGCTCCGTGGGTGTTCATACCCATGCAGACGACGAGGAGGTTTACGTCATCATTTCCGGGCGAGGCTGGATGATGCTCGACGGCGAGACCTTCGAGGTTGGGCCCGGCGATGTGATCCGCAACGTGCCGAGGGGCACCCATGGACTGGCGAATGCAGGAAACGAGCCTTTGACGATGGTGGTACTCGATGTGGCCAGCGCGCAATCTCAGTGACCTGCGCGTGGTGCGACGAGATTCTCGATGAACGCCGCCGCGAGTGAACCGATCCGTCTCGCAGTGCTGGGCGGAAGCGGCTCGGGGATACCGGTCTTCATGGCAGCATTGCGTGCGTCTCAGCAGCAAGGTCGGCTCGGGGCCATAGACGTACGACTCTTCGGCCGCAACTCGGCGAAGTTGCAGAGTGTGAGCTCATATGTCGAGCGCTCTCTGCTCCCCTCTCTCGGCTCGAAAGGTGAGGCCTTATCGGTAGACACTCACGTGCAACTCGGTGAGGCACTCCGGGACGCTACCCATATCGTCTGCCTCGTGAGAGCAGGTGGTATGAGAGGTCGCGCGCGAGATGAAGCTATGGCGCTGGCGGCCGGCGTACCCGCCGACGAGGGACTCGCTGCAGGCGGCCTCGCCTGCTTTCTTCGCGGCCGAGCGCTCATCAGCGAGCTGGCCGCCCGATGCCGATGGTTCGCACCCTCTGCAGTGTTCCTGCAGATGTCGAGCCCGTTGGGATTGAACGTCGCCATCACTCGCGACGCATTTGGACCGGCAACGTATGGTGTCTGCGAGTTGCCGCTGGTCACTATGAAGGCAGTGCTAGCCCATGTGGCCCCGCGCATCGAACGCGAATGCCTGACGGCACGCTGCGCCGGATTGAATCACCAGAGTTGGCTCTATGCTTTTGCCGACCAGGATGGTTGCGATCGCACAGCCGACGTGCTCGGCGCAATCGATACGCCAGATCTCGTTGATGTCGAGCCCGACACGATCCGGGAATACGGTGCGGTGCCGGTGCCGTACCTTCGCCTCTATCTCCACACCGAGCGTGTCCTGGCGTCCCAGGCACGTTCACCGTTGCGCGGCACGGCGCTCGCGACGTGGACCAACAGCCTGGATCGCGCCTATCGCTGCGAAAGCACCGAACGCAGCGCGACCATTCGCGCGCTGCTCGCCCAGCGCCGGATGAACTGGTTCCACGAAGGATTGGTGCCTGTTATCGAGATGCTGCAGAGGGACGAAGGGTCTCGCGTGCCGCTCAACGTGCCGTGTGCCGGCTCGCTTGCCGGCATACCTGCCGATTCCATCATCGAGATCGATTGTTCGGTTTCGTGTGTCGGCGCGTATCCGTTACCGGCTCCGATCATGCCGGCGAGGCCGCTCGAGCTCACGCAGCGACTCGCGGCGTACGAACGGGCAGCTCTGCAACTCCCGCCACAGCCCACGAGCACGGATCTTGCCGACGTGCTGAGCATGCACCCGCTTACTCCGCGACAGGGACTTCATCAGCTGGCACGGGCGCTCAGCTCAATCCGGCCGGAAGCGCTGTCGTCATGAGTCGGATCGCAGGAGCAGTACTAACCAATCCCTGAAACCAGGCACGCGTTGCCTGCTGAGATCTGGTCCGCGGCTTCAGTCCGCAATCATGCAGCCGCGTGCACGCGATCGCATGCCAAACAGAATTGCAGTGTGCTTCGGCGTGGGGGTATCGCCGGGGGTATCGGCTACATCCCACGCCTGCACGCTTGGTCAATCCAACAATTTACGAAGGACTTCGAATCCGGCCCGGGGAGCCATCCAAGGACGTCCAGGGACTTCCGCCAACTTCCAGCTGCAGCCACAACTCTTGTGGGGTACGTTTGGGGGCATCTGAGACCGCGTGCGGCGCGTACCCCACACTCGCGATATCGCTGCAAATCGCGAACTTCAGCGCGTCAACTGAGCAGTGCACGGTGCGTGCTATTCGAATCCGAGTTCGGGATTCGAATTGGTACGGGCAACAGGCGTCGGCTGCGAGACATGGCTAGGCATCGACTACTGACCCCGCGCGTGTCGGCCAGCCAGCCCACTATCAAGATATGCGAATGCTTCTGCCCTCATGGCTGAGGACGCGCCGAGTCGAGTGGAGGCAGGTCAGCATAGTTCGAACAGAGCACCGGTTTCTTGCTGGTGTCGATGAAGTACAAGGTCTTGAAGATCTCAATCGTTGTCTTGGCTCGAAGTGCTTCAGCGGGTTCGGTGCCCTTCGCCTTCATCTGCGGGAACAACTCGTCGCCTACCGTGCGGTGTAACTCGTCCACGCGAGACAGTTCAGCCCCAAGAATTCCGCGTATGACTCCGCTACCTGGCGAGCCTCTTCGTACTCTGGCTCCCGACCGGCTACCACCGCGCCGTCCGATCTGAGGGCGTGATAGCTGTAGCCATCGTCAATCGACAGCGCGATCGGAAAGTGCTTGTCCCAAAAGGTCTGTATGTACTGCTGCCAGCTCGGATCGCACCGGGCTCCTTCCAGGGACTGCAGTTCCCATTCATTCCACCGATAGGCCGACTGGGAGGTGCCACTGAAATCGGGCGCACACAGCAGCCAAGCCTTTTCATCTGCGCGACAGATCCTTACATACGCGCACAGCAAAGACTGAATTTCCGGCGGAACCCACGGATACCGCCTAAGCACCTGCGCCGACAGAGTCTGCACAGCTTCAGCACGGCGCACGATCCAGCCCGCGCGCTGAAGTCTGAGGACCTCGCCCACGAGTTGCGTCATGTCAGCAGCCCGGCGATTGCGGCTTGATGTCGAGCAGTTCCTGCAGAAATGCGTTGGACTCCGAGATCAGCAACTGACCGTTCCACTCGATCTCCAGCGCGTCACGCAGCTTGGTCACGCTCGCACCGCTCGGCAACGCAAGAAAAGGAATCACGTGTGGATCCGCCACCGCGATCTCATACAGCGACCGATACTCTGCCTGCTCGCCTGTGTAGCCCAGAGGAGCAAAGACCCATCCAGAATCGTTGCCGGAGCACTCGTCACGAGACATCTCGAATGTCGGTGCCGAACGCATCATGAACCCAGGAGCGACTATCCCGGCCTGTTGAATCGTAGGAAACAGGTGCTCGCAACCAAGCTGTTTGCAGATGGTCCGCTGCAGTATCAGATGTCGGAGCGAGTTGTCGATACCGCGGCGCCAAACCAGTGGCATCGTGTCGAATGTCGGCTCGTGCACTTCCAGCTCCGCGCCCACGCTCCGTAGGATCACGATCGACCAGCCATGTATTCGGGTGCTCCTCATCGGGCGTATCCAGCTCTGCCAGGGCCGCGCGCAACTCTTCAGTCGTTGGATTGTGCTGCCCACCATCCCATCGACGCTCGAGACCTTTCCCAGGATCGAGTTCCATCTTGGATCTTCGTGTGTGCTCTAACGCCGCAGTTAGCTCAGAACGCTCTTCTCGCGCGACGTCGGATTGAACTGTTTGGGCGTGTTATGCGACCTTCATTGCAGACGCATGGCTTCCCTGACATCTTTCTTCTTCAGATCGGCCATGGCATCTCGCAGCTTTGCGCCACAGACCTCTCCATTTAGGTGTTCTGACAGGATAGACATGCGGGCGTTGAAATCACCCGAACCAGAATACGACACATAGTCGTGACGCTTTGCCACTTCACTCACTGCACAGAAGCATGCTGCAGATGCCGTGTATTCGAAGACGGGGAGCAATGAGATCACGTCCTTCCTCAGTGCGTCCTCAGACACCTTGTCTGCGACGCCTTTGTCCATATACGCCTTGACCGCTGGCATTACGATTGCAGATCGACAAATCGAGACTTCCTGATAGAACTGCGTGACGAACCAATCTGGTTTGTAGTCTGCCGCCAACGCGGAAGTTGCAAACAGCAGGAGCGTCAAGAAGCTTTGCGGGATTGTCATTGGGATTCCTTTTAGTTTTGTAATGTTGCTTCAGTAGATTGACGGGCCGCTCAGTAGCAATCCCATTGAAGAAGCCACTCGTTCCTCAATCTGAAGATATACAGAGTTCCATTGTCTCCGACCATCCCTCGGGGCTTCTCCTCCGACGAAATCTGCAAGACCTTTGGCCAACCCTCGACCTTCGTAAAAAAGTGACGGCTGTCTCAGCGATCGAGGTCGAGCGGATCTTTTTATCAACGGCCTCGAACGCGAGTTCTTTTGGCGGTCGATCACTTCATCACCCGAACCGCCATTGCTACCCTTGGCTAGCTGCGAAATCCGTAGCCGCTTCTGCAATCAGCGCCTGCACTTCTCTCATTCGTTGGAGTCGTCGCCCGGATTTGAAGGTGCCGCCTACGACAACGAGGCGGGTCTGGTTCCTGAAGGGGATCTCGTACTGAACTACATGGTAGGACATTGCTGGAACGCTGTACTCAACTTTGAAGTAAGCAATGCCGTTGGCCCGAGCGATCGTGCACAAGTCAACCGTGACGGGACTATTGTTGAACATCGACGTCAGTTGTTTTGGCAGATCTGTGCACAAGTCGGGGATGTGCTCATCGGTCAATACTCCCCAATCATTGGTCACCAGCTGAGCGCTAACGTTATCCCTGTCCTCTTCGTTTAGAGTTGTCTTATCGAAATAGAACTCGACTTCGCCTGACTTAACCCGATTGAGGATCGACTCCAGCGCGGATGCGTCGGCGAAACCATCGATCTTCAGGGACGCTAGCGATTCCTGTGCAGTTGCTGCCGAAATATCTCTTGGATTCATTCCAATCCAATCTTCTGGAAGTCGTACTTGGAAACCGAAGTAGCTCGTGTATAGCGTCTCGACGGGGATCCCGCCGGAACACGAGGCAATGAAGGGGAGGAACAAAAACAGGCAGCGACGCAAGTATCCTGTTTTCACAACTTCGCTCCTTGCTCACACAGACAGCGCGAGAGCTTGGGATTTCGCATTGAGGTCCACGTATGAGCATGGCCCCTTCACCTATTAGGCGACCGGGCCGGAATGATGATTTGCTCGATCAGCCGCTCCATTATGCGGCAGGCCGAACGTCACAAGGGCTCGACTCGAATATCCGTCACTTCGCGCGAGTTTCGTAGAACCCAAACCAGCTCATCGATCACGAGAGTCACCCAACCCCACAGCCTCCAATGCCATAGCCATTGCTGCGCCGAAAGATCACCCGGTGGTCCAGGTGGGGGCCAGCGGATTCGACAGCGAGAGCGCCCAGAGAGAGCGCAGCGCCAAGAACGCTCCAAGCAACGTCACGATTGCACCGGGAATACGCAGTGACATTTTCGAAACCTAACGGTTGAGCTCAGGCGCGTGCGTCTTCGCACGAGATCTTCCTCACTTTAGTTGACACCTCGGCGCGATAGATTCTGCTCATGCGTTGCAGGCGCCACATAGCCGATTGATGAGTGCAGTCTACGCTCGTTGTAGAAGTGGATGTAGCCGCTCACCACCCGCTGCAACTGCCGCTCCTCATCGAAGCTGACGCCATGGATCACCTCGGACTTCATCGAGTGATAGAACGACTCCATGTGCGCATTATCGTTAACTCGCTCGTTCATGCTTTGCACGATGCCCAACTCGGCAAGTCGATCCCTGAACACGTAGCCCGCATACTCCGTGCCGCGATCACTGTGAAAGATCAGTCCGGGCCGCGGACGACAGCGATGCACCGCCCGGTCCAGCGCCCTGAGCGTCAGCCTCACATCCTTCTTCGCACCCAGGCTCCAGCCGATAACCCGCCGCGTGCATCGATCCATCACTGTCGCCAGATATCTCCACGCAGTCCCGAGCTTCAGATACGTGATGTCTCCCACCCACACCGCATTCGGATGCAGCGACAACACCTTCAGCCGCTGCGCGGGGATCGCCTCAAAGAATCGGTGCACTCCCGCATTGGCGCGATAGATCCGCGCCGCTCGAGCGCGGATTTGATGCTTGCGCATCAGCCGCGCCACCCGATTCCTGCCTACCCGCACACCCTGGACGCACAGCGCCCGCTGGATCCGTGGACTGCCATACGTTTCATGGCTCTGCGCGTGAGCGCGTTCGATGCACTTCAGCAGCCGCTGATTCTCCTCGCTGCGGGCGCTCGGGCGGCGATGGCGCCAGGCGTAGTAGCCGCCGCGAGTCACCGCGTACAGTCGGCACATTATCGCGATCGAGTGCTGCGCCCGGTTTGCTTCGATGAACTGGAAGATTTCGGTCTTCGTTCGGAAGCAAACCGGATGGCTTTTTTTAGGATCTCGTGCTCCTCCTGAAGCATCTTGTAGCGCCGCTCCACTTCCCGAAGTCGCTTCAGCTCCGCCTTCCTCTGCGGCTCAAGGTGCACTCGCTTCGTCACGATCTTCCCCTCGCGCACTTCCTTGCGCCATCGTGACAGCATGAACGGGTGAATATCCAGAGAGCTCGCAACGTCCTGTATCAGTACGCCAGGAAGACTGCTCAGTCCCACCGCCGTTGCTTTGAATTCCTCGCTGTACTGATTGATCTTCCTCAGCAGCGTTCTCGCCATCTCACACCTCCGAGCTCGTTAGCTCGAGGTGTCAACTATTTCGGGGGAAGATCCCACGTCGCCTGCAACAAATTGTTAGTCTTCCGATCCGCAGTTGCCAGCAGTAACAGCAGTGCCATACGGCCCCCACTCGATCTCCTCTCCCAAGGCCGACTTCAATTTGCGCAATTGCTTGGTAACCTCGCCCATTGCAGCGCCATCTGAAATTGTGTGGCACTCATCGACAATCACTTCATGAGAGTATGTGCCGCTTGTCAGCCGCAGGGAGAACCGCCCGAGATCATGAACAATGTAGCCGTCGCGGGGAAAGGAATGCAGACACAGCAGTGCAGAATTATCGATCGCTTCTGCCAGCGCGGTGCGTTGAGCCAAGCTAAGTTCATGGGTGCGAACTATTTCTTGTGTCGATGTCTTTGCCCTAAGAACCGAGGAGCCATCACTGCGGACAGTGAGCCACACCTCGCCTGGTCCCATTCGACCAGTGTACGAGTACGTGAGGCTCCACGGCTCGCTCGCGTCGCGCAGCAGCGGACGATTCTCGGAGCGACACCGCCACCAGCGCGCAGCATCCGAGCTAGCGGCGGTCGAACGCAGTTCGTGGCCGTACGCGGACCAAGCAATTCTGCCGGCCACTAAGACAACAACCAGTGCAGTCGCCAGAATCGAGAGTTTGGCGCCTCTCTTCATAAGCTAACGTATAGCTTCAGCCGCGCGAGGCTTTGCGAGCGTCGGCTGCAAGCGCTTGTTGGGCATCACTTTGGGACCCGAATACGAAGCGGGCTGCGAAAGGACGCTTTGTTCCCACTGATCTGCACCGAGTTCGATTGCATCGCTTTCTTGATCCGCCCCGTTGCCTCCCCTCCTAATCCCAGCTTCGCCACGAAATAGGCGGCGATGGCGACACCTGCGGCGATGGTTACGCCGTCATTCGGTAGTGTCATTCCGACGACCAAGACAATAAGCGCTGTGTATAGCGTCCACGTGTATGCGGTTCGATATTCGTAGGTGACGTGAGTGGCGTCTTCGCTGATCACTTTGTAAGGGCTCATGTCTCTTATCTACCTCTCGGCCCAACGCCGCCGCTGTGCCGCGAGCAACGGCGCTTCGCCGTTGCGAGTCGGAACCAGCGGCTTGTTATGCGATTGCATCACTGGTGTCCGTCGTGACGCACGGCCATCGCAACGTCTACCTCGCTTCCGTCTAGACGCGCGCCTTCCGGTTCTGGACCTAAACTGCGTCGATCCAAGCGATGAAACACTACTACCACAACCGCGCCAAGCAGCGGAATTAGCCAGGCAAGCAGCAACTGAAGCGCCTTCTGGACTGAAGTCGCCGTGGTAGAACGCGCCACCACAAAGGTCGCCCAGGCATTTGCGGCCAGGACCACTATTGCAAGGATGGAGAGCATCGTTCGCATGCTTTCACGCATAACGATAAAGATGAGCCGCGCGGCGATAAGAGGCAAACAAGAGGCGCAGGTGTTTCACCGCGTCGGCTCCATTGCATTGTTAGGTGCGGTCACGTGGCACATGCCCCAGGCAACATGCGCGTACTCCTTATAGGAGAAGCCGTCCGCCACAGCATGCAGCGGCGGCACAAGCAGTATGAACACAGACGTGACCTCTGAGCCCACGATGGAGTTGCCTTTCCAACGCGAGGCGATTAGCACGAACCCATGCTCGGCGCCCTGCCACACCACTGGCGCATCCAACTGCACCAAGTACCAGTCCAGCGAGCTGTCCGAAGCGCGCGGTCTCGCTACGACCGAACCCTCTCTCGGTAGCTGTGCCGAGAAGGCCTCGTTGTGATCCAGATACTCGATACGCACGCGCATGAGCACCTAACGCCGCCGCTGTGCCGCGAGCAACGGCGCTGCGCCGTTGCGAGTCGGAACCAGCGGCTTGTTATGCAACGCCACTGACCCCTCGCCCTCGGCGCTGCTTCTCTTCGGAGTAAGCACCATCGTCGCTCTCCATGATCTCGCGGACAAAAGCATGCAGGTCCTCAAGAGGCTGATTCCAAGGCAACGTGACCATTCCAAGGCTCGTGTACCACTGCTCGTCACGGCCCCGATGTAGCTGGACACTACGCTGGTACACGGTGATGCCACTAGCGACTTCGGGCTTGCTTGCGACCACGACTGTATCTGCGCCGCCGACCTCGCGCCTGGAGACGTGGTAGCCCAACTGCCGAAAGTAGCTAACCAGACGCGCGTATTCGTCTTCCGAGCTCATGATGCATAACTTGATTTAGAAGTGCGGCTCATGACGAATAACCTAGCACGTGACAAATAACCTGGGCGGTCGGAGAACACATAACCTCCAGAAACGTCGAGAAAATAGGTTCCGATGCAGCTGTTGTACGGAGTATTAACTAACCCGTGAAACCCGGCACGCCTCCTCCCCTGCGATCGGTCCGGCTGCTCCAGATGCCGGAGCGAATCCGTTATTGCCACTACAGCCTCCGTACCGAGCAAGCCTACCTGTTCTGGGTACGACGATTCATCCGGTTCCATCGGTTACGACATCCACGGTCGATGGGATCTGCGGAGGTCGCGCGCTTGCTCGAGCAGGTAGAGCCAACCTTCGCGGTTATTGCGGCACTGCTTTACGGCGCAGGTCTTCGATTGATGGAGTGTCCGCGCCTTCGCGTCAAGGACGTGGACAGTCGGTGCCCGGTGCCTTTGCCTTCTGCCTCTCAAGAAACTTCTGAAGATTGGGGACGCGGATCATTCGTGCATGTCCGCCTGATACGTCTCACTGAGCAGAATCACTGAGACCGTCGTAGTCGCGCAAGCGATCGCGATGTAGATGGAGATCGCCAGCGAAGAACCGAACTTCGCCAGCAAGCTCGTTGCAAGCAACGGCGCCACCGCGCCGCCGATGATCGCGCCGAGCTGATAGCCCAAGGAGGCGCCTGAGTAGCGCACACGAGTGCTGAACATTTCAGCGAGAAAGGCCGCCTGCGGGCCGTACATCATCGCGACCAGAATCTGACCAACGGCGACCGCGACTGAGATCCAGAGCAGTGATTTGGTGTCGATCAAGGGAAAGAGCACAAAGCCCCACAGACCCAGCAGTATTGCGCCGGCCATGAAGATGCCGCGTCGACCGTACCGATCCGAGAGCGCCCCAGAGACGAATATCGCGGGGACCATGACAACTGCACCAATCAGCACGCCCGTAAGCATGGTTTCGCGAGAAAGGTTGAGACCGAGTGCCGGACTGGCCCCGTATGCAACTACGAACGCGATCAGGATATAGAAGGTCACCTGCACCGCGAGAAAGGCTCCCGCGGCCAGCGCGATCTGCTTCGGATACATACGCAGCGCATCCAGCACAGGCGATCTACTCTCCGTCGGCCCTGTCGCTGCCTTGGTGGCGCGCACCTTCTCGAACGCGGGCGAGTCCTCCAAGCGCAACTGCACGTACATCGCCAGAGCGACCAGCAGCATGCTGGCGATGAACGGTATGCGCCAACCCCAAAGGAGAAAGTCTTCCTGAGACGTGTTGACGCTGACCAGTAAGAAAGCAAGATTGGCGAGGATCACGCCGACTGGCGCACCGGCTTGGGCGAAGCTCCCGTACAAGCCGCGCTTGTTCGAGGGTGCGCATTCGGTGGCTAGCAGGACAGCTCCGCCCCACTGCCCTCCGATGGCCAACCCTTGCACGAAACGCAAGAGTATGAGCAACGCGGGAGCTGCGGCTCCAATGATTGCGTATGAAGGGAGACACCCGATGAGTGTCGTCGCTACACCCATCATCACCAGAGCAGTGACCAAGGCAGTCTTGCGTCCTCTGCGATCGCCGAAATGACCGAAGAGTACCGCCCCGATCGGCCTGGCGATGAACCCGACGGCGAAGGTACTGAACGACGCCAGTAAGCTGACAAATGGCGGAAGTCCGGCGGCGAAGAAGACGGTCGGAAAAACCAGTGCTGCCGCAGTTCCGTACAGAAAGAAGTCGTACCACTCGATGCTCGTGCCCGCGAGCGCAGTGAATGCCACCCGCACGCCTGAGGCGCGCTGTTCGCGCGCAACTCCAGCCAGAGCAGCTTGGCTGGTAGCCAAAGTGTTCATGCGGTCACCTCTTCCTTCAGATCGAGAACCTCGGCCATCTGTTCGCGCAGCACGAACTTCTGGATCTTCCCCGTGATCGTCATCGGGAACGCGTCAACGAACATCACGTAGCGCGGCACTTTGTAGTGGGCGATGTGGCCGCGGCAGAAAGCGCGAATCTCTTCCTCGCCGGCCCGCACACCGGGTCGCAGGATGATGCAGGCGCACAGTTCTTCGCCGTACTTCGCATCGGGTACACCGACGCATTGGACGTCGAGAACCTTTGGGTGCTGATACAGAAACTCTTCGACCTCGCGCGGATAGATGTTCTCGCCGCCACGGATGACCATGTCCTTCGACCGGCCGACGATGTTGCAGTAACCCGCGCCGTCGATCGTCGCCAGGTCGCCGCTGTGCATCCAGCCGCCGGCGTCGATCGCCTCGCGCGTCGTCTCGCTGTCGCCCCAATAGCCGCGCATCACCGAGTAGCCGCGGGTCAGCAACTCTCCTTTCGCGCCGCGCGGCACGACGCGCCCTTCGTCGTCGACAATCTTGACCTCCAGATGCGGCTGAACACGTCCAACGGTCGAAACGCGGCGATCGATCGGGTCATCTATCGAGCTTTGGAATGAAATCGGCGAGGTCTCGGTCATGCCGTAGGCGATCGTCACCTGTCGCATGTGCATGCGCTCGACGACCTTTTTCATCACCTCCACCGGGCAGGGCGCACCGGCCATGATGCCGGTGCGCAGGCTGGAGAGGTCGTAACGCGCAAACTTCGGGTGATCGAGCTCGGCAATGAACATCGTCGGCACGCCGTGCAGCGCGGTGCAGCGTTCGGCTTCGATCGTTTCGAGCACCGACCTTGCATCGAAGGCCTCCCCCGGATAGACCATCGTCGCGCCGTGGGTCATGCAGACGACGTTACCCAGCACCATGCCGAAGATGTGATACAGCGGCACGGGGATGCACAAGCGATCGTTCTCGGTGAATTGCATCGCCTGCCCGACGAAGAAGCCGTTGTTGAGGATGTTGTGATGCGTGAGCGTCGCGGCTTTGGGAGCGCCAGTCGTTCCCGAGGTGAACTGGATGTTGATCGGGTCATCGAACTGCAGCGTCTCGCCCAATGCATCGAGGCTGGCCAGCTCGTCGGCGCTGGCATCGCTGAGCAGGTCGTCGAAGCTCAGCATGCCGGGGGTTTTGTCACTGCCCAGCCGGATCACGAATTCGAGGGCCGGCAGTCTGGCCGCGATCAGGCGTCCAGGCTCGCAATCGGGAAGTTCCGGCGCGAGCTCCCGCAGGATGGCGAGGTAGTCGCTCGACTTGAAGCGCGGAGAGACGATCAGCGCTTTGCACTGCACCTTGTTCAACGCATATTCCAACTCGGCGCGGCGATAGGCAGGGTTGAGGTTGACCAGGATCAGCCCGACCTTGGCGGTGGCAAGTTGAGTCAGCAGCCATTCCGAGTTGTTCTGCGACCAGATGCCGATACGCTCGCCGGGAGTGAGCTCGAGGCGCATCAGACTGGCAGCGAGGTTGTTGGCACGCCGCTGCAGTTCTCGATAGGTCCAGCGCACCTGCTGATGTTGCACGACGAGCGCTTCGCGCTCGCCGAAGCGTTCGACAATCTTGTCGAAGCAAACGCCCAGCGTCTCGCCTATCAGGGGCACATCGCTGCCGCCGTGAACGTAGCTCAGGCTGTTGGTCTTCATGGCTTCTCTCGTGACGGACGTCATGGCTCGAGATAGTCCCGGTTGCGCGCCGCCGTGTCGATTTGCAATCGATGCACCAGGCTGTGCAAACATGCACTGCTCGATGTTGCGAGGCGTACAATCGTGCGGTGGCAGCCGTTGACGACTTCAACTGGGATGATCTGCGCTACTTCCTGCGTGCGGCGCAAACGAAGACGTTGGCGGGCGCCGCTCGTTCGATGGGTGTCGAGCACACGACCATCGGTCGCCGCCTGTCAGCACTGGAGCGCGCACTCGGTGCAGCGCTGGTGCTGCGCGGACCCGATGGACTGACGTTGACGCCACTTGGTCAACGGATCGCCCCGCTGGTCGAGGAAGTAGAACGCGCGGTGCTTGCAGCGCGCGCCGCCGCTAAATTACAGCGTGCGCAGGTTCGCCTGTCCGTGCCGCAAGCTCTCACGTCGCTGTTCACTCAAGCCGTCGCGCAACAGCGGCTTGACTACCCCGAGATCGCACTGGAAATCATCAGCGACAACCGGCCGCCCGACCTCAAGAAGGGAGAAGCCGACCTGGCCGTGGTCGTGAGGACGGTCATCGACGAGGATCTCGTCACGCGCTCGCTCGGCGAAGTCGGGTGGTCTCTGTATGCGGGGGAAACTTATCTCGCGCGTCGGCCGGCACCTGCAGATCCGCACGATCTGTCAGGGCACGAGATTGTTGCGATCAAGGCCGACTCTTCTCCGGCCGCGAAATGGCTCGAGAAGCACGCAGCGAATGCGACGATCGTATCGCGCAGCAATGCGAGCTCATCGCTGGTTGCCGCAACCGTCGCCGGGGCCGGGCTCGCGATTCTCCCGTGCTTCCTCGCCGAGGCCGAGCCGGCATTGAAACGGCTGACGCCCGATGTGCTGACAACGCATTCAGTCTCGCTGGTGTATCGACGCGAGGCGCGGCTCGCCGAGCCCGTTCGGGTGGCGATTCGTTTCGTGGTCGAGGTCATGCGCAAGCATGCCGACAGTATCAGTGGCACGCCCCGACGCTGACCAGGCCGGATACTTCCAACACTCAGGGAACGCGAGTCCATTCCCCGAACGCCGTATGAGACGAACCCTGCCCGTCATGAAATGACAGGTAAGTGTCGCGCTTTGCGCAGGCTCCATCGCAGCACTTCGCTACATTCGCGGCGCGTTCTGTCAGCCCCTGCGGCGGCTACGACCACCATGCAACTCGCCGCATCTTCCCCGATGCGCCCACTGATCGACACAACTTCCGCAAAGGTAACTGCTGTACCGTTGTGGATCGGCTTCCTATTGCTGATCTGCAGCGGAGCTTCGCTCGCCGCTGACGGCGACAAGCTCTTCGCGCCGTGCACCTCGTGCCACGGCAGCAAGGCCGAGGGCAGCGTGACAGTGAACGCGCCCGCCATCGCCGGTCAGGATGCGGCGTACCTCGAGCGCCAGTTGCGCAACTTCCGAAGTGACCGTCGCGGCACGCACAAGTCCGACTCGCTCGGGGCGCAGATGCGTGCCGCTGCGACAACGCTCGCCGACGATGCGGCCGTCACGAAGGTCGCCACACTTGTCTCCGCGCTTCCGAAGACGCTCCCAGCAGCGCCCGCGCGCGGCAACCTGCACAACGGCAACAACCTCTACCACGGCAAGTGCGGTGCATGCCACGGCGGCGCGGCTGAGGGTAATCCGGCGCTGAAAGCGCCGCGGCTCGCGGGCCTCGACGCCGCCTATTTCAAGCGGCAGTTCGCCAACTTCCGCGACGGAGTGCGCGGCGCCGACCCGCAGGACATCCCTGGCCGGCAGATGGCCATGATGGCCAAGACTCTCCCCAACGAACGCGACCTCGAGGATGTCATCGCGTTCATTCAGCAGCAGAGCCGAGCGCAATGATTCGCGCGCTGGTGTTGATGATGGCAGCCGTGGGCACGGCTGGCGCAACCGGACCGGCGCCCAGCGACTTCACGCTCAATCGTTCTTGTCCGCCCGGGTTCGAGAAGACTGGCGCGGGCGTGTGCGAACTGCGCACGCTGTATCAGTTTTACGATTCGCTGGAGGATCGCGGCCTCGGCGGCACGCGCACTGCCCTGCCGCCGCACCGCGACGGGTTTACGCCGCAACAGATCGATCTCGGCCGTTACCTCTTCTTCGATCCGGTGCTGTCAGGCGATGGCACGCTGTCCTGCGCCAGCTGCCACGATCCCGCTCGTGGCCTGTCTGACGGGCGCCCCCGGTCCATCGGCATCCATGGTGTGGATGCGGGCCGCGCGGCGCCGACGTTGTGGAACGTGGCATTTCTGCAGCGCTTCTTCTGGGATGCGCGCGCGGACTCACTCGAAGCGCAGGCCACCGGTCCGCTCTACTCGCCCAAAGAGATGGGCAATACGCCAACGCAGCTGCTCGCAAGTCTGAACGGCAACTCGACCTATCGGCGCTTGTTCGAGCACGCCTTCCCGGGCGCCTTCGGTCGCGTCACGGAGCAACAGGTCTACACCGCGCTCGCCGCCTTCCAGACCTCGCTGGTCTCTCTCAACAGCCGGTATGACCGCTACGCACACGGATACGACGCCGCACTCTCACGGCGCGAGATCGAGGGCCTGAACGTTTTCCGCTCGTTCGTCGCGCGCTGTTCGGAATGCCACACGCCGCCGCTGTTCACGAACGAGCAGATCGCGGTCATCGGTATGCCGGAACCCGCAGGCCGGGCCTTCGACATCGGGGCCGAAACGATGTTCGGCAGCCCGAAACTCAAGGGCGGATTCAAGGTGCCTACACTGCGCAACATCACGCGCACCGCGCCTTACTCGCATTCCGGCGCATTCGCCGAGCTGCGCGACGCCGTCGAGTTCTACAACAAGGGACGCGGCAACGCCGTGCCGAAAGGCATGCAGCTGTATCTGCACTGGCACATCTCGGATCCAAAGCTCACGGACGCCGAGATCGACCGGATCGTGGATTTTCTGGGCGCTCTCACCGACGAGACTTTCCTGCCGCAAGCGCCGGCACGGGTCCCGTCCGGTCTGACGCCAACCAAGCGAGGAGAATGAAGATGAAGAAGGGCTTCATCCTGGGATTGCTCGCGGCAGTGCTGGCGTTCGGCGCCGGCGCGTACTTCGGACGCGGCAGCAAACAGGACCTGATGATCAGTTCGTCCACGGCGGGCGCGAGCTACAGCGGAGGGTTCAAGGCCGAGGGCGGAAGTGCGGGCGTCACTCAATCCGGAGGCGTGATCAGATCCGTCTCGGGTCCAGCGCCGACGAACGTCGTCGTCGTCAAGGACGGCGAGTCGATCCAGGCGGCGATCAAGACTGCGCCGCAAGGAACGATCGTCCGCGTGATGCCGGGCACATATCACGAGACCGTATACATCGACAAAGACGACATCCGCATCATCGGAGTCATCGAGGCAGGCCGCCGTGCTGTGCTCGACGGCCAGAAGAAGCTCAACGACGCGATCCTCTACTCGGGCAACAACTTCGTCGCCGAGAACCTCGAGATCCGCAACTACAAGGGCAACGGGATCATGGGGCAGGCCGGCAACAACTTCGAGATCCGCAACAATGTCATCGCGGACTCCGGTGTGTACGGCATCTTCCCGCAGCTCGGCAAGAACGGCATCGTCGAGCACAACGTCGTCTCGGGGATCGCCGACGCGGCGATCTACATCGGCATGAGCGACAACATCCTGGTCGCGCACAACGAAGTGTTCGACAGCGTTGCGGGCATCGAGATCGAGAACAGCCGCCACGCCATCGTCGAGCACAACTACGTGCACGACAATTCGGGCGGTCTGCTCGCGTTCGTCACACCGGGGCTGCCGATCAAGACCACGACCGACGTGATCTTCCGCAACAACTTCGTGGTCGGCAACAACCACGCGAACTTCGGGGCGCCGGGCTCGACCGTGGCCGGCATCCCCGCCGGCACCGGCATCCTGGTGATGGCCGCCGATGACGTCGTCATCGAGGGCAACGTCATCTCCGACAACAAGGTGTCCGGCGTCATCATCACGGATCACGCCCATGCCTCGAACATCACCGCCGACCCCGAGTCGGATCCGAACTCGGATCGCGTGAAGCTCCTCGACAACGTGATGCTCAGGAACGGCTACGACACCATCAAGGAAGCCAAGGCGTTGATGCTCGCCGAGGGCAAGATGGGCAAGACCCTCGACATCGTGCGCGTCGGCCCGAGCCCGGGCAGCTGCATCATCAACCGCCACCAGTACGCGACCGTGGGCGTCGGCGACTTCGCCGAGTGCGGTTTCACCAACACTGCCACTACCGTGAACTACCTTCTGCCGCCCGTGCCGCCGCGCGTGATCGAGCCCGGCGAACGCGGCAAGGTCGTGTACCTCGGCATCTGCAGCGGCTGCCACATCTACAACGGCCGCATGATCGGCCCGCCGGTGCAGGTGATCCAGGCGCTCTACATGGAGAACCCGCAGGGCCTCGCCGACTACCTCGCGCAACCGCAGAAGAAGCGCGACGACTATCCGGAAATGCCTCCCCAGGACTATCTCGATCCCGAGACGCGCCTCGCGGTGGCGAAGTACATGCTGCAAGTGACCAATTGACCTCAGGAGACGACGACAGATGAGCAATCGCAGAAACAGGTTGGCGTACGCCGTGGCCACGGTGCTGGCAGGTACGGGATTCGCCACAGCGGCCGTAGCGCAGGAGATGACTGCCGACGGCATCGAGGAAATCGTAGTGACGGCGCAGCAACGCACGCAGTCGCTGCAGGACGTGCCAATCGCGATGCAGGTCGTGGACAGCGACCTCATCAATGACGTCGCTGCCGAAGACCTCGGCGACCTCAACGGCTTCGTGCCGGGACTGGTGGTGTCGAGCGACAGCCCGACGCAGCCGCGCTATCAGATCCGCGGCATCCAGACGGGCGACTTCGGTGTCGGCACCGACCCCGCTGTCGGCGTGTACGTGGACGGCATCTATGCGGCGCGCTCCGGCGCGTCGCTGCTCGCCTTCAACGACATCGAGCGTATCGAAGTCCTCAAGGGACCGCAGGGCACGCTGTTCGGACGCAATAGCGCCGCCGGCGCGATCTCGATCGTCACTCGACAGCCTGCAAATGAGCTCGACTCATTGCTGCGCGTGCGCTTCGGCGAGTACGGCAAGCAATACTACGAGGGCATGCTGAACACGCCGATCACCGACAGCGTCGCGCTGCGCATCAACGGCGTCTACAACAAGAGCGACGGCTGGCTGAAGGATGCGGCCACCGGCAAGGATCTGTGGCCCGAAGAGAACTGGGCCGGACGCGCGGCGCTGCGTTGGGAGCTGTCAGACGCGACGACTGCGACGCTCGCCTGGGACCATGACGACCTGAATCAGTTGGCGCGACCCGCGATCGGCCTGGTCCCGGTGCAGTCGGGCCAACCTGTCCCCTACCCGGCCGACGTGGCCACCTACCTCGACCCACGCAAGGCCAAGGTTTACAACGACGCGGTCGGCAACGAGGAATCGCGCCAGCTCGACCAGGCGACCCTGTTCCTCGACCACTCGTTCGGCTGGGCGGACTTGCGTTCCAGCTCCTCGTGGCGGCAGTTCGAAACCGTGAACCGCGAGGATGAGGACGGCACGAACCTGATCGCCACCTACTTCGACACGGCGAACATCGAGAGCAACGAGAGCATCTATCAGGAGTTCAAGTTATCCGGCGCGACCGCCAGCATCGACTGGGTGGGCGGTGTGAGCTACTACCGCGAGAAGGCCGACCAGGTCAGCGACACTCACACCTACACCGACGGCATCGACACGCTGGGCGCGAACCTCGGCATCTGGGACGGGCTGGGACTGCCCTTCCCGCTGTATGCCGGCACGAGCAGCTTCACCGAGCCGTTCGGCCTCAGCATGCTCGGCCTGCCGTGGCGCGAGGCGATGTACAACCACGGCGACTTTGAGGCGTATGCGGCGTTCGGCGACGTGATTTGGCATGTGAACGATCGCACCAACCTGACGGTCGGCCTGCGCTACACGCGCGACACCAAGAAATTCACCTGGAAGAACGGAGCGCATGAGACGCCCGAGCTCGACGAGGTGGTTGCGACCCTCGAGCAGGCGGGCTTCTTCGATTCGTTCCCGATCCCGGCTGAGGCGTATCGCTTCTCGGACATCGTGTTCGCGGTGGACACCCCGAACGCCGGAGTTACACGCGAAGACACCTGGGACGACGTGAGCCCGCGTTTCGTGCTCGACTACAAGATCACTCCGAACGTCATGATGTTCGGCTCGGTCGCCAAGGGTTACAAGGCGGGCGGTTACAACAGCGTCGAAGTTGGGTCGGACTTCACCAACGAGGACGTCTGGAACGCCGAAGTCGGCATGAAGAGCCTGCTTCCGGATGCGCGCCTGATGCTGAACGCGTCCGCCTTCTACTACGTCTACAACGACAAGCAGGCGATCGCGCTCGTCAACGACGTCGCCGGCTCCGACATCCCGCAGTACGTCATCGACACCAGCGACGAACAGGCGTGGGGCATCGACGTCGAAGCGCAGTGGCGGCCGGTCGATCATCTCGCGCTGTATGCGAGCGTGGAATTCATCGATGCCACGTACAAGGACAAGCTGACTCGGGGCACGGATCCCCTCGACCTCTCGGGCGAACCGACGGGTGAACCGCACCTGAGCGCGGCGCTCGGCGCGAGCTACGAATGGACGCTGGGCAACCTGGGTGGCCTGGATCTGTCGGGACGCTACGCGTACCGTGGCGAGTCGCGTTGCAACGCGGACTCCGAGCGACAGGGAACCTGCCAGCTCCAGTCGAGTTTCGAAGTCGGCGAAGCCACGCAACGGCTGGACCTGCGGCTGGCGTGGACCAGCACAAACGAGAAATACGGCGTCGCGGCTTACGTGACCAACGTGCTCGACGACCAGTACGTGACGGGAGTGAACAACATCACGACCGACACGTTCGGCACGCCCTTTACGCTGGTCTCCGAACCGCGCATGTGGGGTGTGGAGGCGACGGTCGCCTTCTGAGGAAGGCCGGAGAGAGCGCGCCCGCGATCTGCGGGCGCGCTTCGCGCTCGCCAAGGGAGTAGGCTGCGATGGAGACCAGATTGGATTCGTATGAAAAATTACGATGCTGCGTCTGGAGAGATTCAAAGTCCCGCCCCTGGCGCAAGCGAGGAGCGCTACCGCAGCCTCTTGAATTCGATTGACGTGGGATTCTGCGTGGTCGAGTTACTGTTCGACGACCACGGCAGTCCGGTGGACTTCCGATTTCTGGAAACCAACCCGGCCTTCGAGAAGCAATCCGGGTTGAGCGATGCAGTCGGCAAGTGCGTGCGCACGCTGGTGCCCCAGCTCGAGGCGCACTGGTTCGAAACGTACGGCCGCGTCGCACTGACGGGTGAATCCATTCGATTCGCGCACGAGGCGCGGGCACTCGACGGCCGATGGTTCGATGTCTACGCCTTCCGGTTGGGCGCGCCGGAGTTGCGGCACGTCGCGATTCTGTTCACCGACATCTCGGTGCGCAGACGTCTCGAGGAAAAGACGCAGGAGCAAGCTGACTCGCTGGCCGAGCTGAATCGGCGCAAGGACGAATTTCTCGCCATGTTGTCGCACGAGCTGCGCAACCCGCTCGCTGCCATTCGGCATGCAGCCGAACTGATTCAGATGGAGCGCAATCCAGATCCGATCCAGCTCGAAGCGCACGAGGTGCTCGACCGCCAGGTAGCGCAGTTGACCCGCCTCGTCGATGACCTATTGGACGTGTCCCGGATCTCCACTGGCCGCGTTCGACTGCAGGTTGAGCTCCTGGATCTGCGCGACGCCGTTCGGCGCGCGCTCGACATCGTTCGGCCGCAAATCGACCGCAAACAACAGGCACTGACGTTGTCGCTGCCCGAAAAACCTGTGCGGGTTCTGGGTGATGACGCGCGGTTGCAGCAGGTAGTCGTGAACCTGCTTGACAATGCCAACAAGTATACCGACCGCAGCGGGCAGCTAACGGTAGAGCTGCGAACTGAAGGTGACGAGACAGTGATGTGCGTGCGTGACAATGGCAGGGGAATCGAACCGGAAGTCCTGCCGCGCATATTCGACTTGTTCACTCAGGCAGATCGGTCGCTGACCCAGGCGCAAGGCGGCCTGGGCGTAGGGCTCGCGCTCGTACAATCACTGGTTGCCCTGCACGGAGGACGAGTCGAGGCGCACAGCGTACTGGGGCAAGGGAGCGAGTTCATCGTGAGACTTCCTGTGGCTACCGCTGCGCACGAGCGACCTGTTGATCCGCAGAAAATCGTACGAGCTCCGGCGCGTGCACTGAGAGTGCTGGTCATCGAAGACAATCCGGATGTGGCCCGGAGCATTGCAAGACTCCTCGCGGTCGCGGGGCACGATGTCCGCGTGGCGCAGGATGGAGAGAGCGGAGTAGGCGCGGCGCGCGAGTTTGCGCCCGACGCGATACTCGTCGATATTGGCTTGCCGGTCGTGGACGGTTTGCAGGTGGCGAGGCGGATTCGGCAGGAGCCTGGACTTGGCAACGTGTTGCTGATCGCACTCACAGGGTACGGTCAGGACGCAGACCGGCAGGCTACGAGGGACGCAGGATTCGACTATCACCTCGCGAAACCGGTGGACTTCAAGACAATCGAAAGCACCCTGGCGACTGTGGAGCGCACTTGAACGCTCAGGCTCTCCTGCGGAGCAGAGACTCTCTATGCGTCGCAATTCGTAGCGGCGTTGCCTCCGCAGCTCGCTTGTAAACGAAATTCCGCCGCGCTTCGTGATAGCTGCTGCTTGGATCGTAGAACGTGCGATACATATGGCGTAGCTCTTCGTCACGATACGCTTGCAACGGCTTGCGTTGTTCGTCGCGTTCACGCGCTATCGCTTTGGCTGCAAGCGCTTTCTCGCTTCTCACAGGTTCACTCAGCTCGATGCACAGGCGATCGACCTGGTGCCGGCAGTCGCTCCACTGCTCCGGCAGCACGAGATCCGCGAGACCCATACTCTGCGCTTCGCTCGCAAGCGTCGGCATGCAATCCTGCGTCAGGCGCCGCGCATTCTCCGAGCCCACACGCCTTGGAAGCACGTAGGTCCAATACTCCGAGCCATAAAGACCCATAGTCTGGTAGTGCACGTTCAGGACGACGCCTGATCGAATCCACACGTGATCGCATGCCGCCGCCATCACAGCCCCGCCAGCACCTGCATTCGTACGCAAGACTGCGACGGTCTGCTGTCGATCCGTCCGGATGATCTCCTGGACCACGTCGTTCATGGCGTTGATGTTCGCCCACGACTCATCGGCGGAACTTGGCGCCGCTTCGATGCAATTCAGATGAATGCCGTTGCTCCAGAACTCCTCGCCCCCCAGCAGCGCAATCACCTTGATCGGACGTCGCTTCACCTGCGCGAGCATTTGCTTCAGCCGGTGGCATTGCGCGCTGTTCATCGCGCCATTGTAGAAATCGAAGTGCAAGTAGCCGACCGCGCCCCTTTCGTAGTAACGAATCTCGTTGCAGCCGATCTCAGCCGCGTCCATTCCGTCCGTCTCCAGATGCGGCAACGCATCGGCAGCGTGCCCTATCACGCTCGTCGCTTGCAGCTTGATTGCGCGCGGTCCGGGCGTAGCTCGCTTGAGATGACTGATCCAGACAGCCCCGTCAGTCGTACCGCGGCAGATCGCGCCGTGACTTCTGGCGATCAGCTCACCGGGGCGGCCATGCAGACCGATCGCAGCACGCGCGCCAAATAGATACACGGGTGTGCCGGCGACCTCATCGAGCACTCCGGGCGCACCATCGGCTGCATTGATCTCCCGCACGATGCTCTGGGTCGAGTCTTTACGCCAGTCGATCGCCCGATCCTCCTGTCGTATGGCACGATTCCAGCGCCCAGTGACATTCGGATCATCGTAGTTCAGCGCCCGTGGACGAAAGCGATGATCCGTATGCTGTTCGAGGGCTGCGAGCACGAGCCGCACTGCATGTTCGGTGACTTCGCGCCGGTACAGACTACCCTTGGAAGCCTCCCGCATCGGAAAATTGGCGGTGCCCCAAATGTGCCCCGCGTCCATTTCTTCCGCGGCGTGCAGCAATGTAACTCCCCATTCAGCAGCGCCACCTCTGATCGCCCAGTCGAGCGAGGAAGGACCACGGTCGCCTTCGATACCCGGATGCACGATCAAGCACGCGTGGTGTTTCCAGATCGAATCCGGCACGCGCTGCTTTAGAAAGGGACAGAGGATGATATCGGGGCGAAACAGCGTGACCGCTTCTTCCATCGCCTGCGAACTGATCGCAAGCTCCACCGACACAACGTGTCCCCGTGTCGCCAGTTCGCGATGCAGCCGTTGAGTGAGTCCATTGAATGCCGAAGCCAGCAGCAAAACGCGCACGATAGGATTCCTTCATCACTGCGCGTCCGTTGGTGGACGCGCAGTCATCCTGCGCGAGCGGCGTGGGAGAGACTGTCAACGCATTGACACAAATGGAAGCAACTGGTGCCAGCGAACGGCGTGCCGTTGTCGCCCGAATGCTTTCAGTCGCACGAGCCGCCGACCACCCTTCGCATTCATGTAGATGTGTGCGGGTGGCCGGCTTGGCTCAGTGCGAGAGATATCGAACTCGACTAACAGTCAGTAGGTCGGGACCCGAGGATCACTCAAGTTGGCTGTCGAACCTGCGACGAAGGCGCGGCCGCATTCGGTCGCTCGCGCCAGCTGCGCGCGACCGTCTCCAAGCGCGCGTCGATCCACGCCTGGATGTCCGCCATGACCTGCTGCTTACCGACGTCCGCCAGCAGATCATGAAAGTGACCCTCGTACAGCTTCAACGTCTTGTCGCTCGAACCGGCCCTCTCGTAGAACTCCTTGCTGCCGCTTGGTTTCGTCACCTTGTCGGCAGTGCCATGCAGGATGAGTAGAGGCAGGGTGATCTGCTGCAAGCTCTTCTCGAGCAGCTCGTCGGCGCGAACCAGCTCGGCGACCGTCTCGCTCGGCTGCGACTCGTTGGCGATCAGCGGGTCGGCGTTCAGCGCCGCCACGACCGCCGGGTCGCGCGAAAAGTCTTCGTTCTTGAGCTTGAGCACGTGCGCGTGCGGTGCAAGGTGGCTGACTCCCTTGAGGATCGCCAGAACGACCTCCGGCCCCGGCACCTGGTACGCGAAGTCCTCACAGATGAGGCCTGCGATCTCGTCCTGGTGTTCCAGTGTGTAGACGCATGCGATCACGCCGCCCGCGCTGTGACCCAGCAGGAAAACCGGCAGACCCGGCTCGCGCGTCTTCACGATGTCGATGAAGGTCGCGAGATCCTTCGTCCAATCAGCGAACTTCTTCACGAAGAAGCGCTCGCCCTCGGAGCGGCCGCGGCCGCGATGATCCAGCGCGTAGACGGCGAGCCCGTGGGATGTGAACTGCTGTGCGGCCCATTCGTACAGGCCGCTGTGCGCGTTCAATCCGTGGGAGATGACGACTACGCCGCGCGGCTTGCCCGCCGGCTGCCACTCGCGCGTGAAGATCTTGATGCCCTCGACGCCTTCGAAGTTTCCTTCAGTCATGGCTTGAACCTCCGTCGTCTGGGAATGGTTGCCGACGTCATCGGCGGGCGGCCGAGGGCCGCCCGTCGATGCCCCCTAGTGGTAGAGCGCGTTACGCAGCGCGGCAGTCGCCTCGGTGACGGCTGCACGAACGGCAGGCGTCTCGCTGATCGCGTTCAACAACACGAAGTCATGAATCGTGCCGTTGTATCGGACGGACGTCACGCGAACTCCCGCCTGAATCAGCTTGCGCGCGTACGCCTCCCCTTCGTCGCGCAGGACGTCGTTCTCATCGACCGCAATCAAGGCTTCCGGCAATCCCTTCAATTGCTCCAGCGTCGCGTTGAGAGGTGTCGCAGTCGGCTGGCTGCGCGCAGAAGCGTCCGGCAGATAGGCGTCCCAGAACCACTGCATCGCCTTTTTCGTCAGCCAGGGTCCGTTCGCGTAGGTCTCATACGAGCCTGTCTCGAAATTCGCGTCCGTCACCGGGTAGAACAGCACTTGAAGTGCGAAGCGCGGGCCGCCTCGCTCCTTGTTCATCAACATCAGCGCCGCTGACATGTTTCCGCCGACACTGTCGCCAAAAATGGCCAGTCGACTCGCGTCGACATTCAGTTCTTTGGCGTGCTCCACCACGTACAGGATCGAAGCATAGGCTTCCTCGATGGCGGTGGGATAGTGAGCCTCCGGAGAACGATCGTAGTCCACGAACACGACTGCTGCCTCTGCACCAACTGCCAGCTCACGGGTCAGGCGATCATGCGTATTCCGATCGCCAAGGATCCACCCGCCTCCATGGATGTGGAATACGACCGGCAGCGGGCCCTGCGCGTCCTGGGGCCGCACGATGCGAATCTTGACGGATCCCGTCGGCCCGACTGGAAACGTCGTGTCCTCGATGTCCGCGGGCAGCTTCTCGATGGGCGTCGCTTGTGCATCCGCAAGCACTGCCCGAGCCGCATCGGGCGTCAGCGTGTAGAGCGGAGGTCCGCCCGCGGCGTTCAGGGAGTCAATGAAGGCTTGCGTCTTGGGTTCGAGGACGGGAGTGAAGGAATGAGCGCTCATGACTGTGCTCCCATAGTTCGGTTCAGAACTGATGAAGCCCGCCGGCAGCGACCAATGGTATGGCGAACCACGCAACGAACCCGAGTGCGTCGCGCGCGAGCCGACATGCGCACGGGCCGCCCCGATTCGGGGAATGCGCAGCGTATTGGCTGAGTGTCAACCGTTCAAGGCTCTCACGGATGGCGCTCCGCACCAAAGTTGCTGCGCAAGTTGCCCTTTATCCAGCACGGCTGCGCTCCAGCGAGGTGTCAGGCGGCAGGGAGATGCTCAAGAGTTTCCGCTCTCATGCCTCCATCGGTGTGCACAACCCGATCAATGTTCCTTCTATGCCGCGAACATAGGCAACGGTCTGGCCCCACGGCATTACCTTCGGCTCTGCGATGGTGACTGCTCCTGCGTCGATAGCTCGCTTGAATGCAGCAGCGACATCCGTAGCGAAGAACGCAAGCTCGACGCCGGATGGCTGGCCACGGTCGGGACGCTCATAGCTACCTGGCATGAGCAGCTCACCTGTCCTGTGAGTGGCGAATGCAATAGCAGGCCCACCTGTCTCCAACTCCCCAAACTCGTAGGTGGGATCGTAAAAGCGCGGCTTCAAGCCAAAGGCCCGATGATAAAAGTCGAGGACACCCGGCACATCGCCATCGACGTAAATTACGGTGGCGCCGAACTTCAGTCTCTGCGTTGCTGTCTCGCGATCGTCGGTCACATGATTCCTAGTGCCGCCTAACGCTAGCGCTCAGAGGCGCGTTGCTTCAACGCGTCCTCATGGCTTGTACCAGCGATTCGCTGAGAGCCGAACGGATGAACGCGGTCTTGGCTAGCGAATACTGTTCCTGCGACTGCATCGTAAGACCATGGTGGACTGCTGCGAGGCCTCTTTTCAACTCAACATACGCTGCTGCGGCGGCGGGATTGCAACGCAGGTAATCGCGGAAGGCAATGTGGTCTCGCTCCTGTTCTGATCCACTGACACAGAGATGCACGTGGTGCGTGCTGGGCCAGGTATACGGACGCTTGAACAAGGGGTAGACCAGATCGAAGTCGCCCAACGCGAAGTGCGTGTAGCCCAACTGCTTCAGCAGTCCGTCGAAGGTCTCTCGTGACGCCAGAGATTGAACAGAAACCTGGATGTCGATGACGGGCTTTGCCGCGAGCCCAGGCACGGCGGTAGACCCGACATGCTCGATTCGCATGGCAAGGAGCCCGAACGATTCGCGGATTCGGTCGGCCTCGGCCGCAAACAGGGAGGGCCACGCGGGATCGTATGGGGCAATGACGATCACGGCGGCCAGCCCCACGCATCGACACCAAGTTTCGCCAAGACTCCCATTGCAACATCAACGTTTCGTCTCATCCCGGAGATCGACTCCGCGTCGGCCGGGACGATCGACGGTGATTGGACCACCACGACACGACCATAGGGCCAATCGCCAATTGGAAGCTCGGCGAGCACACGCCGCAGATCTGACGGCGCGACGAATATCGGCCGTTGTGTAGAGGCAGACCTCAAAAGGAACCCGCTATTCGACACATCGAGATAGGGATTTCGCCACTCCCGCGCATCGCGAACCGAGCGATACTGCACTGGATCCGGCTCTCCGATCTGCGGATCGAGTCCAGGTTCGGCACGATCTGTCGAAGGCTGTTGCGCTCCAGCCAAAGGGGGACACAAGGTGCTCACAAGTCCGGCGGCGGCTACGCAGATGATCGCGATTGCTACCGTTCGCATCGTGTCGCTCCTACCGCAATCCGCCGCCTAACGCTCCGGCTGAGCCGCGAGCAGCGGCGCCTCGCCGTTGCGAGTCGGGCGCGCCAGCGCAAACTCCAGCCGGTTGTTAGCCACGGCTTCCGCCGCGGTTGCTATAAACGTACTTGGCGGTTACGCGGTTCACTTTGCCGTCCCCTTCAAAGAACTGAACTTCTATTCCCTTAAGCTCCTGTTCTCTTGCCCACATCCAGAAAGTGCACCGAACCTCGAGTAAGACACTAGCGCAGGATGAGTTGAAGAAGAGTCCCACGCCTCGGATCGTCTCCAGGTCCATCGGCTTGCCTTTGAGCTTGGCGAGAGTCTTCTCTGCCAAGAACTCAGGAGTTACGTCTTCGACCTTGATATCTGCCCAGTACACGTCGACATCGCCAACAACACCAGTCCATTCTTCAGCACAGCCACACGCGGCATACCAGTCCAGCGGCTCACGCGCGTGCGTTTCGCACGTCGCATGCAGTCAATTTGTCAGCACTCACGCGGTGTGTTGATGAACCCACTTCTCAAAGTTCTCCGACGCCGACTGTGCTCTACGCACGATTTCTCCACCGGTAGCCGGAACCACGCACGACAACTGCGACGCAACCCACTTTCGGAATTGCGGATTGATCCCCTCTGCATCCGGGGGTCGCGAGAGATCTTCGAAACCGAGCTCAAAATATCCCACTGCAAGCAACAATAGGAAGTCGCGCATGTCCCGCGCCAGCACAAACAGATTCTGGCCCTCTGAACCTAAGTGCACGACGCGACAATGGCCATCGTCCTGCAACCACAGCGCATACATTGAACCATCTGGTCCCGCCCCGAAGATGGCCAATCGCCCGACTGCACGATCTGAACCGAACCAGAGTACAACAGACCCATCGTCGTGGTCGCGAAGTTCGAATCCGCCGCTGATCGGGTATCCGTGCTTCTCCTTCCAGAGAAACAGATTGCGCAGCTCCTCCGGGAACGGAATTGCGCTCGGGAACTTGCTATCTGCCTGCGACGCGCTCATCTCTTGAGTGCTAACGCCGCCGCTGTGCCGCGAGCAACGGCGCTTCGCCGTTGCGAGTCGGAACCAGCGGATTGTTAGCCATGCACTGCACCGCGGGTCGCAGAACCGACAAACCTTGCGAACCAGATTCCGATTGCGCCCGCGCCGAAGCAGACGCCAAGCGAGAACAACGCGGCCGCACGGATGGAAGGTGATGCCCGAGAGGAAAGCTCCGGGCCGAAACTGAATGTCAGCAGTCCAATCCCGGTCAGCGCCGCCAACCAGACAAGCCACAACTCAGAGCCTGATGCTCGCAAAGCTCCCCAGAACATTGATGGCACAAATGAGAAGGTTGCAACCAACAGCGAGAACAATACAAAGAGCGGATCAGCCAGAGGCGCATACAGACCTTCTGACGCCTCTTCGAGCAGATGCGCATTTGAGAAAGGAAAGAGTCTTCCCACCTCCCAATCGCCCAAGAGCAGCTCGCCAATCGTTCCCAGAGCCACGTATGCGACAGGAGCGAGAAACACTGCAGCTGAAAGCGGCAATACAAATCTTCTCAGGACAACGTTCATATGGCTAACGTCGTGGTGAACGGCGGGCTGCAGCGACGGTCTTTGCGTTGGCACGGTGGTTCGCGGCCCGTCCGTTCCACCTAGAGTTAGAGCGCAAAAGGCTCAATGCGCCTCCTTGGCGAGACGGTCATCACGCTCGCGTAGCAGCCAGTAGACCACACCGAGCACAAGGGTTGCTCCAGCCAGCGCCGCAATGGTGCTTGCGCCGGTGGCGCTGGAATCGAGAATGACGAACTTGCGACTCAACGCAATGAGCGCGATGAGCACCACGGTCTTGACCTGGATGATGCTCGAGCGCCGAAGAGCAACGCGAACAATCGAATGCTTGAATTC